>Ga0123357_10000722_pt1 | contig 33187 bp, 21 predicted proteins | sample TergutEmb28metaG_FD_89873 | JGI IMG/M metagenome (GOLD analysis project Ga0123357, IMG submission 89873) | Embiratermes neotenicus P4 segment gut microbial communities from Petit-Saut dam, French Guiana - Emb289 P4 | ecosystem: Host-associated > Arthropoda: Insects > Digestive system > Gut ... | reverse complement strand
GAGTTTTTTCACGGGACATTTAAATTTACGTACTATACCAGAAACGCTTTAGAGCGTTTAGAGGGGGAGGGGACTTTTAAATTCCGAGCGCTTTGGAGCGTTAGGGAGGGGAAAGGGTTAATTATTGGTGTCTTGTTTTTTACATTTTATGTGCACCATGGTATGTCAGTAGTGATGAGAAGGGAAGAGAAAGTGTAGCAAGGAAAATAGCAGCAAATCAAGTGATGAATTAAATGGTCAGGTTTATCAGTGCAGTCACTGGGCACATGATGATACACATTAGGGATAATATTCTGACGTCTGGCAACCCTTCAGTCCCAGAAGTGCCAGATATCTTGACTTTTACTGCATTAGTTTATGGAAGGACTATATTAAAATGATGTGAATGTACATCTAGAGAAAAATGTACATGTTTTGTAAGAGACTGGGATTGCACTGGACTTTAGATTATAGAACAAATTAAGCCCAGTACCATAGCCACTGTGTTGTGGTGTTTTCCAAATTGGTAAGCAAGTAATCCTCGTAGATCATAGAGGGGTATATCCACAGTTTCAGCACTATAATTTCATGTATGAAAGTAATGTATGATTGCTTGCTTCCCCACCCCCCACACACACACAATAAATGACTGCTTGAGTGGCATACATTGTTGTTTGTGACATTTGAGGTTCTCACAGCTATGGCTATGAGGATTGCTGTCTTCTGGGATGTCATGTGGTGTAGTCTGGTAGAAGGTTATCAAGAGTAGCTCAGGAGTGTATGACCATTTATTGTATCTGTGACAGACCTTATTGAATTTATACATTTTGAAGTTTTCATGGTGACGAACTCAATAAAATGATCACATCATCCCAATGATGGAGATGGATTTGGTCTCGGAAACATTGGATTTTATATTTCATCTGACGTGGCTCTCTGCTTGAGAAGACTATCAGCTCATTGAATTTTTCTACTTGGATTTTTATAATGATACCATGTGACCTTTATTTCAGTAATAAATCAGGTCAGCTTGCAACAAATGACATAGATACGTATGTACCTATGGACCAAGTGGGTGAGCAGCACAGTACTTTGGCCAGTGATGCAATTCGAGAAGAAGAAATTGAGGCATCAAACAGTGAGGGTCAGAAACAAGTTACAGATGTCTTTAAACATCCATCTGCTTTGGTATGAAAATGTAATGTATAAAAATTCTGAAAAAATCATATGTCAGTGTTCTGACATATTTTTTCCTTAATTTGCTAGTGTCTACATAGTATATTTGCTAACTCAAAACACTGCATTACATTGCATTAAAAACAGTGCAAATTAAAATGCTATTGTTTTTGGATTTGTTAGAATTTAATGAGAGGAGGATGAATTTTATATACATGGGTCCATGCCGTGAATCGAATTTAATAACTGTCCAACAAGATGCGACTTATTCAATTTATTACATTTCTGTAGGCAGCTCTACATGTTTCGGGTGTTGACACCCATCATCAGGAGCTGGTACAACTGTAATTACAGCTTCTGGTATTGATTAACCAGATCTACTACCATCTCCTCTCGTTGTTGAGTTTGTTCATGTGTATCGTACGGTAGGTATTCGATTAAGTTTGAGAGGAGGATGATTATGTTGAAGTGAAGGTGACAGATTGATGAAGATAAAATGTTGCAGTGTCATAGTTAACATTCCTGCCTGAGGTTCTGCAATTTGTCTCAGTCCATTTGTTGGAATGCATGGATGGTACATTCCTTATATATTCTTCCTTACTTATCATTGCTGAAACTTCCCACACTTAATTTGATGTTACAGATATTATACATCTGCACTTTATGCAGTATCATTAATCAGTATGTATCAGCCAGTAAGTGATCAGTTACTGTATGATTTATCCATTTAACTGTGAACTGATGTAGGTGATCCTCTTCCACCAGACAGTAACTGAAAATGGATTATCACTATTTCCAGTCATTGTCTTGGATTCTGGCCTCATTCCGTCCCATTCAGGATGTTCTCCATCCCTTGTTCTCATGTTTGTTGGAGTCTCTGAAGTCCTCTTCCATCATGTTACCTACCATCTTAGCTTATCTCTAACTTTTGATCTTGTGTAAATGTCACTTCTTTTCGAGTGTGAAATTTCTGTAGTACAGTTTTGTTTCCAGGCAAACAGTGACAGTCAGACATGGAAGTATGTGTGGCGAATAGATCTTGGTCAGACAGAGAAATACTGGTCTGGTTGGTTTAAAGGCTTATCCAACATATTCCTTAATTGTCCAGTGCCCAAAATGCTACTTTTGGCTGGAATAGATCGGCTTGACAGGGATCTCACAGTTGGTCAGATGCAAGGTGAGTCTTAAGCACAACAAATACGGACATGTGAATGTACATACATACATACATATTTATGACTTGTTCCACATCATACTCTATGTACATACGTACTGTATGTACGTACATACATATATATACATGCATTCTATGGATCCATAATGTGGAACAAATAGACAATTTTTACAGAGTGAAATACTACAAATATTTTACAAAACAGTGTTGTAAATCATCTTCGCACTTAAAAAAATTCATCTACAGAGTAAAAGGAATGTGTATATTGGCATTTTCTTAAGGCTGCTTTAAATTTTGTTCTGTCATTCTTGAGGATTGTCACACTTGATGGTAAACTATTGAAAATCTTGATGCCAGCATAAAATGTACTTTTGGAAAACAAGATAGGTTGGCATTTGGTTTATGAAAATGGTGCTTATTTCTTGTATTAATATTATGTATAGATGAATTGGTTTGAAAATTTTCCTGATTACTGATAATTAAGTTCATTAATGAAAGTACATATTGGCATGGAACAGGTCTCGAATTGTTTAAATAGACTTCTACATGAAGTTCTGAGTTGTGCACAAGCCATAATCCTGATGATTTTCTTTTGTAAAGTGAAAATCTGCTCAGTGTTGGAAGAGTTACACCAATCAAGTCTTCCTTATTGTATAGCAGAATGAAAGTATGCATAATAAATTGATTTGAGAGTGTTATGGGCAATCAGCCTAATGGCATAACATGTTCCAAGTTAGTAATTATTTTTTAAATACAGTTTTTTCCAGTTTAGGTTGTTATCAATTGGTAAACCTAGAAATTTGGTATTTACCATCTCTTCTATATACTTTTGTTTATAATACACAATGTAGAATGTGACGAATTACTTGATATGATTAACTAACTTATTTAGCAGCAAACCTTTTAATCATATGAGAGAGAACTAAATTTAACACTGAACAGAAATCTTTGAAATTTATGCCTGAAATTATGACATTAGTGTTATTGGCAAATAATATTGATTTTGATATAGAATTTATTCATGGGAGAAGGTCACTTACATATATTGTGGCCCTAGAATTGATCCTTGGTGACCTCCATATTTCTGCCCACCCCAGTTAGAGAAAATATTTTTAGTTGTATTAGGGGATTTTACTTCAACTTCTTGTCTTCTCTTAGTTGAGTAGGACCTGAATCAATCTTCAAATACTCCACAGATTCCATAGAAATGTAATGTAGCTAACAAAATTCCATGATTCACACAAAAGCCTTTGCCAAATCACAGAAACTTCATCCAACATGCATTTTTTGGTTAACAGATTCTAAAACCATACTGTTCTGTGACCAGTATGCTTTAGTAGGCAGATGTTGGCTTAATCTACAGTGCATAGCTTTCTCAGTTACCTTACAAAAAAAGAGTTAATAATGAAATAGGCCAGTAATTTGTCATACTAATTTTGTCTCAATTATTGCACAGTGGTTTTACTACTGCAGCTTTAAGATCGGCCACTGTAATATAATTCACGGACTGGTATCAGTGTCTGCACGGTATCAGTGTCTGCACGGTCTAAGGCAGCCACTCGCCTGCTGAGATTGTGGGTTGAATCCCACTGGGGACATGGATGTTTCTCTGTTGTGAGTGTTGCGTGTTTTCAGGTAGAGGTCTCTGTGACGAGCTGATCACTTGTCCAGAGGAGTCCTACCAACTTTGGTGTGTCATTGTGTGTGATCTAGAAACCTTGTGAATGAGGAGGCCCTGGCTCACTGCAGGCTTTTGCACCAAAAACAAACAAAACAATATGATTCATGTAACCACAACCAACTGCCCAGTAATATTATAGTCTGAAGCAGTTTGGTTTATATTTTATGGAAAATGGCTTGGTCACAGATATTTTCAGGCTTCATGACCTTGGGGTCTGAATGTGTTATATGAAGATCTGAGAGAAATTAGTTTAAGAGTTCTTAAAAAAGTAAAAATAAATTAACCATTTTTAAATTTTGGTGAGTGAAATCCAGTTTGCTTCCTCAAATCCACTTTCTTAAGCAATCCATTTCAACTCTGAGCAAGTGAATTTTTTTGTCAAACTGCCACCTGGCACAAATTTTTTGAACTCTGTGACTTTACAAGAAAGGAACAGTAGTAAGTTTGAATTGAAACACATTCCTTGTCATCATGGGATGCTTAAAGACATACAAAATAGGTGAAGATGTCCCTGCCCACACCATCAAGGCATATAAGAGAACTGGAGGTATAGCTCCACTCATTCTTAACCTCAGTGCTAGATGGAGATGAATGGTCAGCCTCACACCCTGACTACTTTATCTGCAGGAAAGAACCCTAGTTTTCATTGAAGAGGGGGCTGGGAGGGCCCCAGGGCCAGTCTGGATATTTTGGCAAAGAGCAAAATGTCTTACCTCTGTCAGGATAAACATGTTTCCCATGAGGCTCTCCATCATAAATTTCCTCTACATTGCTTCCTTTATTCATACATACTGTATGCCCCAACACATACCATTCTTTGTTTTTTGATCACTAACTACACTAGGTGAATAAGACAAATTGTGATATTCCATGCTACATATGCAGTATGCACTGCCACACGCTCTGTTGAATCAGTTTGCTTGTCATGACTAGAACTTGAGCAGATTAGAGAACATTAGATCAGGGCCCACAGTGAATCTTGCACCTCAACTGTTTCTGATCTTTTGTGCATCCCTTTGCTAAAGTGTTCAGTAGCCCTACAGTATGAACAAAATGCAGTGCCTTGCTGATGGAGGTGTTGGCAAAGTCATCTAGTTTCAAGATGTGATGGCCCAAGTGCCTGAATGATAATAATGCCAATGCCTTACAGTCACAAAGAGCATGATGACAGCCATTTCAAATGCCTGTTGGCATCTGTCACACATGAGACTGTCTGCCAGTCCCAGTTTAAATAGATGTGCTTCAAATGACAGTGCACTGTTAGTAGCCTCATATTAATACCTAGCTGGTTTCTGCTCTAGTTGAGTAATTCTCCAGTTCTTTTCGCAGAAAGCCTCTGTTCATGAATGGACTGCCAATACTCTTTGTTTCCCACTTGTCCTGCCCCTGATCACTTCCCTGGCAACCTTTGCAGATGTGCCCAAGGTTGGCTCAGGTCATTGGAGTGTACAGTTATGTATCATATGCAGGGAAGTTCCAGATGCAAGTGCTGCCACAATGTGGACATGCTGTACATGAAGATGTGCCTGACAAGGTTGCTGAAGTCCTAGCTACTTTCATGATTAGACACAAGTTTGCTGAGCCAGAATCCAATTTTGAAAGGTTTGTTCTTTCCTTCAGATTTACTGTGTACTTATCGGTATTTGTCTACACACTTTGTGTGCCAACAAGTTTGTAACATAAATCTTTACAAGCACCTGACACAGTTGCAGTGTATTTTGAGTACATTTTAATCTTAAAATATGTGTTATCATTGCAGGTTACTTGCCACAGTGAACATCTGTTATTGCAAACAGTCTTTTCTGTGACAAAACTTTAAGAAGATACAGAATATGTCTGCATGTTGTAATATAAATCTTTGTCAGTCTTCTAGGATGTTAGAATTTTACACTTACAACAGACAAATAGTCCAACACATATTATTTGTTACAAAATTTGTAGGTGTGTTAAAGCGAAAGTATCTGGACATTAACCTTTATTGGCCAAACAGGACATCTATGTCTCATTAAGTGTTGCTCTTCATAGCCAAAAGGGACAATACAGTAGGGTCTCGTTTTACGACGGGGTTATGTTCCCAAAAATTGGGTTGTAAATTGAATCGTCGTAAAACGAGTACTATTTAAATGGTTTACATTGAGATAGGTTCATGGGCCAAACAAATTAGTCAAACAATTTTATAATTTACAATATTTCTTTACATTATGACATACAATTTTAATTTAATGAATTAGGTATGTAGAAAATTTCACAGATAATTGGAAAAAATGTCAATCAAATAACTTTTTATTTTGCTGTAGAAGGCCCAGGCCTTGGTTCAGAAGACATCAAGAAAGAATGAAACGTCAGCTGTTTTGATTTTTTCTTCTTTTCTTGCAGGATTTCATAATAAGTGTGTAGCATGGCTCTTATGCCCCTTTTTACTGTAGAGCTGTGTTCCCAGTCAGGGTCGATATCGCATAACTTTTCAGCTGCCATATCTGTAGCGGAAAGAATATCAGTAAGGGCCTTTGCATTTACTTGGTTCCACGATCCTCCTCATCTTCATCTTCCTTCTGCTGTTCATTCAGTTGTTGGGCCAAGTCATAAAGTTCTTCAGTGGAAAGTGGCTGGGAGTGACTTTCTAAAACTTCAGTGATGCCCACATTGTCAAGACCAACTTCTTTTGCTGTTTTGCTTATCTCTTTGATCAGCATATCCAGATTGTCACAATTTGTACCATAATTCTCGTTGCTAGGCCAAATTTTATGTCACACACCTTTCATACACGATACAGTTACTTCTTCCCTCGCCATTTTTATGTTATCAGTTGCTTTTAAAATGGTAGTATCTTTCCAGTACTCATTCAGGGAGACCCCAGAAGTATCCATTTGTTCTATCACTTCTTGAAATGACTGGTGAAGGTAATATGCCCTAAAAGTGGCTATTACTTCTTGGTCCATTGATTGGAGCAGGGAAGTGGTGTTAGGGGGCAAAAAAGTATCTTCCTTGAGCTCTGACTGAACATCTTCCAACTTTGGTGGATGCCCTGGAGTGTTGTCAAGCAACAGAAGAGCCTTTCGAGGCAGATTGTTTTGATTGCACAACTGTAACACAATATGGCAGAAATTGCTAGAATACCTTTCTGAGAAAATTTGTTGCGTGACCTAAGCCTTTCTGTTTTAAGTCCAAATGACTGGCAAATGAGATTTTAGAATGTCTTTCATTACTCTGGGAGTTTCAGACTGATACACCAGTAATGGCTTTAATTTTAGAGTTCCTGATGTGTTGCCTCCAAGGAGCAGAGTAAGTTGGTCCTTGGATGCCTTGAAGCCAGGTGCCAATTTTTCTTCCCTCGATATATAAGTTCTTGAAGGTACCGTTTTCCAAAACAACCCTGTCTCATCCACGTTAAAAACAAGATCTGGTGGAAAGTCGTTGTCCTCAATAATTTTCTTGAATTCGGCGGTGAACACGTGAGTTGTTTCAATGTCGGCACTACCAGCGTCTCCACTAATTTTTGTGCAATGAATTTGCAAGTGTTGCTTGAACCTTGCAAACCATCCTTTTCTAGCAGTGAATGTCTCATTTCCACTTTCTTTTTGTTGAATTTCGTCAAAAAGACTCCTAGCCTTTGCAGCAATAGCATGCTGAGTGAGAGGAATTCTTTTTTGATTTAAATCATCAGTCCATGATGTTAGTGATTGATCTGTTTTTTCTATGTTAAAATTTCTAGTGTAACTTACATTTGATGCATGCAGTTTTGTAGTTTTCTGTGCTGATTGTTTCATTTTTTCAGCATTCCCCATAATTGTTGATACAGTAGCCAGTGCCAAGCTGAGGGAACTACAAACATTACCACGTTTCTTGCCAGCTTCCATTTTTCTGGTCACTAACATTTTAGTCTCTAAAGTTACAGTCTTCCTTGTTCTTTTCACTCCTTTTTGCAAAAGAGGACAATCTGTCTTTTCGATGGACGTCATGGGAGGAAAAATCACAGTCAACTTAAAAGAACTGCACTAAAATAGAAAAAGAAGAAACACGTGCACACTGGAAAAGAGCTAGAAGTACACTAAGTTGAGAAAAGGATGATTGAGTTGCGACAGTGATGCACCACAGGTCGGAAGTGCTTGGTCCGACTTGACAAGGGTCATAACAGTGAATCACCATAAAACAAACCGTCGCAAAACAAGGGCCTACTGTACTGTCCCACTTGGGCACAGGTATGGATTTAAAGGTTGGACGATAAAGGTTAAACAGTATGGATAGCAGTTCCAACAAAGTACAATTCAGATTATTGTTACATATTGACAGAGAAAAATAAATTTGATGAACACTCTATAATGTTGCAGTTTCCTAATGCCGAGGGAAGAAATTAGAATTAATTCTGATATTTAATTGGGGCTGTTAACTAATTAAAATTGTTAGTCAGTTACCATTACATGATCAGCAACCAATTACTGTATTTGAGAAATTAAAATATAAATATCTGTATTAGTGATCTACTAATGAACCACTAATATACAATTTGAATGACAGAAACAGCTGATTTAGGGTACTTTTGAATTTGGCACTACTGGCCAACGATCACTGGTGTAGATTCCTGATACTAAGACAGGTTTTTAGGTTAACAGTAATAAAAATAACTTTAATAGACACAAGAATACACTTTCAGTTCAGTTTGCATTCATAATATAAGAATCTGTAGCATAAGTTTGTGCATCCTAACTCATCAGGCAATTTATGGAAATAATAGTCATGGAATGTGTCAACATTGAGTCTAATTTATAGATCACATTTGTTTACAGGACCTTTCCTGCCTGTTGAGAAACCTGCAGAAGGAAGCATATGATGTCATGTCCTCTGACTAAACCAATGTGGGTACTGTTGTAAGAAATTCCATAATTCTATTATAGTACATCTGTGCCAGTAAAACAGTTGTGAAAGTGTCCATTTTTCCCCTTGTGTTGTGTGGCACATGAATCCAGACCATACAGAGTTAACACGGTAATGTAAAAGTGCTGCTAAAGGAACAAGTTGAGGACAGTGTCAAAATGAACAAATGTTGAAACAAAGAAAGGATATGGATATTAAAACCGAGCCATAACAGAAACATCCAGAGAAGTAGCCTGTGCTACGCATGTGATAAAAAGGAATAACTACAATTGGGTTGTAAAAAAAGTAAAATGGATTAATAAATGTTGCTGAATTTTCTGCATTTGACTTTTCCTTTAAATTTTTCTTTTGGTTAATCCCATGGATATTTCTTAGAACCTTAAATTGAAGTTACTTATATTGAGGGTTATTACAAGCATTCAGGCCAAAGCACATGAGTGTGCCTGATTTACATATTGTGGAAGTACACATCCTGAATCTTTGACACAGCACCATCTATTCCTACTGAGGATGTCAACTTTTCCCCGTTATTCCCAAATGCATGCCGAATACTCCCTGGAAATAAGCCGTGACTGTTTCCCTCCATACCATGTACAGTTAACTGTACATAACCATTGTATCATCTCAGTGACATTATGTAGCTTCTGTAGGTGATTTAACACTGAATATGTTTTGGTAACTAATTCATCATGAGATCTGTGGTTCTTGCAGCAAGGAGTGTAAAGATAACTTCTTGTCTTCCTGCATGTGACACCATAGGAATCAACTGATATCTTGGAGGATCCTAAAGATGGAGACAAGAAGTTCCTCTAAAATGTCAGTAAATTGCTACCAGACTACATGGTGTCACATCCCAGCAGAAGGTAGTCTTACTGTGGTTGTGATTATCCACTGTGAAGAGAACCAACTGTGTGTGTGTTGGGGGGGGGGTTTGTAAATAAAGCTGTTGCAACTGTAACCATCGAAAATTCAACTCTTCTGTTATACAATGCTGTAGTGACATTCCTCTTGGACTGCTTGACCCTGAACAGAAGGCACTATGATCCTTTGCAGCATCAAGAACTACTCGGCCAGCAATATAGTGCCACTTTACACAATAGGTGAATCGTAGGCAACACTGCTGTGAGGACCTCAGGTCTTGCACTCTTGAATTATTGATTAGATACTTTCAGAAATAGCATTACATTTTCTTTAATATGGGTAAAAAAGATTTAAATTCACATTCCAGCATCACATAATATGAAGCATGAGCTTATTGTACAGAACACAGTGGATGGAGCTGAGATTCTAACAGATGAAGTCTGTCTGTTAACATTAGTAAAAGATTTGGGAACTTGGAATACAACTAACCATGATATAACAAAACATGGACTTTGAGGCACTGCACAAAGACAACAAACATCCTTTAAAGATAAATAGGCACCTTGTATTACCATTCAACTGTATAACAAGACACAATAAGGCCTTTGTTCTTCTCGGATGTTAATGGCAATGATTGGTAGTTGGTCACATTTTGGGACATCCTATTGGTCCCATTTTAAAGGGTCAAGCAGTTCCTTGAAAATGGGAATAGGCTGTCCCAAAATGGTAACCAGCTACCTACATACACTGTGCAACTCCAGAAAAGCAATGACCTCAAATGCATTGCAGTAGAAGTGTGAAATCTCACATAAGATGGAACAAAATCTGCTCTCCAATAACATGGTATTAGCCATATTACACCCACTGACATATATAACACTGTGCAGCCTAACCAGGCAACAACTGCACTAATAACAAATTGGATTATTTTTTGCAGTATAAAGATATGAAATTACATGACATAAATACGGAACAAGCTTCAAATACAATTCTTGCTCTTAGCGTTTGTATAGAAGGAAGAAGGCAGTACATATTTATGTTCACAGTTTCTGTAAGAATAGTCAGCCCAGAAAATTAGTAATTTGGTTAAATATATTAAATTTTACTGTTACTGTCTGTAAGCACAGCACCCTATACATGGCTCTGTTGACACAGTATATTGAGTTATGAGCAACTTGCATAAAGATACAGGATTTGTCATGGTTAATATTGCTGGCATTGCTGCCAGCACTTGGAGTGAATAACAGAAACTGTACCTGTTAGAGGCATAGCATCTACAAAATGATATATAAATAAAACCTAAAATGTTTGCTTCAGTTTTCTTAATAAACAGTTTGAGCTTTCTTTCTCCCACTTGATATGAAGTTCTGAGTAGTAGTGAAAACAGCAAAAACAAGCTTGTTAGGCAAGGCTGTTATTGTAGGAACAGTAATGAGAAAATGGTGTGACATGAATACACATATTCAGTCGTATTTAGGTAGTTGGCTTTCATGACTGTATATGGAATTGGGAACCTCTTTCTTGTGTCAACTTCAGTACTAATCCCCAAAAAATGTTTTTCAAGTATCTTAGAGAACTGTAACTGGATAAAAAGTATAGATAAATAAGTTACTTGGAAAGGGATGAAGATGTAACATTTGAGGCTTAGTTTGCAATAGAAACTTATAAGCCAATATAACACATTCTTCTTTCATGCTGGAGTCTTCATTTCTTGTTTGACACAAGACTTGAAAGCATCCCAACCTTCATTCTTGGCATAAGACTGAAAAGACACAAATATGAAGTAGGATTTACAAAAATTAATTAGGAAGGTTCAAGTTAAATTTCTAAACACAAATGCTGAAATGCTTGGGTCAGCTAATGATGGCCCCATTTGCCAGTCAAATATCCTACTAACCACAAATTTCTGAACAGTGCAGATTGCCTGCCTGTGCTGTTGTTATTGTACCTGACTGTAATCTTTTCACTGTTTCCCTTTATTCAAACAGATCAGTATCGTGTAAACAAAGGCCCTCATAAGCATTTGGGTTACAAATTTCTTATTCAAAATCTGTGTAGAAATAAGAGAATGGAGTGGCTGGAATATTATTAAATATTCTTATTATTAAATTCACAGACATTTCCAGTTGGCCTTTAATTGGCATGGACAAGCAAATGAGTGGGTTTTGGGAGCCTTGCTAATATGGTAAGTAAAATGTAGCCCACCTAAGCCTTCTTAAGTCATCTTTACAAATTATGAGATAATAAATTAAAATGATTTTCATGCCATTATTTCATTTTCTACTTTTCACTGATAGCAAGCATAAAAATGTTCCTGAAATAAAGTCTTCTTAAATCTTACATGTGCTAACACAGTCTGTCATGTGGTTAAGCACCATGATGTTAAGGTGCACATGACGTTGAAGGTAAATCTCCACAACGTGTACCTCTTACCAAAATATGGAGGGGAGTGGTCAGTCACTTTGTACCCAGGGCCCCACAGCCATCCCATACATGGCACCAAAATCTTTGTCCAACCTGTAGCTACAGATTATTCACAGAACTGTCTCCAGTCATTATAAAATCTGGGAACAACTGAAGTAAATGAAAACACATGTTAAATATGATACTTTAGAGTAAATATAAATTTTCATACCTTAAATCCTCTGTGGATCCTGTCTTTCATAATTGCAATGAATTCCTTGTAGCTCAGCTGCCCATCTCCATCTTCATCAAAAATCTGGAACACAGTGTGCACTAGGTGACGACTCAAGCTGGTTCCAGTGCAGATCTTCACTGCACGTATGAACTCATCTGGAAAAATTTATATTTAAGCTACATATTAATCCACATGAATAAAACTGACACCTGAATTTAAATGTTTCAGGAATTCATAAGCCCAGATGGTACAAGAGGTGAAGTTGTCTCTGTACTTAAGTACATACCATGCCATGAACACACATGACAGAATGGAGATATAGCTCCACCCATTCATAACCTTGGTGTTTGATGGAGGTGAGTTCTTAGCTTCACACCTTCTGTAGGAAGTGCCAGTGGGCAACACCCCTAAATGTTCATTTATTGTAAGTTGGGGTCTACTGACTTGAATTAGCTCAACCAATGAGGTTTGGCTTTCCAAAAACTTAAATTCAGCCTGCTGGGTTTCTCTAAATTTGAATTTTGGCCAATAGCATAATTTCTGTACATAGGGGGGTATTTGGATTGGATGGCATAGAAGTTGCAAGCGAGAGGTGGCACTCTGTTTTGGTAGTTGGAATAGTGCATACACAAAAATCGGGTGCTTTGTCAGTTTGGGAATATTTTAATATAAATTTTTGATTAAAAAGTGATGTGTAACTGTGTGTTCAATTGCCATCATTACACCTGCTAATGTGTTATAATCTTGTAGTTGCTGTAAACCTCCAGACTGGCCCTGGGGCCCACCCAGCCTCCTGTAAAATGGGTACGGGGTCTTTCCCGGGGGTAAAGTGGCGGCTGGGGCCTGCTGCTGACCACTCACCCCCTTCTAGTGCCGCAGTCATGCAAGAGTAGAGCTATATCTCTACCCACCCTATGGGCCACACCGGGCCTGTAACGGGATCACTTTACCTTTACCTTTAGTTGCTGTAAACCAAAAGTGAACTTCTATACATGAAATAAAGAAAACCCCCAAGAACTAAGTAATGTATACATGTCAACAGGAATAGTCGATCATGGGTCTTCAGGATCCTCCCATGTAAATTAGCCTGAGATAAGACCTTCTGGTTCACTAACCAACAGAAGAGAAGTACACACCCCCACACACACGCATCCCAGGATGAAGAGAATGGTAACAAAGGCATTCACTATACCGAAGTCAGCAGCAGCAGCCACCTCCTCAGATGAATACCGAAATTTTTGCACTTTCATTGCAAACAAGTTGCGAAATTATTTGTTGTGCACCAGGAATAAAGTGCAGCAAGAAATAAGCCATATCATATTTCATGCCGACCAGGGGCTTTTGATGTTTCATATCCCATCACCAATTCTCTCCTACCACTCCTTCCTCTGCTCCTAGTTCAGAAGACATAAACCTGACTGATCTAATGTGCCTTTAAATTGTGTAAACTAAAGTTCAGCTATTAAAAGTACTTAGTTATATACAAGGTGGTTCAAATATGACCGGGACTGATTTTTTTTTTGTAACCATAACTGACACTTACTTGCACATGTCAGTCTTCAACGTACTCCCCTAACCCGAGCAGGAGGGAGGGTGGAGGTTGTGGCTTCACTCTCTCAAGGTCGCACAGCTGCTGCGCAGTGCGGCGTGTTTACACACAAATCAGTCCCGGTCATATTTGAACCACCTTGTATTTTGTTTCATTCTTCCAACCCATCAATTTTTATGTGCAAAACAGTTTGCTCTGTACGAATATTTTTTACCTGTATGTTTTCCACCAGTGCCTCAACAATCGCTTGACATACTTCGGGTACAATCTGACCGATTGTTTGTTTAGAAATTTTGAAAAGATAGTGCTGACTGGTGCACAAGTCACAATGTTACTTCCAATCTCTCTTGAACTGGAATAGCTGCTCAGAATCTGGTACCCCTTTTCACAATTTTTGGACTGACTAAATTAATCAGTTGTTCAAAATATGCTGGTGCCATTTGAGTAAATTTTTGTACTGTCCACTAAATTCTTGGAACTTCAAATCTGCTAACAAACTGGTACCACTATACACAGACTTCATTCTGTACAACTCCATTGGCCATCATTGTCTTTCTCATTGCTTTCTTCTTCTGCACAAAATGTGATGTACAAAATATGAAGGCTTAAGCTAGCTACCTGTAAAGACATCTTCCAAACAGGAGCAGTGAAAACTGGTGGATCACAGCATGTGGGCCATTCATCAGAACGCACGCTGTCTTGTCTGACCCTTAACCTTGGGGCGAGCAGAACACTGCGTGATTATGTTACGCTGTTACATTGCGGCAGAATGCTCAAGTCTGTACATGCCCTAACATTGAAGCATACTCATGCAACTATTGTAGCAGTAGAAAAGCATTAAGTAAAACATATTCTGAGGGTGTGGGTTTGTAGCCTTAGGTATCCAATGTGCAACGCATGTGCACCATATTGTCATCTGTGGCTTGTACAGATCTACCACATTTTTCCACATCATCTCATAAAGGCACGATTTCTTAAAAATAGTTATTGAATATAAACTGTGTGTTTTGATTTTCTCTGCAACTTTCATCCGAAACACTTCGCATTCTAAGAAGAACTGAGTGAGATATGATCAAAAATGTATATTGATATTAACATCAAGTACCCACTATTCTTGTCAGATTTTAATGAAACTTCAATTTTCGCAACAGAGTTTTGAAAAATACCCAAATATCAAATTTCATGAAAATTCATTCAGTGGCAGCCGAGTTGTTCTATGCAGATGGACAGAAGGTCAGGCAGATATGACAAAGGTAACAGTCACATTTTGCAATATTGCAAATGCACCTGAAAATTTAATGTCTTTTAGTTTTATGCACATGATGATTGGATTGAAATGTTTTACTACAACAAATGAATGTAGATAAAGTGTATTGTTTGGTTGGTGTTTATACCATGGTGGACCACTAAGTACTGCATCTGTGTTTGTGCTAGTAGGTGGTGCTGAAGGTTTGTTTACATGCATTTGTTACTGTGGAATATTGTATATTAGCTTGTGAAGGGGGTTTTGTTTGTATGTATTTTGTTCATTAATTAAAATATTCTGGAGTTGATATAAAGACTCACCACCAGTTCTTTAGTGTGCCTTTATTTATTGGTTAAATTAAATACACTGTATCAAATATAGATCCATATTCATGTTGTAAGTTCAATATATGTAGAATGTATGCAGATTGAAAATTCTTAGTTTTAATGTACCTCTGATGTTCCTGAAAACGTGAATGTAGGCATCAACCTGTCTGTCACACATAATATTTATTACAAGTATTACATTTTTTTAATAAATTCCACTATTGTGATATTTGTCTTGTTATTATTTGTGTAGTTTTAGCTGTAAGCAGTCTTAAGATTTGTGCCCTTAAAAAGTCAGTAATTTTTTGGATTAAGTGACTACGATATGTAAACATGATCCAAGTATCTGGGGATTGCAAATGTGTGCATTCAGAAAATGTGTGCAGACTATTTTTGATTTTTGTATTTAACTGTGTGAAAATATTTGTAGGGTAGCCATTGTGTCACGATGGTATTATATTCATGTAGTTATCTTTCAGTGGTAATTGATATATTCTATTAATAAAGAATATGTAACCATCCAACTGATGTTACATGATGAGTGGTTAGATGCAAAATTTATGGTATTAGTTACATTTTTATTAACTTTTTCAGGATATTCCCTTTCAACGAAGGTGAAAAATTGACATAGATATTTGTCAGCAATGGAAGATAAAATTCAGAATTGTAAAATGTCTGTTAACTGATTTACATTTTAAACATTTTAAGCAATTTTGATTGGCAATATTGTATTTAACTATACACATACACACACACATACACACATATCTTTGACAGAATTTATTGTACTTTATACCTTTGTAGATGACGTTGTAGAGGTCGAAACATATTGGAGGGACAAAAGTGACCAACGATTATTTATTATTGATTGTGTAATTTGTTGCATTAAATACTGCCTAATACTACACACAAATTACTACACAGAGTATGAGTAGCAATGGACGATGAAAGGAGCTGAAGAGGCATGGAATTACAAATCTATAGTATGAGGAGTAGGTGGAAGATGAGATACCGAAGAGAAGACCTTGAAGCTATTATTTGTATTAAATTGCCTGGTCCATGAAAACAGAAGATATGAAAGCAGATAGGTACCGATGTGGCAGGGGAATATGCGGCCTCCACCTTCAGGACTGAAATAAGTTAAGTTGGGAAGGTGGCAGGTTATACAAACTCAGAGAGAAAAGAAATGTCACAGAATGGTACTGACCATTCAGAACCTGGGAAGGGAGAAAGGGAGATGAGGGGAAAATGTCATTAGGAAACTGGTCCTGAGAAATACCATCTAGTCTAGGGGCAAGGAAAGTGAAAAGTTATGCACATTTCAGCAAGGGAAGTGAGAAGGCACATCTTTCAGTAAGGAAAGTGAAACAACAAACATGTTTCAGCAAAGAAAGCAAGAAGACACATTTCAGTAAGGAAAGTGATAAGGCAAACATGTTTCAGTAAGGAAAGTAAGAAGGCAAACATATTTCACGAAGGAAAATGAGAAGCAAAGAGCATTCTTTCAAAGGGCCATTTATAACTGTCAATGGGGCAGTTTGATTTCATTTGCTATTTTTGCCATAAACACCAGCGATAACAAGAATGGACAAATATACATTTGGTGGTGCAAACAAGACACTGACTATCATTTAGGGCTGCATGTAATGTCCATATGTTTTCTTAAGTATGATAGACACTTGTGCATTTTAACACTTTGATGCATAAACTTCATTTACATTCATTTTAAATCAGTTCCTACCCCACAGAAAACACCCTCTCAATTATACAGATCAAGTAACTGTTGTTGTTTAGGGAAATAATCACTGTTTATTCTGAGAATCCTATAAAATGACCTAAAACATTGACAGCAAAATTCAGTCCCTCCAACGTTAAATCAGGTGCCACATACAGTTTTATCCAGTGGGCAGCTGATGGACAACAAGATAATCACAGGAGCTTTGGCAATGCTTTTTATGGCACACCCACCTTTTGAGATAGGGTGATCTGCAAGTGTGTACATTCTCATAGCAATAGTGAAGTCCTCCAGATTATTAAGGAATTGACAGAATACTCTAAATTCTTCAAATGTAATTCCTTTCTCCTCCTTGATACGGTCTAGCAAGCGATCAAGATACATGTCATATCTGAAATGCAACAGAGAAGATGTGCTGGTTACAATGGACAGCATTATGGCAGTGGAGACATGTGAACAGACTGTACGTGTCATTTTCTGTGTAATACAGAAGATTAGAAGTTTGTGCTCATTCAGAGTGAATATGTACTCCACTCCTCTTAGTTCATCTATCTTACATGTAATAATGCTGTATAACTGTACGATTTTATAGCAGTAATAGGATAAGAACATGTTTATATGCAGCAAACTGGATAGACACACATTTCACATTCCAATTTGAAAATCCATTTTCATGCATACATTATTTTGTGTAGCTATACTCATCTGTCTGCAGCTATGAATGACATTGGATGTACTGGAGTATACAGAACTGAAAATTGTGATATACAAAATGAACTAAATGGAAGAATAGATAAGTAAAATAAAAAAAAAAAAACTCAATGTGAATAAAAATCCAACAGATGCAACAGTATGCAGATATTTATTTACTGCAAAGCTACTCTACATGTTTTGGGTGTCACAGCACCCATCATCAGGAGTATTAAAAACTGTACCCGCAGCCTCCGGTACAGGTCATACTGTAAAATGCAAGGATTAACTAGAATGAACAGGCTGGTGTTAGTTGCCTCTGTCGGCATGTCTTGTTATTGTTATATATATTTATTGATTCCAAACAGGCAAAAGATACATACCACTATAAGAACATCAAAAAGAAACTGTATAGAACAAACGCAGCCATCTGGTATAACAAGACATGCCAACAGAGGCAACTAACACATTCTAGTTAATCCTTGCATTTTACAGTATGACCTGTACCAGAGGCTGTGGGTACAGTTTTTAATACTCCTGATGATTGGTGCTGTGACACCCGAAACATGTAGAGTAGCTATGCAGTAAATAAATATCTGCTTACTCTTGCATCTGTTGGATTTTTATTCACATTGAATTACGATGCATGGAACCACGAGCTTAAAATTTAAAAAAAAAAAAACTGTTAATTCATCACCACAGAGAGGGATATAGAGCAAAAGAATACCATTTAAAAGAAGAATACAAGGATGGTACAAGTTTTAGCCTCATCTGTAGTGGTGAGGTGGAGGTGGAGGAGCAGTGGGAAGAGAAAATGACAATGACTGGCAGTAAGCAGTCACACTCTTTGCCACTGGACTATCATGGTATATGTCTATTCTACCTTTTATGACAAATAAGTAAGTCAGTAAGTAAATAAATAAATAAAATATAGGTGTGTTGATTTTCATGCAACAAAAATAAGATTACACCATGGTGTGACTCCATATAAAATCTCAGTCAGGATAACCAACTAATACATTACATATTTTCATAACACTTCTCCATGAGCATCCCATAAAAAAAAATTCCTCCACAGCTATCACGGTTGTATGGAAATTACAGTATGACGCCAAAAACTTAAAAGAGTAGTTAGAAATATCATGCGATACTTTGTACAATGACCATACTCATTTGTGTCAAGATATGTGTAGCGTAGCAGTATCTTGGCAAAGTCAACTTCAGTAATGGTGTCATGCCCTTTAGAAAATTCATGAAATTCTAGTTCCAGTACTTCTGTCTGAAGATTCTCCATAAACCTGGAACATTATGAACATGTTTAAGTTTCAAATATAGTATATTTTTAATGCTGAATGAAGATGTTATGGGCAGGACAAACAACTGCAATGCTCAAAACAACATAAGCATGTACAATATGGCCATGAGTGGCATAAAAATATTAATGTGCCCTTCACATAAACAGTTTGTAAAAGTACACACTGAACTGGTTCATGACGAAGTCCAGTGGTGGGTGTTTATGATCACAGATGTGAACTTTCAGGGTCAAAACATGAAATTTCTTGATCAGACGAATTAATATGGCCTACTGAAGGAAGGCACTGTGCCATAAAGTCATTGTGTTGGATTTAAGTAATGGACTAAGCACCAACAGAAACATCATTATATTAACTCACTGCCGACAGACTGACTGAATAACCAACCAACCAACCAACCAACCACCCAACCAACCAACCAACCAGCCAACTAAGTAAACAACCAAATCCATGCAGTAGAATTCTTTTTAAAAAGCTAACAGTTCCTCAGCTAGTCAAAAAATTCCCTGAATATTCCAGCAAGTCCACAACCATCTTCACAACATCCTACCACTTGTCCCTCTCCCAAGCCAGACAGCCCTTCCAAGTGGTCTCCATCCTTCTGAGTTCCTTGTTAATATCTTGTATGTACCGCTCTTCTCCGCCATATTTGCCACATCTTCACCCACCTCATCATTCTTGATCTGATCATCCTAATAATATCTGGCAAGCAGCATAAAATGATTAAACTCCTCCTTATGTTATTTTTCTCCAGCCTCCTTTCACTTCCTCCCTCTTAGGTCCAAATATTCTCCTCAGCACCCAATTTTTCAACATCTTCAGCCTATGAGCTTCCCTCAACATGAGATATAATGTTTCACATCATATAAAGAACAGGAAAACTTATACTCTCTGAACATTTTAATCACTGATTTAACATCCGAAACTTTGGTACAAGGTCTGAAAATAACAATGGTTGTCAGATCTTTATGAACTAACAGGATGAAGGGACCATGGTCCATTTAGAAATGCTGAGAATCTAAACAGCCTGTGGTACAATTCTGTTACCTTCAGATGAACTGTAACATTGTCTCACCTGTACATCCACTTTGGAGACAGAACCCAAAACATCCCTTCACATGTAATATAAGGATGAAATATTTCATCCTTCTAATTTTATTAATTATTTGCTGTCTGACACATTATTTCCAAACAAATTACAGAGATTTTTATGCCATTTCAAAAATAACATCTCCCTGCAATCATATGCCATTATTTTCAATTAAATGTATGACACGCAATACTTCAGAAATCTGTCATTACCTAACCTGCACAAAAGTAAAAGTAAATTGGGATTAAAAGGCATAAAAGCAAACCTCCATATAGTCTTACCCTTACATTGCTTTTCTTAGCACTACTGACCTTCTGAACCCTTCAAAGCGTAGTTCATCTTTTCCCTTCTTGCCAAAGAAGTGAACAATCAGTGTAGTATCAACCACATGTTTCCTTTGAAGCCCCTGATCATCATCCACATAGTCCTCTACAAGAGACTGGTGTTTCTTCTTGTCCTCTTCTGCAGGCACTTCTAAAACTCCATGTTTGCCTTTCCAGGCATGACTGAAGATCTTCTCCATCTGCGGCACAATAACATGTTTAGTCCACAGTACAATACAGTCTCAACAGTTAAAAGGAAGCCACATGTAAGCACAGTGTAGGTAAAGGCAGCAGTCACCAGACACCCTAAGGCTCCAACAAAGTCCTGTATTGCAAGCAGAACAGAGTTAATTCCAAGGAAATAGAACAAATGTGTTGAAAACTGTACACACAGGAAAAAATAAATACACGATAAGACACTACTGAACACACTCACAACAGGATGCACATTTGTATATGGGGGCAGTCAGAAATTCAAGTCTATCTGTGGGTAAGCCCATCTGGGATGCCAGAAATTCAACTATTTTTCAAGCCCATCTGGAATGACAGAAATTCTAAAATGTTCCTCCTGGTGTAATATGACAGATATGCTCCGTCCAACTTATGGGCTAGGATATTCCACTAAGTTACCTGCTTGGCTATGAGCTGAACAAGGATTCTATTCTCAGTAGGCAAAGAGAGCAGATTGTTTCTTCATGATTATATCCAGGCTGATTCCTTGACTTAAGCAGCCTCCTATCCAATGCACACAGTAGGTCTTTACCCATCCAATACAGAAACTGAACATGATACACTGTGTACTGCTTTACCTCCATGTCCCTATACACTGTCAAGACAGTGCTTAGACACAGGGGCAGCTTTCCTTTAATGGCTTGTCTATAGGTTGGGTTCTTTGGTGACACAGCTTTCTAATTGGTTATCACAGAGCAAAGAGACAAATATTTTGAACTTATCTGGGCTGTGTGACCCATTCTGTGTACAATCAGAGAATCAATTAAAAGGGCATCAAGGTATGAAGGTGTTAAGCAATTACTCTACCAGTCACCTCACTCACAGCCTACAAGCAGAAGTGTGTATGCAGATGAACAGCACCAGCAGCCATAGCTGAAGAACTAGGAAGATGCACATGTGGCATTATTACAAATATTAAACCTCCCAACATCACAGTCCAAATGTCCTACACATTCAATTTTGCTGTAAGTGGGTACATGTCATAATAATTCTTCAAAAATAAAACATGCATATTTTTCTCCTCTGCATCTGCCATCAGTTGGTATTATACAGCTACGTTTCCTAACCACCAATGGGACAACACGTCATCTAGGGAGACTTTACAGCTGGCTGGGTGCAGCATGACATTTAGTGAAAAAAGAAGTTCCATTGAAGATTAATGTAACATTAAAACATACCCACCTTCAAAAGTACACTTCTTCATAAAAGGGAAATTTTTTTTTCACATGGTGGCACTATGATTTTTTTGATAAAAATAACCATTATGATTAACAGTGACAAGGTTGGGCATCAATGGTGCAGATTATTTGTCCATACTGATGCTAGTATTTTATGCATCTATTTTAAACCTACACTCTGCATAGATGATCTTGGTACCATAATGATAAACATACTGTATTACAGGCAGATGCTGAAAGTTCCTGGCTAATGCTGCAATATGTCAAATGTATCAGGAAATAGTTTTCAGAGCAATTACTGCACAAGGCAGGCTCATGGCATAATGGGGTTAATCTTGCCTAACATTATTTAGAAGAAAATGACAAGTAACCAAATTTATTACTGAAAAGTAGAAATAAAGATACAAAGAGGATACACATTTTTTTAAAATTATGTTATTTTATTATGTATCTTTTTTTCACCACTCACCATATATGGAATACTGTTCTGGCTATCAGTGAAGTTCATACATTTCACAACACCATTCTCCATTAAAAAGAGTTTAAGACAATTAGGACAATGTTCTTGCAGTGCAAAATATAATTCTGATATATGCACTTCATTATGAAAGGGCTGGTTGGTTTTTGGATCACACAGCGATGACATATCAACTTCAGAAGTTAGTTGGCACAAATTAGATAAGAGGATGAGTACGAAAAACAAACTGAAGGCTGAGGAACACCATTGAGCTGTCCTTGATATTTAGTCAGGGAATCTACAGATGACAAAGGCAAGCTAGAAATGAAATCACAGTGTTCAACATCATAACAAAAACAGGGATCACAAAGACCACTCTCACTCAGATGGAATAGCATGAAAAGGAAAAGAAGCAGCTTGGAAACGTCTGGAGTTGCACCACTGACATGTATAGACAAACTGTATATCATACATTGAATAAGCATTATTCATTGAATCAACAATTTACAATAACCTCAATATAAAGTGACAATTTGTGATCTTGAATTTTAGTGTTGGACATAAATATTGAAACTGAGTATAATCACATTTTCACTAAATGTGCCTTGAAGCAGAAGAGATGAACCAAATGCAGAATGAGTGTAACATATGTATGCAAATTTATGGCCTCAGAAAAAAAAGATCAACTTAATAATCCTAGTTGCACTCATAGCACACCACAAGCCAACCTCAACATCATCTATTGGCACTTCATAGATTAACATGAAATTCCTTGCAGATCAGTATCCCTTATTCTGGGAACTCATGAATGCACTGAGTTCACTAAACAGAATGAGTATGGGGTCTAGTTCTCCAGCATAAACCCAATGAACATACAGGTCACAAAACCCAACCTTACTTCACAATATGTGATCGACACTTTGTGAACCACAATAATTTTATACACATGCAAATGCAGAAGATTTGTTGTCTCTCTCAGATAAAGCAAGTTTGGGTGTGCCAATGAACAGAATAAATTTTATGCGGTAAGTGAGACAACAGGAAGTGAGGTGTGAGGTAAAATACGAAATTCACATAGTCATAAAATCATCATAATAAATAATCAATTTCTTAATCTCAGCACTGTTCACTTTATGGATAGTATGGGGAGAAAATGGACACTTTAGCTATTTAGGGATTTATTTGGTAAGGTGTCATATACACAAAAATGTAATTGGTATGCAATGATTAATAAAAGATGCCATGTGACTGCGTCTGTGTGTGTGTCATTTTGAAATTTCACTAATTACAAATACTATTTATAAATATTATCATGGATGGACCTTAAAAGTATAGCAGTCCATAATATGAATTTACATATGCTCTCTCCAGATGTTTCCATGCTACCTGTTTGTGAAGCAGAAACTGTGCACAACTCTGGAACAATTAACCAGCAGATTTCACACTAGGCAGCAGACGGGCAAGCACCTGCAGCAGCAGCAAACCCAAACAAGTGACTTACGAATGTAGGTGATGATTGTTTCTTGGCTTGTAATTCTTGCTGCTTTTGTTTCTTGTCAGGATAAATCACTAGCACTGAGCGGGCCACCAACTTCATCAACTAAAGTAACACCAAAGTAACAAAGTGACCCACTTAAGTATGTCATTGTTGATGCATGAAATTATTGTTTACTAAAGAAACAAAGAGTGAAGAAAGATTAATAATAACAATATGTTCCATGTCCATGCATTAAAGAATGTTTTATGCTCATATAATAAACCAGCATAAGAACATTTATACATATGTTCAGTCACATATAATTATTATTCTTCACCAACATGTTTTGGTCACCCCTGTGACCATCAACAAGGTGTCTTGTAACATGAACAAAATCAATATACAAATAACTGTATCTAAATGTATGATAAAACCCCTCGGTCTTACACTTGATTTTCTATAGCGCTCTGTATGGACGTAATATAGCAAATTAAATCATTGTTAAAATACAGTAAAATAGGATGTGCTTATGATGTTTATTGAATGTGTATAGTTGACTCACAACCTATTAGACATATGAAGTCATATGCAGTAGAAGAGATCACTTGGGACTTGTCATAAGACACCTGAAGATCGCCACAGGAGGGACCAAAACATGTTGGTGAATAATAATAATAATAATAATAATAATAATAATAATAATAATAATAATATGCAGATGCATATATTTATAAATGTGTATTTGTTGGTTTATCATATAAGTAAATAATAATAATAATAATAATAATAATAGCGGCTAAATAATTAGTGTTACCATTAATATAAATGACAAAATAATAATACTTATAAATATAATATTAGACAAAAAAAGATACAAAAACAAAAACTGGACAAACCTTCCTGATGAACATATTAGTTGAGAGTATGACACAAAAAACTTGAAGAATGTTGTGTCACAGTAGATAAGTTAAGACCAACTGGACAAGATAGTTTAACAGTATGAACCATTTCTCCTGGAAGAGTGATCCAAGACGGAAATTACACACGATACTGTTATAAGAGCACACAGATTCCATAGCAGTTTTAAAGTTAGTGAGCAGGCAATCTGGAGTACACCAACAAAATATGTTGAAGGCTTGATGCCTGACCAGCCACAACTATAACCTCTGCTAAAGCTTAGAATCTGGCATTATGGGAAACAAAGCTCTCACAGTAACTGAGCACCCACATACTGCAGGTGCATTGAGACTGTCACCGGTAACAGTGGCAGTTGCATCATGCGTGCTTGTTTCTAGATAATTTACTGCTCTAAGTCATGAAGCAGACACAAAATACAGGAAATGGATAGTTTTAAACTTTTTCACTTTCATGTTTACTATCAAGACAGAAAAGGGAAGAAGAATAAGTGAAAATGCTACGACTACTATTCTTTGAATTAAATTGGTGACACTGATCTGTGTTCAACAAGTGCCAAGTGTCACTCTGCTTGTTTCCTATTTGTGAGAATGAAGTTCTTAATAATACACTGTGTTTGCTGAAATTTACATTGGACAATACATTAGTTCCTACAGAATGTCAACGAAATCATATTTATCAGGTTTCCTTCTTTCAGTTTTCATTCATCACTGGTATCACTGACATGCTTTTAAATTTCTTAATTTGTGACCTCCAGAATCAGGCAGATTATGGGAGATTTGAGGTTTTGCTGACATCATCTTCCAGGATATCAAACTGTGTAGTCTGGTATAGAGGTACCATCCTACCAAATTATAAAACATCACAGCAGACCAAGATCTTGAGGCTGATTATGGTTTAAGATTATCAGATGGAGGGTTACTATGAATAATGTCATAAGTAATTTTCAGAAGAATAAAACACAGTATTACACTATATGGTATTCGAAATTCATCAAAAACTTCTGTGTCACATCAAACACAAAGGCTTGTTGAGGAAGGCTAAATGTGAAAAGTCAGCAGCAGATTACACATGATACAGCACGTGCTTCATTAAACTGACAGTGGAATAACAAATTAAATTTTCAATAGGTTCCCTTGTTATTTTATTATATTTTATGAGATATCTCATCCCTCTAGACCTTGAACTGGTAACTAGAAGGCATGTTACTGCATAATAGCAAAGTTATTTGAGATCTAATCAAGACTAGCACATTTTAAAGTACTGCACAAAACACACATACACACACGCACACACATACAGAGTCAGGCTACTAATATGACAGTGTCACATGATGTACTGATTATCAACCAATACAATGTGGCCAACAAAAATATCACTCAAAGCCACAACATGCTCAAACATGAGGTCATGACGTTCACTGAGGCATGTGTGTTCAACAGTACTTGCTGGGAACAATGCACACAGCAACTTCAAACAGAAGTATGGTACAGCAAAATTAATGCAATAAAACTTTTGACAAAAAGAAGGCCTGTCCCACCGCCATTATCAACTATGAAATAATAAGAGAATGCCATTAATGTGTTTTCTTTATTCCAAACCAAGAGGTAATGGGAGAAGGCATAAATGGGGTATGGAGGAAAAGCTCCACAAATTCTAAACTCTAGTACAATAGTACAGAAATGTTAGTGTTTGGTCTCATGCTTAAGCTGTTCTGTCTCTGATGAAGTATCAAAGCAGTGCTCACAAGGCTGAGTCAGTCTCCAGAAACAGGCTGGAATATGTGAGCAATTCACGCGGAAACCAAGTTTATCTGCTTGTTTTTGATGGTTACTACCATTATCATTACCACCACCATCACCATCATTCTGACAGTTCTTTCTTCAATAAGATGGGTCTGATTAATGGGTATAGGATTCACTACATGATTTAAATAGACATCTACAAAATCAGATATATAAAAAAATGTACATGAGATGTGCTGAACTGATTCTGTGTAGAATGTAAGCATGCTCAGTTGTAGCCGAACACTTTTGGTGTATTTGTTTGTGTCAGTTACAGGTGGCTCATAGCCATACGTTATAAGTTTAATCTGTCAATGTATGTTCAAGAACTATTGGTGATAGGTAGGAGGGGTTGTATGGAGCGAGATTTAAATGAGGAAACGTTAGCAGCAGATAATGGCCACTAGCGCTCAAATGAGAAAGCAGTCACGTACGAGAGTGATGTAAGTGATGGAGTAGAAGTGACTGTGTTATTTTAATAAAAAATGATTTAGTTGTTCGACTGGATACAGCATGCCTTTTTTATATCAAGAATAAAATTAATAAATAAAACAACAAGTAAAAAGAAAATAATATGTGATGCGGTGAACCACACCCGTCTTCCGAAAGAGGTTTTCCTGCCAGACTGAGCACATCGGGACATACAAAGAACATAGGGTGATCATGTAGACAGTGTACTGCAATGTCATTTAGAAATTCACGATTTTTGGAGGTACATTTGGATATCTTTCAAATGTGATGACAGAAGTACCTGAACAATTAGTAAAACATTTGCTTTATTTGTTCTGTTATGGTCACTTTTCGTTCATAATTTTTAAGGCTGTTACATGGTACAAAAACCTTTGTCAGCTAGATGTTAGTGTTACATCTGCCTTGTAAGTTTATCATTATTATCATTGTAATTGTCATTGTCATCACTGAATTTACAACAGAACTGTAATGGTGTTGCAAATCTGGGAGAAACTAGAAAGGAGATTAAAGTTTTCATTCTTCTTGTCATTGTTTTGGCCATTTTTAAACATTTTCTGCAAGATCTTAAAAACAGAAGTTCATTTGCCCACAAAAAATTATTTTAGATTCCAGTCTTTCAGTTATGTTTGTTTCACATACATAAGGCATAGGGTGACTACAAATAACTCAGACACACACAAACATTTGCATTAATATAAATACAGATGAGTTCTGAAACAACAAAACACTGATTAGCACACAAAAACAGCTATCACACACACACATGTACTATAATCATTCCACTCAAAGTTGGGTAATATATTCATTATAATGGCTGTGTGTCCTACTACAGACATAGAACAAAGTTATGCAATGCTACTGTGAATTAAAACTAGCTTGTTTCAGTAAATCCTACAAATTGAATATGCTAATTAACTGTCTTCATTACTTCTTGTAGACCTTTCAGTACCAAAGCAAAACATTTCAAGCATTTATCATGTTGTTATCTTCCATTTTCTTTAAACGCTGATAAATTTTATGAGGCTAAATTATAACAAAAATTTCAGAAAGCCCTCATAAGTAACAGTGTTGTTCCCACCTCACAAATTTGCATTGCTCTAATGTTAAATGTTGTTGACATAACGATGTAAAAACTGTTAAGATGAAATGGTAACCAGTAACATTCCAATCACATGAGGTTCTAAGAGAACTCATCATTTTCTACCTTATCAATGTTTGTGAGTCAGTTACAGGCTGGACAGATATATGCACTGTAAAAGGTGCTATGTCATTGGGTGAACAGTTCCTGACATTGCAAAGGATCACAGTGGCTTTATCTCCAAATTCTGTACCAGTACAATGAGGCCCCACCCACTACCACCCCACTGGTACATCACCCACTCTGACCAACCACTACTCTTATCACCACTACCTATAGATTACACCCTATTTTTTGCATGGCTATAGTTCCTGGACTGCTTGACCACAAGATGAAGGCAATATGATGGTTTGGAATGCTGGTAATTTTTCACATAATAAAACAGCAGGCATATCCCAGAAGGCTTGAATCTTCAGAAACACTGGTATGAGAACCTCAAAACTTGTATTCTGAGAGACTTCGGCTTTTACAAAAAAAAGTTATAAATGTGATATGGAATAAAACTTAGAAGTTATGTCCAATAACTACAGACCTTTGGAAATATATGTTAGCATAAATTATGGATAGTAACAGATGAGCAAAGTGTATTATTGTCAGTGTTAATGCACAAAGAAGAAAACCTTAAAGGAAAGCAGGCAATAGAGTTTTTCCCAGAACTTACTATCTACATATGTACAGACATAGTATCTTTTTATTTCAGCTTGCTTTCATTTTCCTTTCTGTTCATTTTCATAAACATACTGGCAATGTGAAGTTACGATTTATTGCCTTTGGGAGTATGAAGCATAAAATGGGTTCCCGAAAATGAGAAGATTTTGTGACCACATTAGAGAATCAGTTTTGTGTTCAGCTTAAAATAAAACAATTCAGCCAGTGTCAAATTAGGACACAAACATGTAGTCAGCTTGATTAGAAACAAACTGGTTTAGCCTTTGACACATGACATAAGTCACTACAAGCAGAAACAATGTTCACTTTGGAAGTGAAAATTTAACCAAAAGGAGTCAGTAATTCTAGTTAAATTCAAGTAGCACTTGATACTATTTTAATGTCTCTGAAAACCAAGATAATGTGGCAGCCTAATGATTTTTTAAGTAAAATCCATATCCAATATGTTAAATTAAATCTCTTTCAAATTCACCAGCCCAAACTTCCATTTGATTTCATTGAATGTGTGTTAATGTGTTATTTCAAGTGAACCAAAATTTGTTCAATAACCTGAACAAACATAATACAGCCACAAATACTCACTTAGGTCATATGCATTTAAATAATAACAAACACTATCCTGCTAAATCCCTGTGACCTGTACTACATTGAATGTGCTTATGAGAGGCTTAGATATGTCCAAGTATGCAGCAACATGCAGTTCTACCACACATTCCAATGTATTTTGAACTTTCTGATGGGAACTTGCAACACAATGTCACTTCAAGGAACACAGAAACACACATATACAAACAGACCCAAACAGTGATGGTGATTAGTAATTTGAGTGGCATGACATTTATATTTCAAGGGTACTAGGATGTTAAATTTCTGTAAAAGTGAGGTTATGATCCCTGCACCCTTCGAGTATAGATTACAGATGCAAGGTGGCGAAGACCTGAAATCTGACCATCACCACTACCACCAAACTCCTTTGTGTCAATTCATAAAGACAATTATAGCTTTTCTTTTCAGGAAATATAAACTTACCAAATAGCACCTTGTTTTAAAGTCCAATTATCACAGGCATACTGGTTTGTACAAATCACATTTCATAACACAATTTTATGATGAAACACAAGTATGCCAATATGTTTATTTTCATTTGCACCAAAAGATGACAATTCAAACAGACAACTGTTCAATACACAGCTGCTAAATTTAACTTTTATTTCAATTTCCAATTCATTATTTCATTTCTTTTCAGTACTACAGATTTATGTTGGGGAGAAGAGTTGGGTGTATTGAAAAAATCAATTAAAAATCAATCCAACATTGAAATGCATTGAGTTGTTTCAGACAAAGGTAAACTAATTATTCTGTTTTTATATTTGCATTGAAACTCATGGCTTACCCACATAAAATCATGAAATATTTGATATAAAATTCTGTAATTAAAGAAAAGATTTTAATTTAATGGACACAACTAAATAACAGACATATTTCGAGCTGAAGAAAATTGTGTTTCTTACTGTCAGCATTTAACTAACGTGTTTGATCAAAAACTACATTTCATCAAATAATCACCAATAATATACTGGTAAGCTACTTGTGTGAAACTTGAGCTCCTGACGACTACATTTTCCTGACGAAATGACGTAAAAAAAAAAAAAAATTTTCACATCATCCTACACATCTTAGGATGGAAGCTAACCCCCACCCCCCCAAGTACACCATTGTTTCTTCCTTTATTCCTACTTCAGCAAATAAATGAAGATCATGTTTATTTTATAGCAGATACTACCAGACCTCTACAAAGGTACGACCAAGTAAGGGCGGAAAGTTTACATTTTTAAAACATACTATTGACCTGCATTATGCTGAGAAATACATTTCACTGGATTTTTAAAGCTAAAGTTCCAGAGCTGTTATAATTTAACCAAATGCATCAACAGACATTTCATTCAATATATTTAACCCTTAACCCACTAACGTGGAAAATAAGGTGAGCTCCTAATAATGCCAGTAGATGGCAAATGGGATTTAACTCGGCGTTTAAAGGGATAATTTAAATTTCACTTGTATTCTATGCCACCATTGGCATAGTTTTTGGTTCTCCATCAGGGTACAGGTGCATGTAGCAATACAAAATGTAGATGTATTAGACATTTAGGGCTGATATGAGTGATGGTGGCACCTTGTATAAACTAAAGTTTATGATCTTGACATTCCAATAATGAGGTTCTGGGAATATCAAGCTGAACAGACACAAGGTGTGTGCTGGCTGTGGTGTGGGTTAGAATATGCATTCACACAATAACAACTCACAGCTTGGCGGGTTGCCTCATCTGTCTCTCGCTCGTACATCAGTGTTCCTCCCATCAAGCGACGGATCTGAAGTCATCACAGGAAAGTAAGAGGGCTCATTTCAAATATTTGCTGTGATACTAATGCCAACTGGTGTCATATTAAACAGTTAACACTGACAGAATTAATTGGTAATTCATAAGTATCATATGAAACCAAAGTTAACAAGTAAATTTAAACTAATTTAATCTAAGTTCCAGTGATATCATTCTTGCTGCCATAAATCAGTTCTTTTCACTTAAGTACTAACATTTCCTTCACAACAGATGTAAAGAGTGCACTGCTACAATTAATTTTCCAAATCTCATTTGTGAGAACAAGGAGCAGAGCATAAAGTATGTTAACAACTAGATAAAAAGATGGAGAACACCTTGTACAGCACCTCTGTGTTATTTGTGAGTGTAAACATGCCTAAAAAGAATACTTAATTCAGTAACTCATATTACCACTATTCCTGATTTTAATCACTATTGAAAGACTGCTTTTCCATGTACCCTGGTAAATTTTGGAATATAACTTCAATACAGATAATGTCTACTTCCTCCCACCTCAACATTCATGTATGGTCTTTTAAATTTTAGACATACATTAAAGGTACACTAAAGAAACTAGAAAATAATACTTTTTATGCATTCTACCAAGAACTAATGAGAGGAAATTTTCTGCAACCCCCCACTGCACATTTCTAACAAAATAACTTGCAATCACAAAACCCATTATTAAATAAATTGAGTAAAATTACAAGTCCAACCACACCAGAACAAAGCACACTAGTCTTTTTTGGATTGTGGCCCAACATCATAACCCAGAAGAAAAGAATCCTTATTTTTCCACTGTTAAGAAACATTTGCAACATTGGCATAAGTAAAAAACTGTTAGTACCTAACCAGAAGGGCACAGTTACTGCCGCTTATCATTCTGTTCTACATGGTGTTACCTAAGCACTGGCTAACTGAGGGATGGCTAAGGGTACGAATAATATAGAGTCATATAACCTCCAGCTGCCCTCAGCATAAAACCTGACTGCACTAAGCAGCTGAGAAAATGCAAACAAATTTATGAGTTTACACAGCTGTCATATGGGTGTTGGTGATAAAAGAAATTCAGAAAGTACCAAGATGAAACAGTCTCCATTAATCATGTTTGTGACTGACTGACTGACTGACTGAGGAGTCAAACAAAAGGCAGGTAGATGCAGACAGTACACTTACAGCTTGCTGATATGAAATAAGAAGAAACTCATAACAATTTTCAGAACAACAACCTGAAATACACTGTTTCAAGTATAAAAAAAACAGATGAATAGTCAGTGTTATTACAGAACACATCAACTGTTTAGAAATGGCTGTTACTAGAGTGAAAGTAATCATTAATTCACATAATCAAATATGTGTACACCCAAAGACCTGACAGTCAGACCCTTTACTGCGTAAACTTCCCCTACAAACTGAAAACATGGAAAGAGCAGTTATGTATTAAAACATGAAAATAACACATTAAGCCTATTAAATGTATATAACGCATTTTCAGTAACAAGACATTATCAGGGTTTTAGTGGACAAAGAAGCACTGGGAAAGGTTTCACTAGGTATTTTGGCTTTCTCCTGTCACTACCATTCTACAAACACTCCACATTCTTTCATTTGACTATCAGTGATGCTACATAATCTTAATAACTGACAGCATCTTTAAATAACACACTTCAAATTCAAATAAACTACATCACTTTTGTATGTGTGTATGTGTGTATGTATGTATGTATGTATGTACGTACGTACGTATGTATGTATGTATGTATGTATGTATGTATGTATGTATGTATGTATGTATGTATGTATGTATGTATGTATGTATGTATGTATGTATGT
>Ga0123357_10000721_pt1 | contig 33193 bp, 29 predicted proteins | sample TergutEmb28metaG_FD_89873 | JGI IMG/M metagenome (GOLD analysis project Ga0123357, IMG submission 89873) | Embiratermes neotenicus P4 segment gut microbial communities from Petit-Saut dam, French Guiana - Emb289 P4 | ecosystem: Host-associated > Arthropoda: Insects > Digestive system > Gut ... | reverse complement strand
TAGCTGAAGGCCTTCTTGATGGCGGCTTTGGCCTGCCGGATGTTCTTGGGGCTGTCCACGCTCACGCGCTGCACGAGTGCCGGACCGTCAAGGGTGGCGAGCATCTCGCAGACCCGGATGGGAAAGCCCATCGTTTTTGTATCGCGCCCGAGCGGCGAGGTCTGAGTGACCTGGCCGGGCAGTGAGGTCGGCGCCATCTGGCCGCCCGTCATGCCGTAGATCGCGTTGTTGATAAAGATCACGGTGATGTTCTCGCCGCGCGTGGCCGCGTGTACCGTCTCGGCCGTGCCGATACTTGCCAGGTCGCCGTCGCCCTGATAGGCGAACACGATCGAGTCCGGGTTGGCGCGCTTGATGCCCGTGGCGACCGCCGATGCGCGGCCGTGCGCCGCCTGCGCCATGTCCAGGTCGAAGAAGTCATAGGCGGTGACCGAGCACCCCACCGGCACCACACCAATGGTGCGACCCTTGATATCAAGCTCATCGACCGTCTCGGCTATCAGGCGGTTGACCACACCATGCGTGCAGCCCGGGCAGTAGCTGAAGTTCGCGCTCGTAAGAGAGAGCGGGCGTTGGAAAACGACCTGCTCACCTGCGCGAGCCTCCAGCTCAGCGACTGTTTTTGTGGGAGTAGCTGTAGGAGCAGTCATAATGATCACGCCTCCTTTAGGTCGCAGGCCGTCACGGTCTGCTGCAAGTCTGCCAGTACCGTGGCCACCTCTGCCGGTGTTGGGATCACGCCGCCGGTGTGGCCAAAGAACTCGACCGGCACGCGCCCATTGACCGCCAGGCGCACGTCGTCGACCATCTGGCCTTTGTTCATCTCTACCGAAAGGAACGCGCGCGCGCCAGGCACGGCAGCTTCGATTGCCTGTGTCGTGAAGGGCCAGAGTGTGATCGGGCGGATCAGCCCAGCCTTGATGCCAGCGGCGCGGGCGCGCTCGACACCGCTGCGCGCGATGCGGGCACAGGCGCCAAAGGCGACGACCACATACTCGGCGTCATCGATCAGGTAGGTCTCGGCACGTTGCTCCTTGGCTTTGATCTGTTCGTAGCGCTCGAAACGCTCGTCATTGCGGCGCTCAAGGTTGCCCGCCACCAAGTCAAGCGAGTTGGCGATGTTGCGCGTCGTACGCCCGGGGCTCCCGGCGCCGGTCAGCGCCCAGGGCTTGGCCTCGATGCTGGTCAGGTCGAGCGGCTCCGGCAAGGTGACCGGCTCCATCATCTGGCCGAGCATGCCGTCGGCGAGCACCATCACGGGCGTGCGGTAGGTGTCGCCCAGCGCAAAGGCGGTGGCGACCATGTCGGCCATCTCCTGCACGGTGGCAGGAGCCAGCACGATCAGGTGCCCGTCGCCGTGGCCGAGCGCGCGCGTGGCCTGCCAGTAGTCGGCCTGGCTCGGCTGGATGCCGCCCAGACCCGGACCGCCGCGCATGACGTTGATGATCACAGCGGGCAGGTCGGCGCCCACCAGATACGAGATGCCCTCGGTCTTAAGCGAGATACCCGGCGAGCTTGACGACGTCATGACGCGAGCGCCTGCCGCCGCGGCTCCATAGACCATGTTGATGGCTGCGACTTCGCTTTCTGCCTGCAGGTAAGCGCCGCCGGTCTTGGGCATGCGCTTTGCCATGTAGGCGGCCAGCTCGGTCTGCGGGGTGATGGGGTAGCCGAAGAAACAGGTGCAGCCGCTCCTGAGCGCGGCCTCCGCCAGAACTTCGTTGCCCTTCATGAGAACTTTTTCACTTGACATCAGGCTTTCACCTCCCCTTTGGCGTCTTTGAATACCGTGATCGCCACATCGGGACATATCTGTGCGCACAGCGCGCAGCCCGTGCAGCGAGACTGATCGGTCAGCCGCGCCGGGTGATAACCCTTTGACGTCAGGGTCTCCTGATCGAGCTCCATGACGTCGCGCGGACAGACGGTTACACAAAGGCCACAGCCTTTGCAGTAGCTGTCGTCAACGATGATCCTTGACATACAATACCCTTCCGAAAATGATAGCTAATAACTATCTAGGATATCGCAAAACAGCCCGCCGGTATACCTCCCACCCACAATCTGGGAAGAAACGGATAAGATTACGGTGCGCGCAAAGCAGAGCACAACTTTCAGAGGCCCCATACCAGACCTGAAACAACGCGCTTAGCGGAGCCCAAATCAAGCAGCCAAAAACCCAGTCGCTTGAGAGAAACTTGAGGCGAATCTTCACCGGCAAGTTTGTACCAAAATACACGCGCACCCGTTAAACTTAAGTTGTAGATAATGCAGGTGGCCATGTTTACCTTTCAAAGCTGCTTAATTCGTCGTAGCTGATCATCACTTCAAAATGATCGCCTACGACATGTGACAGTGGCATACTAACCCCCACCATATCTGAAGTCAAAAACATCCTCTGATATAATTTTGGATAGGCATCTTCGGGTCCCAGCAATTTACGCAAATAGTCATCTGTGTAATCATCAAAAGATCCTTGCAACATTTTTCTCTCATTCGCATTTATCTCATTATATTTCGGGTCCCTAATAATCTGTTTTGAAAATTCGCTTCTCAGCATTTTCAAAAAGTCGTCATCGACATTATATAGATCTAATAATGAAACTAATTCGCATTTTCTAATATCAATAACAAGCGCGTTGAAATAGTTTGTGGGATGTGGGAGCCGTTTATGATTAAATTCCCCTTCAAACGTAACGCTAAGATAATCTGAGTCGTTTCGTGTAATCTTATAGTCAACATCAAGAGCCAAAACACTATAGCCATCTTCATCCCATTTCCAACTCTCAGAAGTATCTTTTAAGTTGCCTTTAAATCCTCCCCCGCCATTACATATCTGCAAAGCGTTTTTTACAAATCCAGTTATCAGTCCATTGAGTTTGTCTGCATCAGGCGTTGTCTCTTGAAATTGCGGATAGTTAAAATAAATACGATTTTTGGCAGTTTCTTCCTTTGCGCAATAGGAAACAACATCAAATCCCCCCGATACAGCTCTACCTAAACTACTTGTTTGTTTTTGATTTCCTGCACAACCAGAAAGCAACAGGGTTATCAATGCAAGGGTTATTGAAAGCCTGAGGAGGTGATACTCTCTGAAATATTTCATCTTCTTTTCCTTTTTAAAGATTCTGTGGATTAGTAGCTCACGTATTCTTACCATCCAACCATAGTTCCAAACCCAGGCTTGCTGAAGGGTGCTGTATGCAGTTTCAAATACGGTAGCAAATCTGAATAAGGGATTTCAGGTTCAAAATGATTGCCCATTGCAAATATCGTTTCAAAACTAATTCCGATTTTATCGCAAGTCATGTAACAGTAAGAATCATTAAGGTACCCTGTCAGCGTCTTATCGTCATATTGATCCAGGTAGTTCCTGGCGGCTTCATTTGCTGTGGTGTCTGCCACCCCAAAACGATAAGCCATTTGTTTCGCAAATTCTTTCCGATAGATCTGTACAAAACTTTTATCAATCGTATAAATATCACTCAGTTTTAGAGTCGATCCATTCTTCAAATTAATGTTTAATGTCGTTAATATGTTATTGGGATGCGGCGCAGTTTTTACATTGCCAAACCCATTAAATGAAATGCTTATCCACTCATCATCATTGTAAGTAATATGATAATCCACGTCCAAAGACAAGTTAGCGTAATCTTTTCCATAGCCGTTTTCTGCAAAATGGATTGCATAATTTTCTATGAGTTTATTTATTGCGTCATCCCCCATAACAAGCTGTGGAAAGCGAATAGAGACTTTACTGTTCTTGTGTGAATTGTCAATCAGCGTATAGGTTTGGATGAAATACTTCGCTGCGGTATTTGTAATAGCAATATATGAGTTGCTTATTGTATACGGAGCATCACCTGTTGTATTAGTTGTCTCTGCCGATGAAAGTTCAGGCTTTGATTGTACTGATGATGATCCCATCGGGTTTGGTCTTTGTGACGTTGTGCATGACGCCAAAACCAACATCAGCAAAATGCAAACAGCAATTAATTTTTTCATTCCTGCTCTTTCTGTTTCAGCACTGAGAATACCTGGTTATCATTTTTCACAAAGTAGTACGCTTTTTCCAAGACGGGCCTCAATTCTGCAAAACAATTTCATTGATATTATCGTTATTCATTAAGTATGTTTTGAGCGAATTATCAGTATTATCACCAGGCAAGAATACGCGCATTGATTCATGGACAAGCTCCTTATTATCAGAAACTTCTATTTGTTGCGGTACATCTGACGTCCGATCCATCCGCCATAAATCCTCAAACACCAATTGCTTTTCCTTGACTGACAGGTATCCGTAATACTCTACACCTCCATCCCATCTAAGAGAAAACAATCCGGGAAATATCGGGCTCTTTGAGAAACGGAATGCACCTGCATATGAGTTTGGATCATCGCATTCGCCAGTTTTAACAACAGGCCGTTATAGGAATAAACAGATAGGGTCTTAATTTGTTCATCTTCTTTTCCTTGAATGATTATTAATTCGGGAACGCTGTCATTATCTAAGTCCCTCAAAGAAAAAGTCGAGAAATCATAGTCAGTAAGAGCAGGAAAGCCCTTTAGAAATTCCGCATACGCATTTTGCCATGGCTCTGCCTTTACATTTGTGCTTGAAGATAACTGCGAGCTATTCGGATTGCTGTTAGCGTTTAAAGCGCATCCTGCTATTAATAATATAAGCAGCGTTATAAGGGCTGGCAGTATAACAGCTTTTTTCATGTTCCACTCCCTTAATGGCAGTTGCCTACTTTCGTTATGCTTACTACTCTTCCTGAGCTCCATGGGTTATTTTTCTTTCTTCGTAACCCATCACCCCAATACAGAAGATTATTGATGTGTCTTATTATCCTCCTAAGGATAATTAAACTTGTTCCAGGTCCATTGGTTTTCAGGCAGAGGATTATCACAATAATATTCCAGGTATGACGTAAGGTATTTCAAATGCATGTCCCTATCTCGCCATATATTCATTTTTGCATCGGTGTAAATAAACTGCCTGCTTGTTCCCATATCAATTCCGTATTTTCCGTGATTCATTATGTCATGGTCGAAATCAATACTGCCATTTGCCCACTCTTCCCACAGTTTTTGTTGACGATCGAATGCAGCAGCATCGCTTGCATCTAGTCGTTTTCTGAAATTTGATGCGCTGAAAGCAACTTCATTTTGCCAGATAGTCAAATACTTCATTTCGAGCTCCGCATTGCCATATGTAGTATCTGGTTGAGCTTCCGCAAGGTAGGCTTTATCAATGGGATTGTTCTTGAACCACTTGGCATTTTCTTCGTAATAATTATCTCCAGGAGTCATTCCTATATTGCTTGGCATCACATTAGTATCACTGCTCAATTTTTTATTACTCGACGAAGTGCCAGAACTTCCTGATGGTAAATGCTGACATGCAGATACAAGAAACAGCAACATAAGAAAGAGGAGGATGGCGGTGACCATTTTTGTTTGTTTCAACTTAATACGCCCCATTTATGAACAGATTACATTCATCTTGTCGCCTTCCAAGATGCCCACCAATTGTATGTTGCATAAAAATTGATGGTATCCTACTAAAATTACCAGATATTGCTGCAGCGCATTTTCCGTCATATCTACCTGTTTCACAGCCGAACTAATTCAATTTCAATGTTTCCGTTTTTATGTGAACATCAGATTCATCATAATAAGTTATCGTTAGCTGCCTGTCATTGTAATCTAATTTAATGGAAAGCGGCGGCCGATCCCAAGACATATTTCTTTTATATTCCTTATAGAAGACTGACTTATCAAAGATATCTCTTATTGTGAGCATTCTTGTCTGTGCGTCATAGTAAACGATTTTGCCACCCTGCACGAGAAATGGATTGTCATAGTCTTCGGAAAATTGATTGGAAGTGACGTCATAATACTTGCAGACGTCAGCATAAGTTCCCCCATGCGAACGTATCTCGATGATGTCACTAGAGACATAATTAATATCTGGAGGAACTCTATCTCCGCTACTACTATCTACAACATCACCCTTTCGGTCATATATATAATAATGCCACCCGTTTTCTAAATCACCGACAACCTTATATTGCTCGCCTTCCGAAATTACGGGCTGAACCGCAGCAGGCGCATCTACAGAAGCGGGAAAGTTTGGTTTATTTAATTGAGTGTCCTTCCCATTACAGCCCATCAATAAGAAAACCACGAGAATGATAAGGAACGACTTCTTGCGCATGATGCCTCTTTACTTCTTAATGAAAAATCTATCTTCATACTCATCACCCCAATACGCCTCAACACGTCGAACTGAAAGTTTCCTGACTTGATCCACTTTTTCATTTTACCTGGCCTTACAAATACTTTGCAGGGATGAACTCTGCCTGGACAACTTCAAACTTTCTTGTTTGCTTATTGTATTTCAAAACACTTTTGGTATCGCCTATGCCATCTGCGTGACTATCCAGGGATACATACTGCAAACAGATCATCTCAAAAAACGCCGTCTCCATCGACATCCCTGGGGGTAAACTCATGAAAACTGTCACACCAAATCGTTTCTTTGCTAACAGGTTTGCCATTTTTGTCAAAGAAATCACTGGTATATCTTTTTGATATATCAATGATCTTATGGTATCCAGTAATACTATTCGTGATCTTTAATTTGCGCCCATTCAAAAACATGCTGGTAAAACCAGTATCAAACTGATTAGCCGTTGATGAATAAAATATTTCTTGAATTTTATTATCAATGACCTTAAAAATGTGTGATGAAAATTGCCCCGCCCCTCCGAGCTCATCAATCGTTTGTTGGACAATAATCTCATCCAGTCCATCACCATCCACGTCACAAAAGCATAAAATATCATCAAGACTGGAACTCTCGAAGTCGTAAAACAGTACTTTGCTTCCCGTTTCGACAGCTAAATAGAAATCATGAGTGGCAGGCTGATTATAACGATAATCACTGAGAATATATGCATATAAAGGGGATTGATTAAAGCTAGTGACGTGCTCCTCAGCCTTCCTCCTGACAACAACGCTTTTCAATCCGACACCCAAAACATCAATCGTCATCCCTTCATTTGCACGTAGCTCTGCTCGCGAGATCGCGTTGCTCGTCAATGACTGATGCGAATGTAATTTCCATGCCCCAGAACTGCTTACAGTGTTGCTGGAACCAGAATCGCCGTTTGTCACTAAACTACAAGCTGAAAGAGCAGACAAAAGTAAAGCAATTATTAATATCTTTACTAATTTCATCTCTGTCACCTCAGTTATATATGCTCGATACTTTATCTACACTAAGCCGCGTAATGATATAGTTTTTGCTCTGTGTAATAACACTTGAACTTGCTTTTCTGATGACGTATTCCTACTACAGAAAACCAGAACGCAAGAGCAGACGATCATTGTAATTAAGATAAGCTTCTTCATTTTCCTCCTACTTATATTTATAGAATCGGCCTTCATATTTTGGATTGACTGAATGTGTTCCTTTTGGCGGTGATATTTTCTCCATCGTCCTAGCTCCAGGTAGTGGTCTCTTACTTTACCTGCTTCAAATGCAGACTATCTAAAGCGAACAAAGAAATACCCACTGTTTGGATCAAATATTCCTTTGGCGATTAAATTTAGTCCAACCAAAATGATCAAAATGCTAAGAATAATGTAAGATACTTTGTAGGCTCTTTTCTCTATTAATTCCTCACCCCAAAGAATTTCTTGGCGCTTTGATGGATGATTCCTTCTAATGATCGAATAGAGACCCACAATCACAGAAAGACTTCCAAAAATTAAATGATAGTACTTCATTTACTACTTACGTCCCAATAATGATCTATCCCAGCAGACCCGCCCGGATTTGTAGAGAGTGAGAACAGATGCGTTTTAACATCAGTTGTAAACCACCCACTGTATGCACCTCCATAAAACGTATTTACAGCGAATCCATCGAAACGAAGCCGCTCCCCGCGGCAGAGACCGCGGGGTATCAGGCCTAGCTCGCTTCGCATCGCCGTCCGGCACGCAGCAGAGCTGCGGGGTATGCACCCCACCGGAATCAACTGTCACCCCAAACCGCTAAGACTTCTCCGTTTGATGCTCGCATGATAATGTAATCTACTCCACCAGGAATAGCGTACTTTCTGCCGCTTGAATCTGTGCTTGGCGTATTAAGAGCTCCATGAATCAGCCAGACATCATACTCCTTATAATATGTTGCATCATATGGTTTTTCACCTTTGGCGTCACCATATCCGTCTATTTTCATCCAAGTGACTTCAGCTTTTTCTTTGGCATCTTCTTCGGAAGTAATTTTCCCTAAACATTTGTCAGATAATTTGTCTGCCTCACCTATTGCAAAATCAGCAGCAGTATCACCATCATCTTCATATATATACAGCTTGTTAAATAAATCATAAACGATTTGCTTATTTGATTCAGTAGACTCAACAGAACTGCTTGTTTTTGACTGGCTACTGTTCGTAGAACTATGAGGTTCTGCATGCCCAGATTCTTGCGCACACGCCGTGCACCCGATCATGAAAATGAATACTAACGTAAGAATCTTAACTGCATTAGTTACTCTCTTCATTTCAACACTTCCTTTCAGTTTTACGGATGCCTTGGGTCACGCGGAGCATTATAGAAAATTATCAAGTCACTGCCATTAAAGGGGTTATATTTTCTCACTGTACCCGCTGGAGTTCCCACATATCCAGGTATGTTCCAATTTTTTGAAATATCATAATCGGCACCAGTACTAGTGAAGTAGTCATTTAGCGGGCCATAATATTGTCCGTGTGTATGCACCCAGCCAACAATATTTGCATCCCAATACAAAGCAGCACCTGACCCCTTATAGCCTGTTCTTTTAGGGCCTATCCCTGGCTCCCCATAGGTGTATCTACCGTCAGGTGTTTTTACAATAATTACATCATATTCTCGACAGGAACTTATCGATATGGCATTGTATCGCAATACAAAATCTATTGCGGCTTCGTCAATAGTATCAAAAATTCTATTTTGACTGGCTGCCGATGGTCCAACGAATTCTTGCTGCATTTTATTTGCTTTTTTCTGCTGTTTGGGGTAAATCTTTGCGTATAACTTTGCATCGGGAGCTTTTGGATTGCCCGTATAGTAGTATGAGTTCGCCTCTCCAGGCGTAAACAACTGTCCCGATGGATCAACATTATTCACTGGATCATTGCCGCAGTAGGCAAACATGTTAGTCCCGTTGATCTCTTGTCCCGTCTGCACCATGCCATCAGCATTGATAAACCTCCCGGTAGCAGGGTCATAGTATCTGCTCTCCAGATAGTACAGTCCTGTCTCTGAATCGTAGTAGTAGCCCCGGTAGCGGAAGGGATTGATGATGGCGATGTTGGTGGCGCTGGTAATCTCTGCTCCACTCGCATTTTGGATAGAGGTGATATTTCCTGTGGCATCGTAGTAGTAACGAGCGCATAAGTTACCGGCAGCGTTGCGTATCTCTTCGATGTCTCCTCTGCTGTTAGAAATAAGGTAGAGACTGGTAGCTACACCGTCAGAGCTGGTAAAAGAGATGCGGGCTGGTCTGCCTGCTGCGTCATATTGGTATTGATAGATTACACCGCCTCTGTTTTCTGCCAGGAGCTGTCCTCCTACATAGTAGTAGTCAGTAGTGACTCCATTGATCTTTTTCTGGCTTCGTAGTCCTGCTGCGTCATATTTAAAGCTTCCTGAGGTAATCTTGTTGCCGGAGATGGTTGCCAGCTGTCTGCCCCCGCTCCAGCCCAAGCTGTAACCTCTATAGCTAAGCGGGTTACCTATGGCGTCATAAGTGATTGCGCTCCCACCGTAGTTGTCCAGCCTGTCTTTCCAGGTAGCGTTATAGGTATAACTGACTGTCTTTTGCACTGCCCCCAGAGTTCCTGTGGTGTAGGCGTATTCTTTTCTGGAAGTAATGTTTCCGCCGCTGTCATAGGTCCAGGTCGTGGTCTTGTTAGTGTAGACGTTGTTTTCTCTTATGAGCTGTCCCAGGTTGTCATATTGATAGCTAATCTTGGTAGCAAAGCCTGAACCTGCGTTAACGTCCTGGTTTGCACGGACGCCTTCTCTGACGGTTAAGAGATTGCCCATGCTGTCATAGGTATAGGTATAACCCCTCAGCCCGATAAACTCATAAGCAAGCGTTGTGGTGCGATACTGTGTTTGATCAGTTGTGTTTCTGTCAGAGAGCTTGTAACCATAATACTGATTGAGAGGAGCATCTAAGCTCAGGTTAGTCTGCTGCAGACGGTTTAAGGCGTCATGGGTATAGTCAATTTTGCGTGTCGTGCCTAAAAACCCTGCTGTTGTGGGCAGGTTATCTTGCCCGTAGGTATATGAGGTTGTATACGTAGATCCTCCGGTAGCTGCGTTTACCACTTTGTTTATGTTGTTGTTTACGTCATAGCCGTACTGGGTCTCGTATTTAGTAGAGCTGTCGGCAGTAGATGAGACACGCTGGGAGACAGCCCGCCCTATTGAGTCTGTACGGTACTGATAGGTAAGGCCAGATACATAGTCTGTGTGCTTATAGGGGTCTCCCGCACTGTTATATGACCAACCGTATTTGGTAGCCGGAGTAGTCGTCGCATTTCCTTTCTTGACGGAGGTAACAGCGCCGTAGTTGTTGTAGGCATACTGCACCAAGTCCCCATTTCCGTAGGTCTCAGAACTCAATAGTCCTCCCCAACCAGTGTAGGCGTGCTTAGAGAGCGACTGGCTGCCTACTTTGGTCTCCGTGGGGTTTCCATAGACATCATAGCTTAAGTGATAGCTAAAGCCGTTATGGGTAACAGAGCTTAAGCGATCATCGGTATAGCCGTAAGAAGCAGTAGCTCCTGAGCTGGACACGGAGGTCATCTGGTCAGTATTTGCGTTATAGGTATAAGTGGTACTGATGTTGTTACGGTTACTTGCCGATGTCACAAGTCCCTTTGCCTGGTCATAGGTATAGTGTTCAGAGACTCCGTCTGGGTCATAGACATACGACACATAACCGCCAGCAGAAAGACCCCCTGTAGCAGCCGTATAGGTAAGAGACGTTGCAATATCCAGAGTCTGTCCGGGGCTTTTTACATCAAGGGTTTTTGGGTTGCCGTTGACATAGGCGTAGTTAGAGGTCACTCCGTTTTGGCTTTTTGCCTGGGTCATGTTGTGTTTGGTGTCATAGGTATACGTATAAGCATAGCCTTTGGCATCGGTGTACTTGGTCAGATCATTATTGGTATATTGCATCGCGGCGTTATTTTGCGCATTGGCAGATACGGTCAACAAATTTCCATCTGCGTCATAGGTATAGGTAGGCGCGCTGTCTTTGATAAGCGCTATGTTATCAAAGTAGGCGGTATTATCTTGCTTGGTATAGCGCAGACGAACACTGACTTTTACCGGCAGGTCACTTGAAGTGCTTCCTGACCCCAGCGTAAAGGCGGCGCTTACATATTGCCAGTCTGATATGCAGGAGTTATATGAGGCGGTTGCTCTGTCTTTAGTTGTGCCGCCTGCATAGGTAACGGTGGCCACCAGGTCATATTTGGCGTCGTCGCGCATGATGGCAGTCGCGCGCGCCCAACCGCTTACGATATAGGTATCACGCGCAACCCCGGTGATTGCGATATCTTGTTTGAGCTCTTTGCTTGCAGAGGGTACGCCTGCGATCTTGAAAGACTTTGAGTTGTACTGATAATAGGTGCCTGACAGCCCATCAGTTGACGCGTCAAGGCCTGTGGCGCTCCATTTGGTTGGAGCAATACCGCTGCCACGTTCCAGGCTGCCGTTTTCTATCAGGTTGCAAGAGTTTGGTGCGGTGGCGTTTTCCAGCTGCATGTTATCGAAGTAGGCGCTTCCGGTGGCTGAATAGATCATGAGGTTGGCGCGCACAGAGGTGGTGTCATCAGGCATCTTTAAGGTGGCATACAGGCGCCTCCATCCACTGTCTGTGGCGCTGTCAGTAGTGCCGCTCAGGTACTCTGAGAAGGTGTAAGTGTTCCCCGTTGGCGAGTAGGCATACAAAAGCAGGACGGCGCCAGCCTTTGAGCTTACAGAACCTTGCACGGGAGTTATGCCTGCTGCCTTTACGTCTGCTGAAAAGGTGTAGGTATAGCCCCCCTTGACATCAGTGGTAGAAAAAGCCTGATAAGCCCTGGCAGCCGAGGTGGTCCCTGCAGCTGTTGAAGTAAGCTTCAGCGAGTAGTTACCCTGATATTTATCTGCACTGGTCCGGGCAAAGCTGAAGGTAGCGCTTGTTCCATAGAGCAGACTGGTCCACTCTGAGCCCAAGGCTGCTTCAGCGCCGGGATTGGCACATAAATTGACTGAGTTTTTGGCCAGTGTCGCCGAGTTAATGAGACGGTTGCGCTTAGCGGTGTCGCTCGTGCTGTCATTGCTGCCTTTGGTATAAGATGAAGTTCCCGCCCCCAGTGTGGTGCTGCCTACCTTTGCAATGGATGAGACTGTATGCCCCCAGGTGTCAAATTGTAGGGTTGTGAAGACATTGTCGTCATTGCGGGTGTCTCCATCAGTTAAAGAAAGGACTCCGTCTGCTCCCGGGCTTTCAATGGTAGTAGCGCAATACTTCGAACGATCAAAACGATAGGTAAGCCCGGGCGAGCTCATGGGGTTTGTGGGTGTTCCTCCATATTCACGTATGCGTGACACGCTGCCATCTGATTTATAGATAAACTCAGCCCCGGTACCATCTGATGAGTAGGCGCGGTAGAGCTGGCCTTTGGCGTTGTATTCATACTTTGAAAGCGTAGCGTCTGGATACTTGATCTGCACAAGACGTCCATTGCTGTCACAGGAATAGCCCGTAACACGCCCCGCCGGATCAGTGATCTTTGAGAGGTAGTAAGCATTACCGGCACTGTTAAGTGGCGCGTCAAAGCTGATGATATGCCCAATGCCGTCTTTGACTTGTGACAGGCGGTGTGAGCCAGAAACGTAGCTGATGGTAGCGGCATTACCATTGGCATCCTTGATTTGAGTGAGATAGCCATCTGCGTCAAAGGTCATCACACCGCCTTTCTTGTCAGTGATGCTGTAGCCTGAAGTAAGCTTTGCCAGCTCTAAGTTCAGCCCGTCTTCATCGGTAATTTTAGTTCCGTCCTTTCTAAAGTAATGCAGCGTCCCATCTGCGTCAGTATAGACGTAAGGATAGACCGTTGTGTCGCCTGCAAAGCCAACGGCAGCTGTTGTCTGCACACGACAGATCAGTGATAGCTTCCAACCTCTGCCATGACGGATCTCTCCTGAAGCTCCCCCGGGACGATAGCCATCTGAGATATCGGAGTTATAGACTGAAGACAGCGCGACCGGCATCCTGAGCCCTGTGGTAGCTGCGTCTGCGTGCTCAAAGACAAGGTTGCCGGTGTAGTCATTTACCGAGGCCGTCCCTGCGTCTCCGGCACTTATGGTCGTATATGACCAGTAGTCTTCCAGCCCCTTGCTGTCACGGTAGAAGAAATAGATAAAGGGCTTTGCGCCTGATGGCAGCCCAGGATAGTTTGCCGTAAGCAGCCGCACGTTTGCGTAAGGAGACGTGGTGGTCTCATTTTTGCCTTTGAGCATGACTGAGAGCTTTTTAGTTGAAGCAGTCGAGGTCTCAAGGGTATCTTTGACCAGTCTGGTAACGTCGAAGGTCAGATAGTTTGCGTTTTTTGCTGAAGAAGTAATCGCGTAGTCAGAAACTGTTGAGGTATACCCTGGTTTATTGTTCCAGGTCAGCGTATTTGCTGTCCAGGTCGTGTCTGTCACCGGATGCAACGTATAGGTTGTGGCGGTGGTATTAGACGGTACTGCGCTGTAGGAATACTGATACATTGCAAGGTTAGCTTCTAAGACAATAGAGCCGGTTGGTATAGTGGGAAAATCAAAGCGCAGATAACCGCGCGCTATTTTGTAGGCGTTGCCATCATAGCCGACATACATATCGCCATACGGATGAGCTGTGCTGGGCTGCCCTGAAGCAACATAGGCCTGCTGATAGGTCGTCTGGACGCTTTGTAGCATCGGGTCTATCACAACCGGATAAGCCCTGTCTTTGCTGGTAAGCCACGTTTTGTCAGCGCTAAGTTTTACGCTGAGCTTTCCGGAGCTGTTATTTACGATAGAAAGCGTCAGATCGTAGGAGATATCATCTGCGCTGTCAGTCATATATGGTGCGCTGAGGGTAGCAACAACTGATCCTGTTTCGTCCATTAGGTCTATGGTCTTTGAATCTGTCTGTCTTGCTGTCAAGTCCCCAATATCATAGTCTGATATAAACTCATGTTGGGCTTGCGGCGACTTTAAGATCAAATTGTCTTTGACCCCGAGCGGACCTATGACATAGTCAACATCAACGCTGTCATAGATATCAGCGTAATAAGACGATGAGGTAAGACTGGTTAAGGTTAAGAACTTATCATTGCCAGTCAGCGCCTCGGGCTTGGTTGTTTCTGCTTGTGCGGGGCTTTGTGCGCCGGACTTAGCTGCCAGCTTTGGTGTGGTTGTTGATATGTCACTTGCTATGACCTCTGATCTGATAGAGCTAAGCTTGGCGCTATCTCTGCTTATGGCAGCCTGCCCGTTTGCAACCTCTGCTTTGGTTGCAGCAATACCGGCATATCCCCAAGAGAGACTGTGTCCTGCAACCTGGGCAGAAAGAATCTGGGCTGATTTAGCTGTTGCAGCAACAGTTATCTTATCAGGCGCAGCTTTAAGGGAATACTCTTTAGTACCATCGCGTGCGGTCTGCCCTGCATCCACTAAAGAATAATCTCTCTGTTCCCAGGGGCTGTCAAGCGACCTCTTGAAGTGGACAGGATAGCCATAATCTACCGCTACTGATGAGCCATCGGCGCATCTGAAATGTTTAACGGACTCAGTTCGCAGCTCGGTCTCTTCTCCGGTGATCTCTGGTATCTGGTACGGGCTTTCGCCTGCTTGCGCCTCTGCCTGGGCGCCGAGTTGCGCAAGCTGGCTGCTGTCTAAGGGCTTTTGTCCTAAGGGGCGCTCATCGCTTACTGGTTCGGCTCCTGCTAAAGAAGCAGAAGCTGAAGTCACATCAGATGACAGGGGGATGTCAGCAGCAAATAAAAGGGTAGGGTAAACAGAAAAGAAGAGGGAGAAAATCAGAAGAACACAAAGGAAACGTTTAAAGTGCGGTTTAGTAGGCAGAGGGGGCGGAGGGCAAGGGCTTGCGCAGTGTGGTGGAGGCGGTGGTTGCGCGAAGTTATTGCCTCGCGGACAAGTTCTGGCGTTTACTGGCGTCGTTTGGTGGTAGCTTGCATCCTTCATGATCAGTCTCACTCTCTTTACCGAATGTGGATATTCAAACTAACAGTGATTGCCTCTTAATGTATTCCTCCTGTAACATTTCTCCTTAATGAAACTATTGTGAACTGTGTGGCGGGCTAATGCAAGGGCTTTTTGGGAAATAGTTGGAAAAGTTTGGGAGCGCGGCAGCAGGTGCGGCTTGATAGTCGTGGACAGAGCCGGGGCTCTGTAGTTGCTGGGCGGGCGGGTTAGCGTCCCAGGTAGGAGCGTTGGACTTCGTCGCTTGCGGCGAGCTCTTCGCCGGTGCCGGACAGGGTGATCTCGCCGGTTTCAAGTACGTAGCCGCGGTCGGCGATTTTCAGGGCCATGCGGGCGTTTTGTTCTACCAGAAAGATCGTGGTGCCGGCGGCGTTGATCTCGCGGATGATCGCGAAAATCTCTTTGACCACGATGGGCGCCAGGCCCAGCGAGGGCTCGTCAAGCAGCATCATGCGCGGCTTGGCCATCAGCGCGCGCCCGATTGCAAGCATTTGCTGCTCGCCACCGGAAAGCGTGCCGGCCTGCTGCTTGCTGCGCTGCCCCAGGATCGGAAAGCGCTCAAACACCTCTTCGATATCCTTGCGCACGGCCGCTTTATCGTTGCGCAGGAAGGCCCCCATCTCCAGATTTTCTGTCGTGGTCATCTCTGCAAAGATGCGCCGGCCCTCCGGCGCGTGCGAGATTCCGGCAGAAACGCGTTTGGACGCGGAGAGATGCGTGATGTCTGTGCCATCAAAGATGACGTGCCCGGACTGGGGCTTGATCAGGCCTGAGATCGTGCGCAGCGTGGTTGACTTACCGGCGCCGTTGGCCCCGATGAGCGTGACGATCTCTCCGGTTTCGACCTCCAGGCTGATGCCCTTAAGCGCCCGGATGACGCCGTAGTTGACCTCCAGGTCGCGCAACTCAAATATCATCGTCATCCCCCAGATAGGCCTCGATGACGCGCGGGTCGCTCTGGATCTCTGCCGGCGTACCCTCGGCAATCAGCGCGCCGTGATCCAGCACGTAGATGCGCTCGCAGATCTTCATCACAAACGACATATCATGTTCGATCAGCAGCACGGACAGACCAAAGTCATGGCGGATGCGCTTGACCGTCTGGGCCAGGGCCGCGGTCTCGATCGGGTTCATGCCGGCAGCGGGTTCGTCAAGCAACAGCAGCTTGGGGCGCGTGGCCATGGCGCGTGCGATCTCTAAGCGGCGCTGCTCGCCGTAGGGGAGGTTTCGCGCCAGCTCGTCTGCCTTGCCGCGCAGGTCAAAGACATCCAGCAACTTCTCCGCCTCTTGCACCAGGCGGCGCTCCTCTTTGTGGTAGCCGCCCAGATGGGTCAGCGCGGTCAACAAGTTCGTACGCACGTCGCGATTGAGCGCGATGCGCACGTTATCAAGCACCGTCATCTCTTTGAAGAGGCGGATGTTCTGGAAGGTGCGCGCCACCCCCAGCGCCGTGACGGCATAGGGCTTGCGGCCCACCAGGTTGATCGTGCGGTCGCGGTTGCGGTCCTCCAGCTCGATCGTGCCTTCGGTGAGTTTATAGACGCCCGTAATCAGGTTGAAGATGGTCGTCTTACCCGCGCCATTAGGGCCGATCAGCCCCACCAGCTCGCCATCTTCGACATGCATGTTGACCCGGTAGACTGCCGTCAGGCCGCCAAAGATGATCGTAACGTTTTCCAATGTGAGCAGAGACATGGTCACTCCACCTGCTCCGGCGTGGCGCCGCGCCTGCGCCTGCCCCTGCCCGGGCGTTTTTTGAACAGGTCGCCCACTTCCATTGTGCCCATCAACCCCTGCGGCCGGAAGAGCATGATGATGATCAGCAGCAGCGCGTAGATGATCATGTTGACGCGCGACCAGTCGATCGTGAACAGGCCAAAGACGTTCAGCGGCGGCGCGATCGTGAAGAAGTTCGTAAGCAGGGTGAGCAACACCGCAGAAACAACCGAGCCGCTGATGGAGCCCAGCCCGCCAAAGACGACCATCACCAGGATGTTGATCGACATCAAAAAGCCAAAGGTAACCGGTTTGATGACAAAGAAGTACGAGGCGTAAAGCCCTCCGCCAATGCCCGCAAAAAACGCGCCAATGGCAAAGGCCATGACCTTGTACTTGGTCGAGTTGATGCCCATGGACTCTGCCGCGATCTCATCCTCGCGCACCGCAATGCAGGCGCGACCGCGCGATGACTTGATGAAGTTGTTGATCACCAGTATCGAGACGGCCATGAAGAAAAACAACCAGGGCCAGGTTGCCATGTGCGAATTGCTGAACAAGCCGGAAGCGCCGCCTGTGATCGTGAGGTTCTGGACAACCACCCGGATAATCTCTGCCATGCCGAGCGTGGCGATTGCCAGATAGTCCCCTTTAAGGCGCAGGGTCGGAAACCCAATAAGAATGCCGAAGATCATCGCGAGCACCCCGCCAGCAAGCATACCAAGCAGAAAGCCCGCGGTGGTTGGATAATATGACACGATGATCGCGCAGGTATAGGCGCCGACCGCCATAAATCCCGCATGCCCCAGCGAAAACTGCCCCGTAAAGCCCGTGATCAGGTTAAGGCTGACCGCCAGGATGATAAAGATGCAGATGGTCGCAAGCACACTCTCATACACGGGGGTAACCCAGCCCAGATAGCTCAGCAGCTGCACGATGCCAAAAGCAGCCAGCATCGCCAGCAGTATCAGGAGGTTTTTCAGAGTGAGTATGCCAACGCCGCGCGCAAAGCCTTTGCGCACTGCAGCTGATGCGCCGGGGACGGTTCCTTTGTCAGACGCAGTAGCCTTGGCACCCTCTTGCAGAGGAACCGTCCCCTTCTGTAGTTCTTTCTTGCGTGCGCGCGCCACAGCACTACACCTTGTTTCCGGTGTTTTTGCCCATAAGGCCCGTGGGCTTGATGATCAGGACTAGGATCAGGATCGCAAACACCGCCGCGTCACGATACAGCGAGCTGCCGTAGCCGGCGACCAGCGTCTCTATCACGCCGATGGAAAGTCCCCCGACCATCGCGCCAGGGATCGAACCGATGCCGCCAAACACGGCGGCCACAAAGGCCTTCAATCCCGGCATCATGCCCATAAGCGGATCGATCGAGTTGAAGTAGATGCCGACCATCACCCCTGCGGCGCCCGCCAGCGCCGATCCCAGCAGGAAGGTAAATGAAATAGTACGGTCAACATTGATGCCCATGAGCTGAGCGGCCTCTTTATCATAAGAGACTGCGCGCATGGCTTTGCCCTGCTTGGTCTTTTTTACAATGAACTGCAACAAAATCATAAGCACGATCGAAACCAGCACTACAATGATCTGCTGGAACTTGATGACAACGCCACCAATCATATAGACCCGGGTGGGCAAAACTCCCGGCGGATAGGAGCGGGTTGCCGCCCCCACAAAATACATCAGCACATAGTCAAGAAAGAGCGACACCCCGATCGCCGTGATCAACACCGCGATACGCGACGAGTTACGCAAGGGCTTGTAGGCAATACGCTCAATGGTGACGCCGAGTATCATGCAGGCCACCATCGAGATGATGAGCGCCGCAATAAAGCCAAACCGCGAATGCCCAAAGCGCGTAAACGTCGTGACCGCAAAGCCCACGTAGGCGCCTATCATATAGACGTCGCCATGCGCGAAGTTGATCAGCTTCACGATGCCATAGACCATCGTGTAGCCTAAGGCGATCAGGGCGTAAATGCTCCCCTGGGAGAGTCCATTAACAATCTGTTGTAAAAAATTCTCCATGTGTGCGTAGTACCAGAGCCAGATGAAACTACATCTTCATCTGCTCAGCTGAAGCCTGCTGGCCGTTTTCCATCTTGATAACGACGGCAGACTTGATCACGTTGTGATCCTGGCCAACGCTGAACGTTCCCGTTGCACCGGTAAAGCTCGTGGTAGAAGCCAGCGCGTCAGCAATCTTGGTCGGATCGGTCGAGTTTGCGCGCGTGATGGCGTCAGCCACGTACTTGCCCATGTCATAACCCATGGCCACGAAGGCGTTGGGCTCTTCGCCGTTATTGAGAGCCTTATAAGCGGTAATGAAGTCCTGTACCGCAGAAGCCTGGTCAAGCGAAGAATAGTGGTTGGAGAAGTACACGTCGTTGACGTTTGTCGCACCAGCAATGCTTGCCAGGTCCGGCGAGTCAAAGCCATCGGCGCCGAGGATCGGCTGCTTGATGCCCAGCTCGCGTGCCTGCTTGATGATCAAGCCAGCCTCCTGGTAATAACCCGGAACAAACATGACGTCGAATTGCTTGGCTTTCATGCTGGTCAGCACGGCGCTGAAGTCCTTGTCGCCTGCGACATAAGAATCTTCACCGGCAATGGTGCCGCCATTGGCAGTAAATTGCGCCTTGAAGTTAGCAGCCAGGCCCTTGGCGTAATCGCTGGAGCTGTCCGCATAAATGACCGCCGTCTTGGCGTTAAGCTTCTGGCCCGCATAATTGGCCATGACCTTGCCCTGGAACGAATCCGTAAAGCAGGTGCGGAACACATACTGGCGTACCTGGTTTGTCTTTGCGTCAACAGTGATGTCATCGTCCGCCGTTGCTGACGAAGAGATGACGGGGATCTTGCTGCTCTGGGCTACAGGGATGACCGCGCGGAAGTTGCCGGAGGTCGCAGGACCCACGGAAAGCACGATGCCCTGTGATACAAGGGCCTCCTCGGCTGAGGTTGCTGTAGCCGCATCGGACTTGTTGTCCTTCTGGATGACATCGATCTGCTTGCCGAGGACGCCGCCGGCCTTGTTGACCTCATCGATGGCCATCTTAAAGCCCTTGAGTGAATCGCTGCCATAGGTGGCAACCGCTCCACTGAGCTCATAGTTGGCGCCGATTTTGATCGTGTCGCCGGTGCTGCCGGTTGTGCTACTGCCGTTGTCCTTTTTCAAAGAACAACCTGCCAGTGCGAGCGACAGAACCAGCACGAGGGCCAGCGCTACCGCTCCGAATTTCTTATACATGATCTTCTCTGCTCCTTTCAAGTAAAAAGATAGTGTATCAAGTGTACTACATGAAGTACCATTTATGCAGAGTTTTATGTGTCCCAGGGGGGAAGAACCAGGCGCGTTATTGGATAAAGGGCTGCGCCTGCGGCGACTTCGGCAAATTCAGAGGCCGTACGGGCCGCGGGCGCCAGGGCGATCGGGATGGTTGTCGCCAGCAGCGGCAGCTCCATGCACGCGGCGACTTCGCTCGCAAAGCGATACCCCTGCGCGACGGTTGAAAGGTCGGTCTCATCTGCCAGGTGGCTGTTGTTGATGACGCCGGTCAGCGTCAGGCGCGCTGTTGCCTCGATTTCGCGCGCCACGCCAACCGCGTCGCGTGCGGTCGTCGTGAGGTTGCGGTTGTGGTTGACCACGTAATACATTGCAAGCTCGCCCGTGTCTGCGGCCTGTTGCAGCCGGTCATGATAGACACCCAGCGCGGTGGCGCCAACGTCGTCGCCACCGGCATCGAAGATGACCGGGCCTGTGTGACTGAAGGCAGCCGCGACCTCCGGGGGCAGGGTCGGCGTGTCCAGCGTGGTGCCTGCAAAGGTTGGCGCAATCAGCTCGATCTGGTCTGTGGCAAGCTCCTCGCGATGATCCGAGCTGCGAAAGTAGGGGTTGACCACATCAAGGTCAACCAGCATGACCTGCTGGGAGGCGGCGGCCAGATCGATCGCCAGGTTAAGCGACAGGTTGGTCTTGCCCACACCGTAATGTCCGGCGATGATCGTGATGGGCTTTGTGATGAGGTCGGCTGCTTTCAGCAGGTTAAGAGACATGGGCGGCTTCCTTTCTGTCACTCTCAATCCTACCTGACCTGCGGGGGCGGGAACCGTTTTGTCATCTGCCGCGCAGAAGCGCCGGGGCGCCAGAATGCGGGCGCCGCTTTTTACGGGCCAGGCTGCTACAATAAAAATGCTGGGTTATTTGTCATCATTCGTCATGAGGGAGTCATTATGGTTTCTGTCACCCCGTCAATTCTTGTCACCAGTGTGCTCAACCCGAACATGCGGGTTTTCGATGTTGCCATGCGCACAGAATATGGGACAAGCTACAACTCGTATGTGGTGATAGGTTCGGAGAAAATCGCGCTTATTGAGGCGGCGCATGCGGACTTTCTCGACGTCTATTTTGCTCATCTGGACGAGGCGCTTGAGGGCCGGACGCCGGACTATCTGGTGCTGAACCACACCGAGCCTGATCACACCGGCACAGTCGCGGCGCTGCTAGAGCGCTACCCGGAGCTAAAGATCGTCATCAGCCGCTCCGGCGCGCTGTTTTTGAAAAGCATCGTTAACCGCGACGACCTCGACTGTCTGATCGTGAGTGACGGTGAAGTTCTTGATCTGGGCGAGCGGAGCCTGCAATTCATCTGCGCGCCCCTGCTGCACTGGCCCGACACGATGTTTACCTACTGCCCCGAGGAGCGGACGGTCTTTACCTGCGACTTTTTGGGCAGCCATTACTGCGAGCCGGATACCTTTGATGTAAAGATCACCTATCCCGCGGCCTACCTGAGCTCCGCAAAACACTACTTCGACAGCATCATGAGCCCGTTTTCGCCTGCCGTACGCTGCGGGCTGGATAAAGTGCGCGCGCTGGACGTGGACTATGTCTGTGTCAGCCATGGCCCAATTTTGACGCGCGGTTGCGAACTTGAGCGCCAGATTGCGCGCTACAGCAAGTGGGCGACTGAAACTGGAGCTGGGGCTGGGGCTGGGGCTGGGGCCACTGGCGGCAGCAGCTGTGTCCCTCTGCGTGTGCCCGTGTTTTTCTGCAGCGCCTACGGCAACACCGCGGCGCTGGCCGAACATATCGCTACAGGCATCCGCGCGGCGCTGGCTGGGGCCACCGTGGAACTCTACGACCTGATCGAGTACGACCTTGCCGAACTGCGCGCGTTGATGAACGCAAGCGACGCCTTTGCTTTGGGCACGCCGACTGTCAACCGCGACGCCCTGGGCGTGGTGTGGGAGCTGCTGGCGGGCATCGAGGGCATCAACTTTGCCAAGCGCCCGGTCGCCGTGTTTGGCAGCTACGGCTGGAGCGGCGAGGGGGTGCCCCATGTGGTCGAGCGCCTGGCCTCGATGAAGGCGGCGGTCTTTGAGCAGCAGCTGCGCGTGAAGTTTGTGCCAACCGCAGCCGACCTGGCAGCAGCCGAAGACTTTGGCCGCCAGTTTGCCGCGACGATTACAGCTGCGCCGTAAAAAGCTGCTTGAGGTTCATGACCACGTCGCTGCTGTCAGCGTTTACGCAGTAGGCCTCGTTAAGCGAAGACAGCTCTTTGAGTGTGTCGATGTCGTTGTTGTAGCCAATCGTATAGATGGGGATCTTCAGGCCGCTGACGATTCCTTTGATCTGGCTCATGCTCAGGCCTTCATTTTGCTGCCCGTCACTTAACAGGAAAACCCTGAGTTTGGCGTCAGAGAGACCCAGCTCTGACTGCTTTTTTACCAGCAGATTCATGGCCGCCACCAGCGCGCTGTTTGTGGCGGTATTGCCGCGCGCCTGCAGGTCGCCCACCGCGCCGCAGAATACGGAATGCTGCTCTGCCGTGAACTTATCGATGGGCAGGTCAACGGTGATATCGCCCGATGAACTAAAGCTGACAAGCCCTACATAGTAGTTCTCGTTGATGTAGTTTGCGCCGTTGAGCAGGGAGGCCTTGAGCTGATTGAGCGGCTCGCCCTCCATGCTGCCGCTGCGATCGATCACAAAGACCGACAGGACCGGTTTGCCCGCATCCTTGTTCTGCTTCCAGAAGTCAAGCGCGGTATAGAGCTCCGCGCCGGTATACTCGTTTTTGACCCCGGCGTAGCCGTCTGTGGGGTTAAAGCCAAGACTGGTGGCCTGCCGCTGGGCGGCGCTGGTTGTGCAGAAATCCGCAAATGCTTTCAGGGTTTGTTTTTGTTCGGGGGTTGCTTTGTCAAAAGCGTAGAGTGGGCTGTTGTGCAGGACGCCACAGGGCGTAAAGACCCAGTCTTTCAGGGAGGGGTCAGACTTCCAGGCCTGATACTCGGTGATGATCGCGTCTGCCAGGCCCTTGCTCGCCACCTGGACCATCTCTGCCGTGGTGGGGCTTACCGGCGGGACCTTGTCGGCGAACTGCTGCATTTGGGTCTGCGCCTTCTCGCTGAACGGGTTGGCGGGGTCAAAGGCGCGCAGCTCCTGGGTCATGATGTTAAGCCCCGTGCTGCTGACGTTGGGGTCGGTGTGGGCCAGCTTTAAGTCGCCGGCCAGGACGGCCTTGACCACCTTGTCGATCGTGACCGGCTGCCCGTACTTTTTGACGTAGGTTTGATAGACGCTCTTCTTCATGAGGATGCCGGCCTCATTGCCGGTCAGCTTCTGCGAGATGGTGTCAAGAGTCACGCCTTTTGATTGGAGCATGGCGGCCCAAAGCTCATTGGCGGGGCTGTAGGCGCCGGGTACATATTTGCCGCCGGTAATGTAGCCCAGGGCTGAGCCGGATGCGATCGGGCGGACCGACACGGACCGGTCGCTGTTGGCCTTGTTAAACGCCTTTGCCTCGATGTCAAGCCAGCCGCTGCCGTCCGCACTGGATTTCTCGGTCGAAGAAAATATCTCGATGTTGTTACTGCTCGTGCCCTTAACGCTTAAGGGATACTTTTGGTTGATGTCTGGCAGCTCATCGATCGAGCCGCTTGAGCCGACCCAACTGTTATCGGGCTGGTGACTGACCGTTTTGGTCTTGACCTTGCTTTTGACCAGCGCGTCAAGTTTTTCCTGCGCTTGTTTTTGCGTCAGATTGTCCTCTGAGGTCCCCGCGCAACCAACCAGCGCTACAACCAGAATCACGGCAAGCGCTATCAAAGAAACACGTTTCATGCTGTTTTCTCCTCTTCAACAGAAGTGTTTTGTTGTTGGTTGCCCTCCCCCTCAGCGGAGGCGTTCTGGGCAACCATGCCTCGCAGTACTTTCAGCCACGACTCAAGCTCCACGGAGCCGCCGCCGCTGGTGTCACCGCTGATAAGATCGGCAACATGGTTGAGCGCCTCTTTGCTTTCATCAAGCAGCTTCTGATTTTTTGCCTCCTGGGCCTGGATCAGTTTTTTGAGCTCGTCATAGTGAGCGCTGTTCGGTTGGTCGCTTTGATCGCAGGCGATGCCGCGTACAATCACGGCCCGCAGGTTGGTGCAGATGACTTTTTCGACCGACTGGAGCAAGTCGACCACGCTCGACCACTCAATCTCCGTCTTGCTGATCCGCAGGATCTCATCCAGCTGCGTTTTACGGCGCTCCATGCTGTCCAGCTGTTCCAGGCAACTGTCCAGATCCATCGTCAGGAGGGGGTGAAGTTTCTTCAGGCGCTCAAGCTCGCTGCGGATCGCCTCCGGCGTCTCTTTGCCCTCGGCCAGCAGCGCGGTGCGCCGGCCCTCGGAGAGGCGGTCGGCCTGTTGCCGGATGAGCGGCACAGCGCCCAGGATAGCGGTGACTCCGCCTGCTCCCATAAGGACGGCGCAGGGGATCGGGGCGGCGTTTGCCGCGATGATGCCCAGGTTGACGATGAGGGCAACCCGGAAGATGCTTGTCGCAGCAAGCCCCAGGCCGCCGACCACCAGAACGCTCAGCCCGCCGGTCAGGAGGCCTTTGCCTTTAGTGCGCGTGCGCATGGGGAGCGCCTCCTCTGTTGCGCCCGCTTATGTGCGTATGTGCCCGCACCGGTTTCACCTTACGCGCAGACTTTACCGGGCGGTTTCGAGCAGCTTGGCCTTGAGCTCGCCTTCGATGGCCTGAAGCCTGACTTCTGCTGCCTGGCGCTTCTCGTGGCCCTCTTTTTGGATCGCCAGCACTTCATCGAGCGTAGTCATGAGGTCCTGGTTGGTCTGCTCTAAGGTCTCTACTTCAACGATGCCGCGCTCTGAGGCTTTGGCGGCCTCAATGGACCCGGCCTTGAGCTGGGCCGAATTGCGCTTGAGCAGCTCGTTAGTGGTTTCATCGACTTCTGCCTGCGTCTTTTCTGCCTCGGCCTGGTTGAAGAGGCTCTTTGCAAGAACCAGTTGCTGCTTCCACAGCGGGATCGTGTTATTGATGGTGCTGTCGATCTTGTTGACCATGGCGTTGTCCGCGCCCTGGATCAGCCTGATCTGGGGCGCTGTCTGGATGGAGATCGTGCGGGTCAGCTGCAGGTCATACAGCCGCTTCTCGAACAGATTGATCGCCTCGCTGAGCCGGTAGGATTTCTCCGCGTCTGCCGCCTCTCCACTTTCCTGTGCGGTTGCCTGGAGCGTGGCAAGATCTGCACGGCCCTTTTCCAGCGCCTGATTGCCCGCCAGGATGTAGAGCGTCAGGTCCTGGTAGTACTTCAGGTTCTCGTCATACATGGTGTCAAGCATCGTGACGTCTGCCTTAAGCTCCATCTCGTGCCCTTTGAGTTTCTCGACCACCTTGTCAACGCTTGATTCGATGGCGGTATAGCGTGCCTGAATCTTCGCGATGCTGGCGCCCGCCTTGCGAAAGAGGCCCATGATGCCCTTGGAGTCGTTGGGGTTAAAGCCCTTGAGGTCTACCATCAAGTTGGTGATCAGGCCGCCGACCTCCCCCATGTCCTTGCCGCGGACCCGGCCCAGGGCAGACTCCGTAAACGTGGACATACGCTGTTGCGCAGCGCTGCCGTAAGCCTGGATGCTGTTGATATCAAAAGTGAGCCCCTGTGCGCGCTGGTCGACCAGCGCCTGCTGCTCTGGATTGAGGTCAGACCTGCTGCCGATCTTTGCCAGGTCGGTAGTTCCCGGCGCTGCTGGCGCTGCTGGCTGGGGTTCCAACTGGGGTGTTTCTTCTTGTGGTATGTCCATGATCGTACTCATAGTTTTGTGGCTCCTTCCAGGAACTTGCTGGCAGCGCTCCCCTGACGCATCAGACGGGTGATTTCTCCCGACGTTTCACTGCACTTGTATCATACACGAGTTGGGGGATCAAACGCCCCGTCTCGCGCTTTTCCACAAGAGCGTTAACCAGCAAGCCTGCCCCCGCCCGATCACTGCGAGGGTGCTGCACTATCAACCTCGTTCTCCTCAGACAGAATACCCTGCACGCCGTCGATAAGGGGTTTCAAGGATTGATATTGCTCCGGGACATCCTCGGCAGCCTTATAAACGGCAACACCCATCGGCTTGTTATAGTCCCGCACAGCAAACTCCACGGTCGATTTGCTGGCCTTCTTGCAGAGCAAGAGTCCAATCGAGCCGTTCTCATCCGGCATCTTCTCCAGCTCGTCCAAAGCAGAAAGATAGAACGAAAGTTGCCCGAGATAGGAAGGTTTGAAGCCGCCACTCTTAAGCTCCAACGCGACCAGACAACGCAGGTCTCGACTGTACAGCAAGATGTCAATGAAGTATTCCTGCTCATCAAAAATCACTCGATGATTCTCACCGACAAAAGTAAAGCCTCGGCCCATGCTCATGATGAACTTCGTGATATTGCGTACGATTTCATGACTTACAACACGTTCGTCGATAAGCTCCGGATCAGTTTCATCCTCAATGTTGATGAAGTCCAGCAGATACTCATCCTTAAATGAACGCACCGCCCTTGCCGCAGTGTGCTCATCAGGCAGCGTCAGAGTGAAGTTGTTTGGCAGGCCGCCGCTGTGCTGATAATCCCTTGCGCGCATATGAGACTTGAGCGCCTCGACCGACCAGAACTCAGCGGCACAACGCTTGATGTAGTACCAGCGCTCATCGAGGTCTTTGCACTTTGCGATAATCTGACGGTGATGAGTAAATCCCACCCGCAGAAATGCTGCGAAGTCCTCTGACTCAACTGCGTTTGCAATAGCAGGCCCGGTTGGACCATTTGCGCTTTCTAAATCGGCAGTTAGCAACTGCCGATTTGTTCCAAGCGGTAATTCGTCCGTTGCCAACGGACGAATTACGTCACTCCACTCCTCATAAAACAACCTCATGCTTTTCATGCTCGTCGGCGAAAACCCGCGTAGCCCCGGCAGTTCCGTCTGGAGTTGTTGCGATATGGCCTCAATGGCACCACTTCCCCATTTTCCAGAACGTGTATTGACAGAAATGTATCCGCCAACGCTGAAATACAAGTTCAGCTGCTCTGCATTTGCGGCGCTTGCTGCCCGGTACCTGCTTTGCAGCACCGCGTTCTTGATTCTTACAACAGCATCCCGGTAGGTTTCGATCTTCTCGCTCATGGGGTCCTCCTTAGGTTCATCGGGTGAAATAACAAGGACACTTTCCGCCAGCGAGTGACGAAACAGGGCGCTGAGCTGCGGTGACCTGATGGGAATGTCGCTGATTTCCAGTATAACAGAGAGTACGGACAGACGTGCGTTTTTTTACTGATTTCTGGTTGAGCTTAATATCACGCTTCCCGATGCGGATAATCTGCCCTTTCTGGAAGTGGCGCACCTCTGCCTCTGCCCGCTGGTCACCGGCAACTTGAAGCACTTTCCCAATGAGCCCTCCGTCGTCCTGTCCCCCGCCGGGTTCTATCACACGCTGCGCAGCTGCTAAGCAGGGCTTATAGTCGCCAGCTCGGAATTCTTCGCGTGAGCTTAGCGCGTTATCCAGAGACGCTGGTTATAGTGGTCAACCCAGAGGAGCTAAATGTGCCAAGCAAAATGAGGACAAGCCAGATAACCACACCGATGATCGCCCCTATTAACGCAGATTTTGCTGGGCCGGGTCGCTTCCTATACCAGACGAAATAGAGGAGCATGCCAATAAGAGGAAAGAAAAACCCCAGAGCGCCAAAACCGAAACTTCTCCCGGTATCTTCTGGCCCTGTTTTCGCACCGCAACCAGAACAGCACACCGCCTCTTCAGGAAGCTGCGTCCCACACTGTTGACAAAAACTCATATCATCTCCTTTACCGCAAGGCCCAATCGCGAGCAGACAACATTAGTGTACTGGCTGTTATTATAACGAACATTACCTGACGAAAAGATACCGGCATATGCTCCGCTTGAAGTATTGCGCCGGGCCGGAATGAGTTGTTGGTTAGTCATTGCAGCAGGGCTCACGCAATGATCCGGAGGCCTTCGCTTTCGTACGCACGGAGTTTTTTGTCTGCGCTCAAAAAGGTCAGGTCGTTGGTGAGCGCCTCCCAGACGAGCAGATGATCGAAAGGGTCGCTGTGGAGCCGGGGCAGCTGATAACTCTGCGCCCAGATGCCCGGAAAGACATCAAGACAGTCAAAAGGCTCCTCATCAAGGGCCGCCATCACATCATCAGGAGTAACCCCGTGCAGATTAAGCTTTCCAATCGAGTATTTGATAGCGATCTCCCACAAGCTAATAGGTGAATAATAAATATCAACATCATTATTCAGCAAAACTTTGTGCGTTTCCGCCGAGAGCTTCTCCGGCTCCAGCAGCATCCAGAGAATCGTGTGGGTGTCCAGAAGATAGCCCATTAGACAACCGGCTCTTCACCGATCAGTTCTTCAGCCGTCATCGCCCAGTCATCAGCAAACTCCACCGACCCTCTGCCCTGCAGAACTCCCAGCTTGCGCGGCTTGCGATTGAGTTTCGACCAGTCATCAAAGGGGATGATGACGGCGATCGGTTCACGCTTTTTCCCGTACGACACCGTGACTGATTCACCTGTACGCACTTTTTTCATCACCTGCGAAAACTGAGTCTTCGCCTCTGCCAATGGCAAGGTCAACATAAAGGGAACCATCCTTTCAAGATAACCTCATCATAGCATACTTGACCAACTTGACCAAGTACATTCTAATTCATCCATTGATAATGGATGAATTCTATTCGTTGCTAACGAGCAATATTGATTCCGACTAGCATCTAGAGGGAATATGGTATACCAGGCAGGGTGCAAACAGTATCTTAAAGATGGTGCAAATGGTATACCAGGCAGAGGCTACCAATACTTTTCACAGTGAACTAACTTCTTAACTCGCGAAGAGACGAGCGGGCAAAGACAGTCAGGAGGCGGTCGCAAGCTCGTTGTCGATCGCCTGACGTACGAACTCTGAACGTGAGACGCCGCGCCTGGCAGCAGACTCTTGTATAGCCGCAATGCGCGAGGCGGGCACTTTGATGGTCAACGGCTTTAGTTCCTCATCGCAAATCTTAGGTCGGCCCTGAACTATTCTACCGAACTCCATCCCTTCCCAGGACTCGCTCTCGTACTCAGCGGCCCGTTCATCAAGCTGTGCATCGGTAACGCCGAACTTCTTATGCAATTCATCGTTTTTCATGGCTTTTCCTCCGGTCAAACTGAAGCTCTCTTTTCGCGTTTTCCGCAGGCGGCGTCATTGCATGATAAATCAACCAGTCCCCCTCAGTGTCCCTCAGGGCAACAAGTTCCAAGAGTCTGCCTTTCCCGTCTACTCCAATAGCCAGACACTCACTGGGGTTCTTGTTGATCCTGGGCCGAGACCTCATGCAATTCTTCCACGCTACCATTGCATCATTCTTTGAGATATTTGGATGTCGCTGTGGAACCCTGTCATCCACAAAAACCTTATCCATGCCACCTCTTTTATCATACTTAAAGATAATACATAAATATATTACTTCATATACGCTGATCTGTCAACCGTCAAAATCCTCCGCCAGAAAGGAAGGATGGCGCGCCGGGTCCCCGCGCGCTACGCATGAGCCCGGGCTCATTGCCCAGTACCGGAAGGAGACAGTCTCCCTGTCACAGTTGTTCCTCTGATACAGTTTGTAGCAGCTCACTCCCACAGCGCGGCAAGGTACTCCGCCGGGCTGAGTATCCACTCCCTCTGCGGAAAGTGCTTTTTATTGCCTGTTACCAACGGGCAAAGGCAGAGCTCTGCTACTTCATAGAACGGGCGATCTGATTCATCAGAAAAGTCAAGAGTGGAGCGAGGAGGATCAACGTCGAAGCCATACCTTGTGATCATTTCAAACAGGAGCTCTTTCTCGCGAGTATCAAAATTGAACTGTGGCCTTGAAAGTACCTCGCGGTACTCAGCCATCATGCGGGTGTCGTAACAAAGGCGCAATAAGCCATCAAGCACCATCCCAACCAGTTCAGTGGGAGGGGAATTATGCTTTGTGATATTCCCTGATACCAGAACATTGGTATCCAGAACAACCAGGCGTGGTGCTCCCATATCAGGCGCTCTGCTGTGCGCGCCTTTCTGCACGCGACTCAGCGATGATCGCATCTATTTCGTCCATACTCAAGTTGCCTGTGCCATTTGCTTCGGACTGCGCGCGGATGGAATACCATGCCGCCTTTGCGCGAGCGCTGCGGATCCTGAGGAGCGTCTCTTCCAGGTCTTCGGGATCAGTAGGGATCACAACCGCCCGGGGCTTACCGTTATTGGTCAGTACGATCTCCTGCTGAGAATCCAGGGTTTCCCACAGTTCTTTTGTGTTGGTGCGCAATTCACGCGTTGTCATGAATACCATAGTGTGCTCCTTATCGTGTGCTTATAGTATATACGATAACGGCACACTGCTGCCATCCAGAAGCGACACGACACTTTGCGCGACGATCCAAAGCCCTTCGCTCTTGTAGGCGCGAAGTTACAGGGCAGAGATGTGAGGGACAGGGCGTGAGAGCGGGTTAGATAAAGGGGGCCAGATAGAGAGGGAGGCTCAGAATTGGGCCGCTCTCTCCGATGTTTTTGGTTGAGAGCCGGATCGCCTGGGTCACCTGGTAGTTATCGAGTATGGCGCGCAGTGATTTCGACTTGGTGTTCTCCGCTGATTTGACCTCAACTGCAGTTGCGGCGCCGCGGTAGCGGATGAAGAAGTCTATCTCGATCTGGTGGCGATACTCAAAGTAGTAGAGCTTGCGCCCGGCCTTGTTAAAGACATCGGCGATGATGTTCTCGTAAATTGCCCCTTTGTAGATGCCGAGGTTTCCGTCAATGATGTCAGCGGCAGAGCCTTCCTCAAGCATCGACACCAAAAGGCCGGTGTCACTTAAGTAGACTTTGAACGCCGCCTCATCGGCATTGCCCTCCAGGGGGAGTTCCGGACGTTTAAGATTGTGACAGATCGTGATGATGCCTGCGTCCAGCAGCCACATCAGGCTGCCGGCGAACTTGCGGGAGCTCCCGTTTTTCTCGACTACGCTGTACTGAAACTTCTTGTAGTCTTTGGCAAGCTGGCGCGGAACCGAGCGAAAGCACGCGCGCGCCTTGGCCTTCTCGGCGTCCTTCGCATATTTTGCAATGTCGTCAAGGTAGTCATTGACGACCCCTTTTTGCAGCCGCAGCGCCTCGTTGAAGTCGTGGTGTGCGGTGAAGGCGGATACAACGGCGGGCATCCCTCCGATGACAATATACTCTTTGAATAACTGGAGCATATAATCGTGCGTTGCCTGAGGGATCGGGGTACGTTGCTGATAGTGCGCAAGCAGGTCTGTGAGCGCCGCGTGCGAAACCCCGCTCGCCCAGCAGAACTCCTCGAAATCCAGCGAGTGCATCTCAAGCTGATCGGTGTAGCCGACAGGAAACGAGGAGACCTCCGCGTAGTTGATCCCGAGCAGCGAGCCGGATGCTATGACATCAAGACGACCATCCTGAACCAGGAATTTCAGAGCCGTGCGCGCCTGGGGACAACTCTGTATCTCGTCGAGAAACAGCAGCGTATGGCCGCCGGGGATGATCGTCGCGCCGGGGATGCGCAGAGTGAGCTGCTTGATGATCGTTGTGGCGTCGAGGTCGCCTTCAAAGATTGCTTTGAGCGAGGGGGTCTCCTCGAAGTTGATGGGGATGTAGGAACGGTAATTTTGCCGCGCGAAGTGATCGATGCTGAAGGTTTTGCCCACTTGCCGCGCGCCTTTTACCACTAGGGCCTTGTGATCGAGCCGGGTTTTCCAGGCGAGAAGCTGGGCGTCTATTTTGCGGCTGAGCATGGGTGATGGCCTCCTCTGGCTTAATGTGCGTGGCATGTTGCTATTGTAGCAGGTCAGAGAGGTGTGTGCAGATTATTACGCCGAATGTTGTTATGCTGGTGCAGATTTTTACAGCGAATATTATGCGCGTTGTGCAGATTTATTGGCCGAATATTGAGCTGACGACCGGAGGAGGGGCGCCGGGGGGCTCGCCCAGCTCGCCCTTGGCTCCGCTGAGAAGGCTCCACCGGAGCCTTCTCCAGGCGCTCCGCAACCCCTACGCACGAATGGGGGCTACTCTTCGTTGAACTCCTCGTCGAGTAACGCGTCGGCTTCGTCTGCTTCGGGCTCTTCGAGTTCCAGGCCTTCGACGGCGAGGGCTTCCTGGCCCTCGGGAGCTTTCGCCGCCCGTGCAGCTTTCGCCTTCTTCTTGCCGCTGCTCACGCGGGCGATGGCGCTCACGCGGTCGGTCTCGCCGACGTTCATGACCTTGACGCCCTGGGTCGAGCGGCCCAGCTTGCTGATGTCGTCGGACTTGACGCGGATGACCACGCCTTCCTCGCTGACCAGCATGAGCTCGTGGCCGGGGCCGACAATCTTCATGCCGGCAAGCAGGCCCTTCTTAGGCGTGACCACGATGGTCTTGACGCCCTGACCACCGCGGTGATGCTTCGGGTAGTCGTCAATGGGCGTACGCTTGCCGTAGCCACGCTCGGTTACCACGAAGAGCTCGGAGCCTTTCGGCGCGATCTCCATGCCGAGGACTGCCTCGCCCTCGCTCTCTTTGATGTTCATGCCCTTGACGCCCTGGGTGTCGCGCCCCATGGGCCGGGCCTCGTCCTCGTCCCACAGTATCGCCTTGCCCACCGTGCTCACCATGATGACTTTCTGGCCCTCATGCACGCGACGTACCGAGATCAGCGCATCGTCGTCGCGCATCTTGATCGCGATGATACCGTCGCGCCGGCCGTTCTTGTAGGCGTCCATGGCGGTCTTTTTCACCATGCCGGCGCGCGTGGCGAACAGCAGGTACTCGTTGTCCGGGAAGGTCTTCGT
>Ga0123357_10000720_pt1 | contig 33229 bp, 27 predicted proteins | sample TergutEmb28metaG_FD_89873 | JGI IMG/M metagenome (GOLD analysis project Ga0123357, IMG submission 89873) | Embiratermes neotenicus P4 segment gut microbial communities from Petit-Saut dam, French Guiana - Emb289 P4 | ecosystem: Host-associated > Arthropoda: Insects > Digestive system > Gut ... | reverse complement strand
TCGACCGGGAGGCCAGCGCCGCCGCCAAACTGTCGCACCCCAACGTCGTGTCCGTGTTCGACCAGGGCACCGACGGCGGGCGTCCCTACATCGTCATGGAGTACGTCGAGGGCCAGACGCTGCGCCAGGTGATGAACCACGAACGGCCCATGACGCCGCAGCGGGCGCTCGACCTCATGCTGCCCGTGGCCGCCGCCGTCGCCGCCGCGCACGACGCCGAGATCGTCCACCGAGACCTCAAACCCGAGAACGTGCTGATCTCGACGCGCGGGCAGGTGAAGGTGGGCGACTTCGGCCTGGCGCGGGCCGTCACCGCCCACACCGCCACCGTGACGGGGACGCTGATCGGCACCGTCTCCTACATCGCCCCCGAACTGGTGACCACCGGCAAGGGCGACACGCACGCCGACGTGTACGCGCTGGGCATCGTGTTGTACGAAATGCTCACGGGGATGAAGCCGCATACCGGCGAGAACCCGATCCAGGTGGCCTACAGCCACGTCCACAACGAGATCGGGCGCCCGTCGGCGGCGGTGTCGTGGCCGATCCCGGACTACGTGGACGCGCTGGTGACGTCGGCTGCCGCACGGGACCAGCGCAAACGCCCGGCCAACGGGACGGTTTTCCACGAGCGGCTGACGTTGGCGCGCGAGGCCCTGGCCCACGGCGTCGCCAACGACCCGGTGCTGGCCGCGCGGATCGCCGGCATCGACCCCGGCGAGCAGGTCACGATTCCCCTCGACGTGCCACCCGAGGCCGTCAACCAGACGGCGGTCATCCCGCTCGGCATGGAGCCAGTGCCCGGCGAGGCGGCGCCCCCGGCGCCTGCGGCACTCGTGGCGGTTCACCCCAGCGGGCCGTCCCCGTCGACATCAATGACCGCGACGACGCTGAAAACCCGCCAGGGCCGTCGTCGCAAACGCGGGCTGGCGGCGTTGTTGATCGTCGTGCTGGCGGCGGCGCTCGTCGGCTGCGGTGCGTGGTATTACACCGTGGGACGGTTCGTGGACACCCCGAATTTCGCCTTGATGACCGAACCCGCCGCGAAGGCGTTGGCCGCCAAATCCAACGTCGTCCTCAAATTCCGCAACGACTATTCGGAAACCGTGCCCTCGGGGCAGGTCATCTCGACCGACCCGCCCAAGGGCTCCCCCGTCCTTCGGGGCGGGACCGTCACCGTCACGCTGTCGCGCGGCCCCGAGCGCTACCCGGTGCCCAAACTCGTCGGCCTGAGCCTCGACCAGGCCACCAAGGCGCTGACCGACGGGCATCTGGCGCTGGGACAGGTGACGAATGCGTACAGCGACACCGTCGCCAATAAGAACGTGATCTCCGCGTCCGTCGACGCGGGCACGATGGTCAAAAAGAACACCGCCGTCGATCTGAGCGTCTCCCAGGGGCCGGCGCCCGTCAACGTCGTCGACTACACCGGCAAGGCGTTGAGTGACGCGCAGACGTTCTTCACCAACGCCGGCCTCAAGGTCGACGCTTCCAAAAAGGTCAACTCCACGACCATCGCCAGCGGGAACATCGTGTCCCAGACGCCCACGTCCGGCACCCTGCCGCGCGGCGGGACGGTTTCGGTGACCGTCTCCCTGGGGCCGCCGATGGTCACCATCCCGAGCGTGATGGGGCTCTCGCCGGCCGCCGCGCAGCAGAAGCTCGAAGGGCTGGGTTTCACCGTCAACGTCACCAACATGTTCCCCGGGTCCCTGGTGTTGGGAACCAGCCCGGGTTCGGGCAAGCAGGCGATCCAAGGTTCCACGGTCAAGCTGTACATCGGCTGATGTCCATCCAGCGCCCGACGACGAGTCCTCATGCCTGAGCTGCCGCAGGTCGAGGCGCTGCGCGTATTCCTGGCCCGCCGCTGCGTGGGGCAGGTGGTCGTGCGCGCCGACGTGGTGGCGTTCGCCTGCTTGAAGACGGCGGGGTTGCCGGTCTCGGCCCTGGGCGGGCTGGAGGTCGCCGACGTGGCGCGCCGGGGCAAATTCCTCGGGCTGGACATCGGCGGGCTGTGGCTGGTCTTCCATCTGGCGCGCGCGGGGTGGCTGACGTGGCGCGATCAGATGCCCGACTCCCCCGCGCGTCCCGGACGCGGCCCGCTCGCGTTCCGGCTGGTCTTCGACGACGGCTGCGGCTTCGACCTGACCGAAGCCGGGACGCAAAAACGGCTCGCCGTCTATGTGGTGAACGCGCTCGACGACATCCCCGGTGTGGCGTTGCTCGGCCCCGACCCGCTCGGCGACGCCTTCACGCCACAGGTGTTCGACGGCATCCTGGCCACCGCCGGACGCGCCCAGGTCAAAGGCGTGTTGCGCGACCAGCGCGTCATCGCCGGCATCGGCAACGCCTACTCCGACGAGATCCTGCACGCCGCCCGGCTCAGCCCCTTCAAGCCTGCCGCCGGCCTGGACGACGCCGAACGCGACCGCCTGTACCGGGCCGTCCGCGACGAACTGGGCGATGCGGTGGCGCGCGCGTCGTCGTTGGACGCCAACCAACTCAAGGATGGCAAACGGGCCACCATGCGCGTCCACGGGCGGACAGGCCAGCCCTGCCCGGTGTGCGGCACGGCCATCGCCGAGGTTAGTTTCGCGGATTCGTCGCTCCAGTACTGCCCCGGTTGCCAAACCGGCGGCAAGCCCCTGGCCGACCGGCGCCTCTCGCGGTTGCTCAAATAATCACAATGGGGGACGACCCCCATACCCCCGCGCGCTGCGACACCCGCCCTGGAGCCATCGTGACGGGTGCCGCAGCGCCAGAAGCAAGGCCAGAAAGGCCAGGGACCAGGCCAGAAAGCCAAACCCCGTAGCCGGGAACTTACGCCGGCGGGGCGAAATACCGCTCGGCCACGTCGCGCGCCGGGCCGTGGCCGACGTCGAGGATGCGCGTGGCGACGTCGGCGTACCAGTGTTGGCGCTGCTCGAAACGCTGGTCGAGATCGGCCGACGCCAAGACGGGACGGCGCGGATCCTGGCCGACGCGCGCCAACGCGTTGGCCAGGCTGATCCGCAGCCATAACACCTCGTGCCCGCGCAGGGCATCCCGGACCTCGGGGGCGGCCACGGCCCCGCCACCCAGTGCCAGGACGCCGTCGGGGCCGCCGAGGCATTCGGCGATCACCTGGGCCTCGACGGTGCGGAACGCCGGTTCCCCGTAGCGGTCGAAGTACTCGGAAATGGGGCCGTGACGGTCCTCGATCACCTTGTCGGTGTCGGTGAACGGCACGTCGAGGTGTTTGGCGATCAGCTTCCCGATGGTCGATTTCCCGGCTCCCATGAACCCGACGACGACGATCATGCGCGTGCCTCCAATGCCGCACGCCCCGCGACCAGCATGGCCTCGACGGGGGCAGCCAGCCCGGTGAACACCTCGAATTGGCGGGCGGCCTGCCCCACCAACATGTCCAGCCCGCCCACGACGGGCACCCCGGCGGCCTGTGCCGCGCGGGCCAACGGCGTGGGCCAGCCGTCGTAGACCACGTCGAACACCAAGCTGCGGGTTTCGACGGCAGCCGACACGTCGACACCCGCCGGAACCGTCGACACGAGCACGGGCTGTGTGCCATCGGCGAGCAACTGGGCGCTGTGCGCGGCTAAACCCAACGACTCGGCGCGGTGTGCGAGCGCGTCCGCTTTGCCGAGGTCGCGGGCGTGGACTGTCACGTCGTGAACCCCCAACTCGCGCAACGCGAACACCGCCGACAGCGCCGTGGCCCCCGCCCCGACGATGGCCGCCGTCGTCCACGCGGCATCCCAGTGCGGGCGCAGCGCGTCCACGATCCCGCCCACGTCAGTGTTGCCGGCACGCCAGCGCCCGTCGGGAAGCCGGGTCAGCGTGTTGCCGACGCCGGTGCGCGCGGCCACGTCGCTCACCTCGTCGGCGACCTCCAGGCAGACCCGTTTCAGCGGCATTGTCAGGCTCAGGCCGCGCCACGAACCGTCCAACGCGCCGACGAACCCGGCCAGCCCGTCCTCGGCCACCTCGATGCAGCCATAGGTCCAATCGTCCAATCCGAGCGACACGAAGGCGGCCTGGTGCAGCACCGGCGACAGCGAATGCGCGACCGGCGAGCCGAGGACGGCGGCGCGGTTCATCGGGCCAGGATCGCGCCGAGGATCTCCCCGGCCTGTTCGGATTCGGCCTTCGTCACGCCCAAGTGCGCCACGGCGCGGATGCCGTGCCGTCCGACCGACGACACCAACACCCCGGCATTCTTGGCTTCGGCCAACACGTCGGAGGCCAACGCATCCCCGGAGTCCATGACGACGATGTTGGTCTGGACGCTGGCGGCGTCGAGCGCCTGGGGGGCGGCCTGGGCCACCTTGCCCGCGAACGCCTTGGCGGCCTCGTGGTCCTCGGCCAACCGGTCGACGTGGTGGTCGAGGGCGTACAACGCGGCTGCGGCCAGCACGCCGGCCTCGCGCCATCCGCCGCCCAGCCGTTTGCGCTCAATGCGGGCGCGCGCGATCCGCTCCGCCGACGACACCAGCACCGAGCCCACGGGCGCGCCCAGCCCCTTGGAATAGCAGACGCTCACGGTGTCGAACAGCGTCCCGTAGTCGGCTAGGGGGATGCCGGTGGCCACATGCGCGTTCCACAGGCGCGCGCCGTCCAGGTGCATCGACACGCCCGCGTCGTGACACAGAGCCGAGAGGGCCTGGAGCGTCGGGAACGGCTGGATGGTGCCGCCGCCGAAATTGTGCGTGTTCTCCACCTCGACGGCGGCGGTGGACACCAGGTTCGGACCGGCGTCGGGCGTGATGATCTTCTCGATCTGCACCGGGTCGGCCAGGCCGTCCTCGGAAAACCAGGTGCGCATCGTCACGCCGTGCAATGCGGCGTGGGCGCCCATCTCGGCGCGCGCGATATGCGCCCGCACGTCGCAAACGATCTCCTGGCCGGGCGCGACCAACGTGTAGATGCCGAGCATGTTCGACATGGAGCCCGTGGCGCAAAACAGCCCCGCCTCGTGCCCGAGCAGGTCGGCGGTGCGGCGCTCCAGTTCGTTAATGGTGGGGTCTTCGCCGTACACGTCGTCGCCGACGTCGGCGTGCGCCATCGCCTGCAACATCTCAGGCGTGGGCTTGGTCAGGGTATCGGAACGCAAATCGATCATGAATCCATTATCCGCCCGCAGGCGGCGTGCGCGGAGGCGTCCCACTCAATCGGTGTCTGGCGACTCGCACTCGGGCGGCGGGACGAGTTTCGCGTCGATGGCACTCACCTGGCGTTCCAACTGGGCCAGGCGCAGCCGCAGGCGGATCAGGTCCGCACTGAGTTCGGAATAGGAATCCTGGCCGCCCAGGCTGAGCCGGATCGACGTGCCGTGCTGGCGTTTCGAGGATTCCGGACGGGCGGCGGCCAATTCGGCGGCGACGCGCTCGATTTCGTCGCGGACCTCTTGCGCGTCGGACAGTTTGCGCGTCCGGATGAAATAGTCGTTGCGATGGCCGGACTCGCGGCGGCGCTGAGGTTCTTGTTTGGCCCATTCGTAGAATTCGTCGCGCACCTTCTGGAATTCGGCGTTCAAGTCAGCGTTTTGAGCCCGTCCCGCGAACCCGGCGGCGCGGAACTCGTCGCCCAGTTTCCGCATCTGCGCCCGCGCCTCGCCCAGGTCGATTTCGCCGATCAGGATGCGCGCCCGCGCGATCACGTCGGCCTTCACACTGGCGGCATTCCGGCGGGCGGCGCCGCTTGCCCGCCGCTCGTCGGCCAGCCGGGCGAAAACCTGGTCCTGGGCGGCCTTGAACCGCTGCCACAATTCCTCGTCTTGGTGACGCTGGGCACGTCCGGCCTTTTTCCATTCGGCCATCAGGGCGGTCATCGTGTCGGCAGCTTTGCGGACGTCGTCCAGCCCGACGGCTTCTTCGGCCTGGGCGCACAATTCCTCTTTGCGCCGGGCGGCCTCGTCCATCTGGGTTTTGCGGTTTTCCCGTTCCAGGTTCAGCCGGGCGAAGAAAAAGTCGCGGGCAGCCGAGAATTGCTGCCACAACTGCTCGTCGTCGCTTTTGCCAGCGTGGCCGGCCTTTTTCCATTCCTCCATCAACTCGCGCATCTGCGTCAGGCCCTGGTCGCGGCCCCAGGTGATGGCGCCCTGTTCGGCCCGACCCACCAGCGTCTCCTTGACCAGTTTGGCCGCGACGCGCTCCTGCTGCCGTGGCGACAACGTCGCCTCCAGCCGTTCGATGGCTTCCTCGGCTGCCGCCGCGTCGGCGGATTCAGGCTCCTGCCCCGTCGGCTCCGACTCCTCGACCACAGGCTCGGGTTCCGAAACGCCTGGCTCAGGCTCCACAACGACGGACGCGGGTTCCGCGACGACAGACTCGGATTCCACAACGACGAACTCAGGCTCCACGACGACGGGCTCAGGCTCGGTCTCCACAGCCACCAGCTCGGCCCCGACGACAGCCTCCTGCCCGACAAAAACTGGGTCCTGCCCGACAGTCACGGGCTCAGGCTCTGCGATCACCGACTCACGCTCAGGAACGACCGCTTCATCCCCGGCAACGAGCGCGGGCTCTTCCGGCACGTCCACGACGACGTGCTCCTCAAGCGAACCGGGCTCCATACCCGACAGCTTACCAACGGCGAGGCGTCGGCTCGGGACCGACCGTCCCTCACGCCGGGACGGCGAACATCCCGAACAGCCCCAGGATCAGCAGGCACACCGGGTACAGCGCGTAGAACGCGTATCTCTCCACCGGACTGGCCAGCTTCACGTCGTTGCGGAAATGGATCAGGACGAACCCGAACGCGGGCAGCACGAAGGCCAGCGCGCCCAGCAGCCCGCCCACCAGCATCATCGTGTTCTCCCTGGCGTGCAGGAACCAGATGATCATCGTGAACGCGTAGATCAAAAGCCCCCCGGGCACCAGGCCCATCCTCATCCCGATGTTGAACATCACCAGCCAGAACGCCCCCGCCGCCACGACGACGACCGACACGACCGCCCACCCCGCAGGCCGGTGTTCGCGCAGCCAGTCGAGGAAATAGAGCACCACCAGGCCGATCACCAGCGCGAACACCGGGTTCTGCGACGACGTGTCCCACACCTTCCCGCTGGTGGCCAGGTCGTAGGGCACCTCGCTGAGGACGGCCAACGCGAACAGCCGCAGCCCGTAGCGCCACACCGACCGCGTGTGCGTGAAGCCCCAATACAGCAGCCACGCGTACACCGGATAGGCGGCCCAACTGACCACCTCCAGCGCGATGACCACCGTCAACTGCGTCAGGTCCGCCTGGCCCAAATCGGCGGGCATGCCCTTGGCGACGACCGCCGTGCCCAGCCCGGACAGGATGACGAACAGCACCCCCAGGGTCTTCAGCCCGCGTTCCGAGAGCCCCTTGGACTTCTTGGCCGCCTGCGGCGTCGCGTCGCTCACCCTTTGACAGCGCCCGTCATGGACGTCTGGTAGAACCGCTGCATCACAATGAACAGGATAGCGATCGGGACCGAGACGCACACGGCCCCGGCGGCGAACCGGGCGTACCACTGGGCGATGTATTCCTTCTGGAGCATCTGCCACAGCCCCAGGGACACGGTGTAGTTCTCCTGGGTGGTGCAGATCACCTTCGCGAGGACGAAATCGAGCCACGGGGTCAGGAACCCGACGATCGCCTGGTAGACGATCATCGGCTTGGTCACCGGCAGGATGATCTTCGTGAACACCTGCCAACGGCTGCACCCGTCGAGGATGGCGGCCTCGTCCAACGAGAACGGGATCGTGTCCATGAACCCTTTCATCACATAGAACATCGCACCCGACCCGGCCGAGTAGACGAGGATCAGCGCGACCACCGTGGTCACCGAGCCGCCCGTGGCGCTTCCCGCCAGGCCCATCGCCTTCAAGATGAAGTAGATGGCGACGACGGCCATGATGCCGGGGAACATGCCCAGCACCAGGGCGGTGTTCATGTAGGGACGGCGCATCTTGAACCGCAGCCGGCTCATCGAATACCCCACCGACAGCACGAAGAACACGCTGATAACGCACACGCACACGGCGATGAGCAGCGTGCGGAGGAACATGGCGGTGAAGTTCATCACCGTGGTGTCGGTGAACAACTGCGTGTAGTTGGTCAGGGTGTAGTCCGTCGGGAAGAACGTCGTCGTGAACGGCCCGGTGTTGGCGTTGAAACTCTCCATGAGCACCCACACCACTGGGACCAGCCACAGCACGGCCATCACGGCGAGGAACACGTGCGCGACGACGTCGCCGACGACGCGGCGGGTGCGCAGGCTGCCCTCGGATGTGCGGGCGGGCGCTTGCGTCAATGTCTGGCTCATCAGCGGAATCCTTCCTCGTTCTGGTACGAACCACTGCTGCGATACGTGATCAACGACACCACCGCCAACACGATGAACGTCAGGATGCCGATCACCGCGCCGACGTTGTAGTTGCCCTGGTCGACGGTCATCTTGTACAGCCAGGTGATCAGCAGGTCGGTCTGCCCAGCAGACGCCCCCACCTGTTGCGGAGCGCCGTTGGAGAGCAGATAGATGACGTTGAAGTTGTTGATATTCGCGGTGAACGTCGTGATCAGGTACGGCGTCATCACGAAGAAGATGTACGGCATGGTGACGTGGACGTAACGCTGCCACCAGCTCGCCCCGTCGATCTCGGCGGCCTCGTACAACTCGCCGGGAACGTTCTGGAGGATGCCCGTGACTTGCATGATGGTGTAAGGGATGCCGACCCACAGGTTGACGATGACGACGGTGGCCCGCGCCCACCAGGTGTCGGTGAAGAACGGCAGGGACGTGCTGATCCAGCCCCAGCTCTTGAGCGTCTGATTGACGATGCCCTGGTCTTGGAGCATCTGGTTGATGACCAGCAGCGAGACGAACTGCGGCACCGCGATCGACATCGAGAACACCGCGCGCCACATCGACTTGAGCCTGGTCCCGACCCTCAAAATGATCATGGCCATGAACATGCCGAGGAAGAAGTTCAGGAACGTCGCCAGGATCGCCCACACCAGCGTCCAGGCCAGCACCTGCAAGAACAACACGAGGTTGACGCCGATCGCCGCCGAGCCGGTGGGGCTGAGCACTGTGGCGAAGTTCGCCAGGCCGGTCCAGTTGAACGCCATCGGGTGGTTGTGGTCGAAGTTCGTGAACGCCATCGAGATCATGAAGACCAGCGGGACGACGGTGAACAACGCCAGGCCCGCCGTCGGCAGCGTCATGAGCGTGCCGTAGGCCCGGCTGTCCAAGAGTTCCTTGAGGTCGTCCTTGATGGACGGGACGCGGCGGCCCTCGTTGGCAAGCACCTGCGCCTTGTAGGCGCTGCGGATGGCCGTCGTCCAGATGACGACGACGAAGAACCCGACGACCAACACCGACGCCACGCCGTAGAGCAGGTTCTCGACAGAGTTCGACGGGTTCTGGTTCACGTACTGCCCGGCGGCGTTCCAGACCTGCTTGCCCTGGGTGATCGGGCCCAGCACGCCCAGGCCCGCCATCGCCGGAATGCCGGCGACCACCAGGAACCAGATGAACAGGGCCTCGCTCGCCAGGAACAACACGCCCTTGACGATTTGCCCGTGGACAAAATTGCCCAGGCCCATCACGAGCGCGGAGCCCCGGGTGAACACGTCACCGTGGGCCATCGCCGTCGGGAATGAATAAGGGGTTCGGCGGAAAAGATCCGCCGGATTTGTTTGTTTGGCCGGTTTGCGCTTCTTCGCGCGGGCCGGGACTGCTATGTCCGCCACGGCACTACCTTTCTCAACGAAGGGACGGCATCAATGAGAGATCGAGGCAGGGGGTTGCGGGCCAGCCGAGGCCGGCCCGCAACCGCTGCGCTATGCGAGTTGTTCCGCGCACCGCAGTGCCCGCCATCGTGAATGAACGACGCGGGCAACGCGGCGCGGCGGGGGCGTGGGGGTCGTCCCCCACCTATCAGTGTCGCCTAGCTGGTCGCCGAGAGGCTGGTGTTCATCGCGGCCGTCTTCGCGGCGGCGTTGGCAGCCGTGACCTGCTTGGCCAGGATCGCCTTGCCGAAGTTCTCCATCGGAACCCAGAAATTGTTCATCGCCGCGACGGTCGGCTGGAGCACGGAGGCGTTCGCGACCGTGTTCATCTGGGCCACCGCGACCGGGTCGGCCGAGACGGTGGCATCGGAGGACAGCGACCTGTCGGAGGGGATGATGCCGCGCATCGTGTAGTGATCCTGCTGCGCTTGGGTGGAGCCCAGGAACGCGGCGAAGGCGGCGGCGGCCTGCGGGTTCGCGGCGTTCGGGTTGAACGCGACGGCCTTGGATCCGGCAAAAGCCTTCATCTGGACCTGCTGGCCGCTCAGCGTGAACGTCGGCGGCTGGGCGGCGGCGTAGTTGGCGCCGAGGGCCGTCTTGACGGAGGCGGCGTCCCACGAACCCGAGAAGTAGGCGGCGATCTTGTGGTTCTTGATGCCCGCCAGGCCAGCACCGTTGGCGTCGTTGACGAAGTTCGGGTTGGCAACCAGCTTGACCAGGTAGTCGGTCACGTCCACGGCCTTCTGCCCGCCGAAGTCCACGCCGGCGGACTCGTCGGTGCCGTCGGGGCCGAACAGCGTAGCGCCGTTGCCCATGTAGAACGCGGGCAGGTACCACGAGGTGTCGACCGGGAAGGCGACCTTGCCCTTGCTCAGCATCGTGTCGAGATTCGTGATGTCGGTCGCGCTGAGCTTGGACTTGTCATAGAACATGAACCAGGTGTTGGCCGTGTACGGCACGCCGTAAATCTGACCATCCGTCCCGGTGACCGACTTGATCATGACGTCGGAGTTCTGCTGCTGCACCTGGGTGACGGCCGCCGGAGGCAGGACGCCGATGGCGTTGGCCTGGATCAGCGTGCCCAACTGGTCGTTGGAGAACATGTACACGTCGGCGGCGGCGGTCGGGTCTTTCTTGACGGTCGTGGCCGCGTCTTGCTCGGAGACCACGGCGTTCTTCCAGGTGATGATCCATTCAGGATGGGCAGCGACGAACGCCGCTTCTTCTTTCGGCAGCCACGAGGTCGAATCGGCCTGGTCCTCCTGGGGCGCCCAGACGCTCAACGTCACGGCTGTCGGTGACGCGGGCGCGCTGGGGGCACTCGAACCTGGTGTGGAAGGAGTCGTCCCACCGGAGCAACCGGCGAGCGTGACCAGGGCGATAGCCCCGACTCCTGCGATGGCTAATGTTTTCCGCATTTCACTCCTTTGCGATTGTGCGAGATGAAGCACCGGGCAATGGGCGAGGCCCTGACGTGTCTTCAACCGGTGAAACACGCGGCCACGCCGCTTTAGTCCCCGCGTTGGCAACGTTTCGACAACGAAACGACGGCCCGCCCACAGGGGACGAGCCGTCGGATACGTATAACAGGCTAGGAGGAGCCCTCTCGATAGGTCGCGGTCACTCCACGTCGACGAGCGGCTGCCCGCCCTGGACGGCGGCACCCTTCTCGACGTGGATCTTCGTGACCTTGCCAGCCTTCGGAGACGTGATCTCGGTCTCCATCTTCATGGCCTCCAAGACCACCAGCACCGCGCCGGCGGCCACCTCGTCGCCCACGGCGACCAGGATGCGCGAGACGGACCCGGCCAGCGGGGCCGGCACGGACGACGACCCGCCGCCCGTCGCGCCCGCGCCAGCCGCCGGCGCACCCGCCGAGGCCGGCCCGCCGATGACGATGGCGCCCACGGGCTGGGGCTCGTCTTCCGCCACCTCGACGTTGACCTCGTAGGGGACGTCGTTGACCGTTACTTTCAGTTTCATGAGTTTTTCCTTCCAAAGCTTTCAGCGCGAATACAGCGGGTGGTGGACGTGCTGGGACAACCGCGCGTTGGCGATCCAGTGGCGTGCCAGGGCGTACCGGGGCTGGCGCCTGGTGGCCCTTTCGCCCAGGTAGGCGGCCACCGCCGCCGCGATCACGACCATGACGTCCTCGGGGACGTCCTTGTTCAGCAATTCGAGTCTCTTGATGCGCACCTCAAGGCCGTCGATTTTCTCGTACAAGCCTTTGACCAGGTCGAGCAGTTCGTCGTCTTGTGCCATGTCAGCCTCCTACAGCGGTATCAGGCCGTGCTTTTTGGACGGCCTGGTCTTGCGCTTGTTCGTGAGTAGTTCCAATGCCTGCGCGACCTTCATCCTGGTGTCGCCGGGGTCGATGATGTCGTCGACCATGCCGCGGGCCGCCGCCATGAAGGGCGTGGCGAACGTCTCGCGGTATTCGGTCACCAGTTCCGCCTCGCGGGCCTTCGGATCCTCGGCGGCCTGGATCTGCTTGCGGAAGACGACCGCCGCCGCGCCCTCCGCGCCCATGACGGCGATTTCTGCCGTCGGCCAGGCGAACACGCGGTCGGCGCCCAGGTCGTGGCAGGCCATCGCCAGGTAGCCGCCGCCGTACGCCTTGCGCAGCACGACGGTGATCAGCGGCACGGTGGCCGACGAGTAGGCGTACAGCATCTTCGCGCCGTGGCGGATGATGCCGCCGTGTTCTTGCGCGACGCCGGGCAGATAGCCGGGAACGTCCACGAACGTGACGACCGGAATGTTGAATGCGTTGCAGAAGCGGATGAGTTTGGCGGCTTTGTCGGCGGCGTTGATGTCCAGCACCCCGGCGAGCACCGCTGGCTGGTTCGCGATGATGCCGACCGTGCGCCCGTTGACGCGCCCGAAACCCACGACCATGTTCTTCGCGAAATCCGCCTTCACCTCGAGGAAATCGCCGAAATCGACGACGCGCGCGATGATTTCGTGGACGTCGTAGCCCTGCTTGCCGTCGACGGGGACGATCTTTTCCATTTCCTCGTCATAGTCGACGCGGGAGTCGCCGTCGACGACTGGGGGTTCCTCCGCGCAGTTCTGCGGGATGAAGCTGATCAGTTTCTTGGCGATCAGCAGGGCCTGTTCGTCGTCGTCGGCGACGAAATCGTTGACGCCGGAGATGGCCATGTGCGTGTCGGCGCCGCCGAGCACGTCCTGGGTCACCTCCTCGCCGGTGACCTGCTTGATGACGTTCGGGCCGGTGATGAACATGTGGCCCTGGCGGGTCTGGATGATGAAGTCGGTCAACGCCGGCGAATACACCGCGCCGCCGGCGCACGGCCCGGCGATGATCGAGATCTGCGGGACGACGCCCGACAGTTCGACGTTCGCGTAGAACACCTGGCCGTAACCCGACAGGGAGTCGATGCCCTCTTGGACGCGCGCGCCGCCCGAGTCGTTGATGAACACGAACGGCGTGCCGTTGGTCAGCGCCGCGTGCATCATCTCCACGACCTTCTTGTTATGCGTCTCGCCGGCCGACCCGCCCATGACGGTGAAGTCCTGGCTGGCGACGTGGACCGGGCGCCCGAGCACCGTGCCCGAGCCCGTCACCACGCCGTCGGCGGGAAGATCGGCGGTGTCCATGCCGAACGTCGTCGTGCGGTTGCGGCGGAACAAGCCCACCTCCTGGAACGATTCCGGGTCCAAGAGCACGTCCAGGCGTTCGCGCGCGGTCAGTTTGCCCGACTCGTGCTGTTTCTCGATGCGCTTGGCGCCACCGCCATCCCGCGCCGTGTCCCTGGCCTTGTCCAGATCGGCGATTCGCTTGTCCATCGACACCGTTGCTGTGCTAGCCATACGCCCGCCTCACGCCATCTCGACGGTGACGGTGTTCTCGCGCCCGCCCATCGACACCTTGTAGGTGATAGGCCCGCGTACCGCGTTCGCGGCGCCGCTGGCGGCGTCGGCCTCGGCCTTGACCTGTTCGGCCGTCTTCCCGACGTTCTTGGGGCCCTCGTGCCTGGTCGTGAAGAACTTTTCGGCCACCTGCGGGAACATGGCGTACGTCAACACGTCCTCGTCGGTGCCGTTGAAGCCTTCGACCTTCCCGGCGTCGGCCACCAACACGTCCCACTCGGGCTTGAGCAGGTCGGCGGGACGGCAGGTGATGGGCTGTTTGCCGGTCTGCTCCTCGGCGATCTTGACGACCTCGGGGTTGGCCTGGCCGATGCACTTGCCGTAGTAGCCCAACATCAAATCGGCGAATTCAGCCGTCAGGCGCTTGTAGCGGCCCATGAGCACGTTGAACACGGCCTGGGTGCCAACGATCTGGCTGCTCGGGGTGACCAGCGGCGGATGGCCGGCGTCGGCCTTGACCCGGGGGACTTCCTCCATGACCTCTTTGATGCGATCCCCCGCGCCTTGGGCCTTCAACTGGCTTTCCATATTGGACAACATGCCGCCGGGAATCTGGCTGGAGAAGATGTCGGTGTCGACCAGCGTCGCCGATTCGAATTCCTTATATTTGGGACGGATCGCCGCGAAATGGTCGCGGATCTTGATCAAACGGTCCATGTCGAGTTGTGTCGTGTACGGCGTGCCTTCCAGCATCGCCACCAACGACTCGGTCGGGTTGTGGCCCGGCCCCAGCGACATGGACGAGATGGCCGTGTCGACCACGTCGGCGCCGGCCTCGATGGCCTTCATCAGGGCGACCATGGTGACGCCGGTGGTCGCGTGGCAGTGGACGTTGATCTGGACGTCCTCGCCATAGGTTTCCTTGATGCCCCGGATGATGTCGTACGCCGGCTGCGGCTGCAACAGCGCGGCCATGTCCTTCAACGCGATCGACTGCGCGCCCATGTCGAGCAACTGCCCGGCGAAATGCACGTAGCCCTCGACGGTGTGCAGCGGCGAGATCGTGTAGCAGATCGTGCCCTGGGCGTGTTTGCCAGCCTTGGCGACGGCTTTCATCGCCTGCTCCATGTTGCGCGGGTCGTTGACCGCGTCGAAAACCCGGAACACGTCCATGCCGTTCTCAGCCGACTTCTGCACGAAACGTTCGACGACGCCGTCCTCGTAGTGCCGGTAGCCGAGCAGGTTTTGGCCTCGCAGAAGCATCTGCAACCGCGAATTCGGCATCAATTCGCGGAAGGTCCTCAGGCGCACCCACGGGTCCTCGTTGAGGAAACGGATGCATGTGTCGTAGGTCGCTCCACCCCAGCACTCGACGCTCCAATAGCCGGCCTTGTCGATGTCCTCGCACGCCTCGACCATGTCTTCGAGGGCCATACGGGTCGCCAAGAGGCTCTGGTGGGCGTCGCGGAGGGCGAGCTCTGTCACACCAATGGTTCGCTGACTCATGGACTCATCCTCTCACGCACCTCCGTGTCGCGCGCGCGTAGGCCACAATGCGTACGCGGCGAACGTTCACGTCCACATGGTGGTCCACTCTCATGGAGATGTTGGTCACCGCCCGCCACACCGCGACCGCACCGAAGAGAGCCGCGATGCCCGCCAGGATGGATGGACGACGGCCCGCACCACGCGGCGGCTGGCACTCCCGACGCGCGAGCGACGCCCTTGCCTGTGCGTCGGGGGGTCCTTGAGGCCGTCCGGTAGGATGGGTTAGAGCGTTATTCATGAGTCCTGGTTTGGCGAGCGGTGTCCGGGCGTTGGCTGACAAGGCGGAGGAGGAATTCGTGCCGGTGGCACGGGCGACGACGACAACGCAGCCAGACGCCGATCCGGGCGACGCTCGACTTCCAGGATCATGAATAGGGCTCTTAGTTCCCACCGTCGTTTTCGGAGATTCCTTCATGCCTGTACGCGCCGACCTGCGCAACGTCGCCATCATCGCCCACGTCGACCACGGCAAGACCACGCTCGTGGACGCGATGCTGTGGCAGTCCGGCGCGTTCCGCGCGAACCAGGACGTCGAGACGCGCGTCATGGACTCGATGGATCTCGAACGCGAAAAGGGCATCACCATCCTGGCGAAGAACACCGCCGTCGACCACACGCTGCGCGACGGCTCCACCGTCACCGTCAACATCATCGACACGCCCGGCCACGCGGACTTCGGCGGCGAGGTCGAACGCGGCCTGGAGATGGTCGACGGCGTGCTCCTGCTGGTGGACGCCTCCGAGGGGCCGCTGCCCCAAACCCGTTTCGTGCTGCGCAAAGCGTTGGCCAAGCGCCTGCCGATCATCGTCGTCGTTAACAAGGTGGACCGCTCGGACGCCCGCATCGCCGAGGTCGTCGACGAGATCTACGCCTTGTTCATGGACCTGGTGGACGACGACCACGCCGACCTGCTCGATTTTCCCATCATCTACTGCGCCGCCAAGGCCGGACGGGCGTCGATGACCCGCCCCGACGACGGCGCCATGCCCGACTGCGACAACCTGGAGCCGCTGTTCGAGCTCATCATGGACGCGATCCCCGCACCCACCTACACCGAGGGCGCGCCGTTACAGGCCCACGTCACGAACCTGGACGCCTCGCCCTACCTGGGGCGGCTGGCGCTGTGCCGGATCGTGGAGGGGACGATGACGCGCGGCCAGAACGTCGCCTGGTGCCGTCACGACGGAACCGTCACCACCATCCGGCTGTCCGAACTGCTCATGACGAAGGCGCTCGAACGCATGCCCGCCGAACAGGCCGGGCCGGGAGACATCGTCGCCGTGGCCGGAATCCCCGAGATCACCATCGGCGAGACGCTGGCCGACCCAGAGGACCCCCGCCCGTTGCCGTTGATCCATGTGGACGAGCCGTCCATCTCGATGACGATCGGCATCAACACGTCGCCGTTGTCCGGCAAATCCGGGAAACTGCTCACCGCGCGCCTGGTCAGGGGGCGCCTGGACACCGAACTGATCGGCAACGTCTCCATCCGCGTCTTCCCGACCGACCGCCCCGACACCTGGGAGGTGCAGGGGCGCGGCGAGCTGCAACTGGCCGTCCTGGTCGAGATGATGCGGCGCGAGGGTTTCGAGCTGACCGTCGGGAAACCGCAGGTGCTGACCCGGCTGATCGACGGCAAACTGTGCGAGCCGGTCGAACGGCTCACCGTCGACATCCCCGAGGAACACGTCGGCACGGTCACGGGCCTCATGGGCACCCGGAAGGCCCGAATGGAGGACATGGTCAACCACGGCACCGGCTGGGTGCGGATCGAATTCGTCATCCCGGCGCGCGGCCTGATCGGCTTCCGCACCGAATTCCTCACCGAAACGCGCGGCACCGGCATCATGAACCACGTCTTCGAGGGGTACGAGCGCTGGGCCGGGGATATCCGCACGCGCGGCACCGGGTCGCTGGTGGCCGACCGGCTGGGCCTGGTGACGTCGTACGCGTTGTTCAATTTGCAGGAACGCGGCACGCTATTCGTCTCGCCCGGCGACGAGGTCTATGAGGGTATGGTCGTCGGGGAAAATCCGCGGCCCGAAGATATGGATGTCAACCCCACCAAAGAAAAGCGCATGACGAACGTCCGCTCGTCCACCGGGGAGGAATTGGAACGGCTGATCCCAGCGCGCGTGTTGAGCCTGGAGCAGTCGCTGGAGTTCTGCCGCGAGGACGAATGCCTGGAGGTCACCCCCGCCGCCGTGCGCATCCGCAAGGTGAAACTGTCCGCCGACGACCGCGCCAAGGCGCGCGCGCGGGCCAAGAAGGCGTAGGCGCTGCGGGCAGCGTCCCCCCAGGTGAGGCCCACGCCACCACGCGGGCGGCGGTGCGGCGTCCCATCGACCACGCCTGGAGTTTTTATTCCCACAGCACCGGCGTTCCTCCTGCATTTTCCCGCGTGGCGCGCCCCTATTCCAACCGGGTGAGCGCGGCGAGTGCGCCGTTATGCCCATGGGTCGCTATACCTATTCGCATCGATGCGTAGCGGCTCCCGTCTTGATTACCCATCCAGACCTTGCGCCCTGCGGCTTGGTTGTACCCATTGAGGAGTTAGTTAAAACAACATAGTCTCCAATCATAGAGACCTTCGATGAAGCCTAATCGTCCGATTGCGACGAACGAGGAAACTGCATTAACGGCCAACATAAGGATTTCCTTTTATCGCCTCGAAAGGGATGAACCATCATGTTGAGCATCATGCAATCGCCCCAGGAAAACCGGGACAGTATTCATACGCACGCACTCAGTTATTGTTGCGCCTGCGCGCTGATCGCCTCGATAGTCATGACGGCGCCGATCGCTGCGGGCAGTTATCAGACTGCGGCGGCGTCGCCGTCGGTTTCCTACTCCCTGAGTGTGTCGCCCGCAGCCTCCAGGCCCGCCGCGAAACCAAAGCCAGCCACCCCGGCGACACCCACCGGCCTGCGGACCCTGTGGCCGTCGGCGAGCGCCCTGGCGGTTGAATGGAGCCCGGTCAGCGGCGCCGTGAAATACCAGATGCAATGGTCGACCAGTTCGGCCTTCAAGAAGGCGTCCACCTGGACCACGACCTCGGCCATCCGCGCGGTCACCGGCCTCAAACCCGGCACCACCTACTACACGCGGGTCCGCGCCAGTTCGACTGCCAAAACCGGGTCGTGGTCGAAGACGCTGACGGCGACCACGGCCCGCGCCGCGACAGGACGGGCAGCCACGGCCGTGCCGGTCAGCGGCGGTACCAAGGCCCAGACGGCGGCGATCCGCTCCTACCTGGCCGCATGGGGCAAGTACAGCTACGTGACCTCGGTGACGTTCGCGCCGCGCACCGCGCACCTGGGGTACACAACGATGGACTTCAACAACGGCCACGCCACCATCCTGCTGCGCTCGTCGCTGAGTGGCACGCAGTTGCGCCAGGTCTTCGCCCACGAACTCTCGCACGCCACCCAAGCCTGGGTGTACAAGGTTTCCCCAGAGCAGACCACGCTGGCATCGTTGGGCGCCAAGTTCGGGCACACGTCCAGTTCGCTCGGCGCGCTCGACATGGCGGCCGACTGCATGGCTCAGTCCAACACCGCCTCCAAAGCCGACCTGTACTACCAGACCAGGGGCTGCAGCACGACCGAACTGAGCTGGGCCAAACTCCTCGACCAGGGTTGGAAGGTCTAGAACCCGCCCCGCCCCGTCCGCACGGCTGGTTACCTCCCTCCCCCCGGCGCCGTCGCCCAGCGCCGGGCTCCCAACACCGAGGGCTGCCGTTAATACGGAGGACTCGTACACAGGGGGACTCGCGCTCAACGGCAGCCCTCGGCAAGGAGGGCAGTCTTCGGCGTTAGGGGCAGCCCTCGGCGTGCTGGGACCGGTGCTGGAGCGCCTTCCGGGGTCGCCGTCGGCCGCCGCGCAGAACGCGTGTCTCCCTACGTGATCCTACGTAGTACGCATTCTTGCCCAATGGGTCGTTATACCTATCTTTTTTCAGGCCCTGTCCATATCCGTCGGATTACCCATATAGACGTTATACCCATTGGATTCTTGTACCCATCCGACATGCCTTTACTTGCGTATTCCCGCCGTCTTAATCTTTATCTAGACCGCCAGTGACGTACGATCGCCCGATCGCGACGGGGGATCGTACTGACCTGCTGATCGAATATGTATTTCTTTTTAGAAAGTCGAAAAGAGGTGCACTCACAATGAGGCACGCAACACAGTCTCCTGCCATAGTCAGCGAACACAATCAATCGCGAGTGCTGACGTTTTGCTACGCAGGAATATTGATTGTGGCTTTATTCATCGCGATTTGTGTGGCCGTCACCGGGTCCCATTTGTCCGTGACGACGTCGTCGGCCTCGTATTTCCTTCAAAACACGTCGGCCACGACGCCTGCCGCCGTCGCGATCGTCAGCGGAGTCAAGGCCACCGCCCCCACAGCGAGTTCGCTGACCGTCGGATGGAACGCCGTCAACGGCGCCGCGAAATACCAGATGCAGTGGGCCTCCAATTCCACCTTCAAGAGCGCGACGACGTTCACCCTCACCTCGGCGAAGCGGGCCGTCAGCGGCCTCAAGCCCGGCACCACCTACTACACGCGGGTCCGCGCCATTTCCTCGAACGGCACGACGGGATCCTGGTCGGCCACTCTGAAAGCGGCCACCTACCGCTCCGCCACGGGCCGCGCGGCTGGCGCCGTTCCAATCACCGGGGGGACCAAAGCCCAAACCGCCGCCGTCCGCAGCTACCTGGCCGCATGGGGCAAATACTCCAACGTCACCTCGGTCACCTTCGCCAAGAGCACCGCACACCTGGGCTACACCATGATGTACTTCAACGACGGCCACTCCACTATCTTGCTGCGTTCCTCGCTCAACGGCACCCAGTTGCGCCAGGCGTTCGCCCACGAGTTGGGCCACGCCACCCAGGTATGGGTGTACCGCAACTCGAACCCGCTCGCGTTGCTCCCCGTATTGGGGTCGTTATTCGGACATACCGCCAACCCCGTCGGCGCCCTCGACATGGCAGCCGACTGCATGGCGCAATCCAACACCGGCTCCAAAGCGGACCTTTACTACCAAACCAAGGGCTGCACCAAGACCGAACTAAGTTGGGCCAAGCTCTTCACCCAAGGTTGGAAAATTTAGCCTTTCCAACCCGCCATGGTGGCCCGGTCTGCTCGGCAAGCATCTTCGCACAATGACGACGATCGGCCCGGGCCACCAACTCAATAATCGTGGCGGTGATGACTATGACAGCATCGCCGCTCACACAGCTAAGGTTGCCGACGGAGTGACTTCCTTCGGTTAGGGCGACTTCCCGAAGCCCGATCACCCGTCGGCAACCTTAGCGCTTTACGTCACCCCTCATGCCACACCGTCCACGCCTTGCACATTCAGAAGTTCTAAGAGCGTTATTCATAAGTCCTGGAAGTCGAGCGTCGCCCGGATCGGCGCCTGGACTGCGTTGTCGTCGTCATCCGTAGCGCCGCTAAGAATTCCTCCTCCACCTTGCCAGCCACCGCCCCGGACACCGCCCACCAAACCACGACTTATGAATAACGCTCTAAAGTGGCGATAAGCAGGCTTCCAAGCTGCCCGCCGCCGCCGAAAAGAGTTCTCATGTCCGCCAACGACAAATCCCTCGATATCAATCCGCTGTACGCCCGTCCCGGCGAAGCAACGCAATTCCCCGCCTACCGCCTTCCCGACGGCCCCATGCTGCCAGGCACCGCCTACCAGATCGTCCACGACGAGGCCATGCTCGACGGCAACGCGCGGCTCAACCTGGCCACGTTCGTCACGACGTGGATGGAGGACGAGGCGGACCGCCTGTACGCCGAGAGCGTCGACAAAAACATGATCGACAAGGACGAATACCCCGCGACCGCCGAAATCGAGGAACGCTGCTGGCGCATCCTCGCCGACGTGTGGCACGCCCCGCGTCCCGACCACGCGATCGGCACATCGACCACCGGGTCGTCCGAAGCGTGCATGTTAGCCGGGCTGGCGCTCAAACGACGCTGGCAGCAACGCCGCAAATCTGCCGGGCTGCCCGCCGACCGCCCCAACCTGGTCATGTCGAGCGCCGTGCAGGTGTGCTGGGAGAAGTTCTGCAACTATTTCGACGTCGAACCGCGCTACGTGCCGATCACCTTGGACCATCCGACGCTGGACGGGCACGATCTCGCGCGCTACGTCGACGAGCACACTATCGGCGTCGTCGCGATCATGGGTGTCACCTACACCGGGAAATACGAGCCGGTCGCGACCATCGCGGCCGCTCTCGACGAGATCGCGAAGGCCGGCGGGCCGGATGTCCCCATCCACGTCGACGGCGCGTCGGGAGCCATGATCGCGCCCTTCCTCCAGCCCGGGCTGGCATGGGACTTCCGCGTCGCACGGGTGGTGTCCATCAACACGTCGGGGCACAAATACGGGCTGGTCTACCCCGGGCTGGGCTGGGTGGTCTGGCGCGACGTGTCCGACCTTCCCGACGAGCTGGTGTTCCGCGTCAGCTACCTGGGCGGCGAGATGCCGACGTTCGCGCTGAACTTCTCGCGTCCGGGCGCGCAGGTGCTGCTGCAGTACTACCTATTCCTGAGGCTGGGACGGCTCGGTTACGCGCGCATCCACGAGGCGACGGCGGCGGTCGCCCAGCGGTTGGCTGCCGGTATTGGCGCGATGGAGCCGTTCAGCCTGTGGAATGACGCCACCGATATCCCCGTGTTCGCCTGGTCGCTGCGCGACGACCCGGCCCGACGCTGGGATCTCCACGACCTCTCCGACCGGCTGCGCCTGCACGGGTGGCTGGTGCCCGCCTACCCGATGCCCGCCGACCTGACCGACCTGACCGTGCAACGCATCGTCGTCCGCAACGGCTTCGGCGCGCAACTGGCCGACCGCCTGCTGGAGGACATCGCCGCCGAGGTGGCGCACCTTGACGCGACGAATCGCGGCGGCGCTGCGCCCGCACGGCGACGCCGGTCTGGTTTCGCCCACTGAGCCGTGGCGATGAGGGATGGCCACCCCGGGCGCACCTTTCCCCACCGCCGTAACCAGGCACAGCAGTCCCCCACGACAGCGTCGCGACGACGGAGGACGACTTGGCGCGTCCGCGTACACGGGGCACCGTTCGTCGCCGTCGCAAAAACTGTCAGAGGCGACGTTTAGCGTTCGTGGCATGGGAAAGAACCAGACGACATATCGGTGCGGCGAGTGCGGGTGGACGAGCCTGCGGTGGGTCGGGCGCTGCGGCCAGTGCCAGGCGTGGGGCAGCGTGGGCGAGGTCCATGCCGCGAGCACACGGGTGGCTAGCGTGGCGCCGGGCAGCCGCGCGGTGCCGATCACATCCGTCGACGCCGACGAGGCGCGCGGCGTGCCCACCGGCGTGGGCGAGTTGGACCGGGTGTTGGGCGGCGGCCTGACCCCGGGTGGGGTCGTGTTGCTGGCCGGGGAGCCTGGCGTGGGCAAATCGACGTTGCTGCTGGAGGTGGCCGCCCGCTGGGCCAAGGCCGGGCGGGAGACGCTGTACGTGACCGCCGAGGAGTCGGCGGCCCAGGTGCGCCGTCGCGCCGAGCGGACGGGCGCCGTCGACCCGCGCCTGTTCCTAGCCGCCGAAACCGAGCTGGGCACCGTGCTGGGCCACATCGAAGACCTCTCCCCCACCCTGCTGGTGCTCGATTCGGTGCAGACGGTCAGCGCGCCTGGCACCGACGGCGTTCCCGGCGGCGTCACGCAGGTGAAGGAGGTGACAGCGGCCATCGTTCGCGTCGCCAAACAGCGCGCCATGCCGGTCGTGCTGGTGGGCCACGTCACCAAGGACGGCACGGTGGCCGGCCCGCGCACGCTGGAACACCTGGTCGACGTGGTGCTGACCTTCGACGGGGACCGGCATGGCGACCTGCGCATGGTCCGCGCGGTCAAGAACCGTTTCGGGCCCTCGGACGAGGTCGGGTGTTTCGAGCTGACCGATGGCGGCATCGTCGAGGTGCCGGACCCGTCGGGCCTGTTCGTCTCGCACCATGCGGAGCCGGCGCCGGGGTCGTGCCTGACGGTCAGCCTGGAGGGCCGGCGCCCGCTGCTGACGGAGGTGCAGGCCCTCGTGGCGCCCACCGCCGCGCAGACGCCCCGCCGCGTCACCCACGGGCTGGAACCGGGCCGCGTATCGATGATCCTGGCCGTCCTGGCACGGCGGGCCGGAGTGCGGATCGGCTCCAAGGAGGTGTACGTGTCCACCGTCGGCGGCGCCCGGTCGACCGATCCGGCCGTCGACCTGGCGGCGGCCATCGCCGTCGCGTCGGCCGCCGGCGACGCGGCCTTCGACCGTCCGGTGATCGCCCTGGGAGAGGTGGGGCTGTCGGGGGAGGTGCGCCGAGTCCCCGGCGTCGAGCGGCGCCTGGCCGAGGCCGCGCGGCTCGGGTTCGGCCTCGCGTTGGTGCCGTGCGGGTCGAACGCCGCCGCAGGCTCGATGACAGTCGTCGAGGTGGCGACGGTGTCGCACGCGCTGGCACTCCTCGGCGTGCGGGCGAAACCACGGCACCCCGCGCCCCAGGACGTCGGGCACCCGCCGCTGGCGCTGGTACAGGCCAGCTAACGTCGTGTGGCGATACTCCCGGCAACGACAGATGCGCCACGCTGCCCGCCATAATGGGCGGAAGACGGGCAGCGCAGCGTGCGGCGGTATGGAGGTTTGGGGGTCGTCCCCCATCTTCATGACAGGCGCCTGACCCCTGCCGGTCAGGCGGTGAGTTGGATGACCTGGCGGGCGGTGGCCGGCGACGCGCCCGTGCCCCACGTCGCCGTGGCGACGTATGTGCCCGGTTTCAGCGGCGCCTTCGAAGTCTGGCAGGTGGCGGACGACCGCGTCAGGGGCCAGGTGACGGTGAACTGATACGCGTCGCCCGGGGCCGCCATGAGTTGCTGCGAGGGCAGCCAGGTGCCGCAATCGGCGGTGGACCAGATGCGGTCGCTGCCAGAGGTCACCGTCAGCGTGTAGGTCGACGGGCTCACGTCTAGAGCGCAACTCGTCTTCCCCGTGTTGGTCACCGACAGCGAGAACGTCTGATGGCCGCTCACCGCGAGTTTCTGGAAGCCTGCCACCGCCAGCGTCACCGACGCCGGGTCGCAGGCGAGGCCGGACGCGTTCGGGCTGGCCATCGGCGCCGACGTGGGCACATCGCCCGTCCCGCTGGAACCAGCCCGGGGGTGGGCCAACCATACGATCCCGACGATGATCGCCACCACGACGACGAGCACCAGCGCCCGTCGGGCCCAGTAAACACCCACGCGACGGGAACCGACCGGATGCAGCAGCGCTCCCATGCCGCAAGGCTATGCCACACAGCGCCCAGGCAACGGTGGACGCGCCGTCGCCGACGCCGGAAAGCGGGTGGGCTGCTTGAGCCTTCCGGACGCCGCCCGCCGAAACAGGTCCGATGAATCATGCTCGTTGCCGCGATATCCCTCCCAGGCCAGTAATCTGGACGATGTCCGCCCTGCCGCCAGGCGGGCGAGGCGATGTTTGGACAGAAAGCGACCACGATGACTAGCCCGTATCCGACCCAGCCCGTCGACCCGCCCCCGCAGCCGTGGCCCGCCTATCAGAATCCCGCCTACCCGCCTGCGGCCTATTCGGAACCCGAACCAGTCCCCTACGCGCAGCCAGCGCCCTTCCCGGGCGTCTACCCCGGCAACGCCACCATCTACCCGCCGATGTTGCCCGAACACCCCAACGCCGCCGCAGCCCTGGTGTTGGGGTTGGTCGGGCTGTTCTTCCCCCTGCTGTCGCCGGCTGCCTGGGCGTTGGGCGTCAAGGCCAACCGCCAGGCACGCGACTACCCGACGATGTGGAGGGCAGGCGGACTCGCCACCGCCGGCGTCGTGCTCGGCGTCATCGGCACGATCATGCTGGCTGTCGGCATCGTCATGTTCGCGGCCTTTTTGGCGTTCGCCGTTCTAGCGAGCGGCACCGCCGTCCGCTAGGTGCCGCAACCCACAACTCTGCGCGCGTTACCCAGCGGCCTGCCCCAGTTCGACGGCTGCGGGCTCGGGCACTTTGACCTTCGGCACGCCCGTGAACGTGAACGGTTCGGTGGCAGCGTCGTCGCCGACGTCGACCAGCACGATCTCGCCGGGGTGGATGTCGGCGAACAGAATCTTCTCCGCGATGATGTCCTCGATATCCCGCTGGATCGCCCGGCGCAGCGGACGCGCGCCCAGCAGCGGATCGAAACCGCGTTGGGCAACCAACGACTTGGCGGCGGCCGTGAGCTCGATGCCCATGTCCTTTTCTTGCAGGCGTTGGTCGATCTCGGCGATCATCAGGCCGACGATGTGCTCGATGTCCTGCGTCGACAACTGGTGGAAGACGACGATCTCGTCCACGCGGTTGAGGAATTCCGGACGGAAATGCTGTTTGAGCTCGTCGGTGACGCGGGCCTTCATCTTGTCGTAGCTGCCCTCCGCGTCGGCGGCCTGGCTGAACCCGAGGTTCATGGACTTCGAGATGTCCCGGGTGCCCAGGTTGGTCGTCATGACGATGACGGTGTTCTTGAAGTCGACCAGGCGCCCCTGGGCGTCCGTGAGGCGGCCCTCGTCCAAGATCTGGAGCAGCGAGTTGAAGATGTCCGGGTGCGCCTTCTCGATCTCGTCGAACAGCACGACGCTAAACGGACGCCGCCGCACCTTCTCCGTCAACTGGCCGCCCTCCTCGTAGCCGACATAGCCCGGAGGCGAGCCGAACAGCCGGGAGGCCGTGTGCTTCTCGGAATACTCGCTCATATCGAGGACGATCAACGAATCCTCGTCGCCGAACAGGAATTCGGTGAGCGCCTTCGTCAGCTCCGTCTTGCCGACGCCGGACGGCCCGGCGAAGATGAACGAGCCGCTGGGGCGTTTCGGGTCCTTCAGGCCGGCCCGCGTGCGGCGGATGGAGCGCGACAACGCCTTGACGGCGTCGGTCTGGCCGACGTACCGCTTGGCGATCTCGTCTTCCATGTGCAGCAGCCGGGCGGACTCCTCCTCGGTGAGCTTGAAGACGGGGATGCCGGTGGCGCTGGACAGCACCTCGGCGATGGCTTCCTCGTCCACCTCGGCGGGAATGTCCTGGTCCCCGATCTTCCAGGCTTCTTCCTTTTCCTGGCGTCCCAGGGTCAGTTTGCGCTCATCGTCGCGGAGACGGGCGGCAACCTCGAAATCTTGGGCGTCGATGGCGGCTTCTTTCTGACCGCGCACCGACGCGATTTTCTCGTCGAATTCCCGCAAATCAGGCGGGGCGGTCATCCGGCGAATCCGCAACCGCGCGCCGGCCTCGTCAATCAGGTCGATCGCTTTATCCGGCAGGAAACGGTCGGAAATATAACGGTCCGCCAATTGCGCGGCGGCGGTCAGGGCGCCGTCGGTGATCGTGATGCGGTGGTGCGCCTCGTAACGGTCACGCAGACCGCGCAAGATATCGATGGTCAACGCGATCGACGGCTCCGCCACCTGAATCGGCTGGAACCTGCGTTCCAGCGCCGCGTCCTTTTCGATATGTTTGCGATATTCGTCCAAGGTGGTGGCGCCAATCGTCTGCAATTCGCCCCTGGCGAGCATCGGTTTGAGGATGGACGAGGCGTCAATTGCACCCTCGGCGGCACCCGCGCCGACCAGCGTGTGAATCTCATCGATGAACAAGACGATGTCGCCCCGCGTCTTGATCTCTTTGAGCACCTTTTTGAGGCGTTCCTCGAAATCCCCGCGATAACGGGAACCCGCCACGAGCGCGCCCAGGTCGAGCGTGTAAATCTGCTTGTCCCGCAATGTTTCGGGAACGTCGCCCCGGACGATCGCCTGCGCCAAACCTTCGACGACGGCGGTTTTCCCCACGCCTGGCTCGCCGATGAGCACCGGATTGTTTTTCGTCCGCCTGGACAAAACCGTCATGACGCGCTCGATTTCTTTCTCGCGTCCGATGACAGGGTCGAGTTTGTTTTCCCGGGCCGCCTGGGTCAGATTGCGCCCGAATTGATCCAGGATGGTCGCCGCCGACGGCGACGGACCCGCCTCGGGCGCGCCAGCCGTCACGGTCTGCGCCCCCTGGTAGCCGCTGAGCATCTGCAACACCTGGGCGCGGACCCGCCCCAAGTCGGCGCCCATCTTGATCAGCACCTGCGCCGCAACCCCCTCGCCCTCCCGGACCAGGCCGAGCAAAATATGCTCGGTGCCGATATAGGGGTGGTTGAGCTGGAGCGCCTCACGCATCGAGAATTCGAGGACTTTCTTCGCTCTCGGCGTAAAAGGAATATGGCCGCTGGGAGCCTGCTGCCCCTGGCCGATGACTTCCTGCACCTGAGCGCGAACGGCCTCCAACGACAGCCCCAGCGACTCCAGGGCCTTGGCCGCCACGCCCTCACCCTCGTGGATCAGCCCGAGCAACAGGTGCTCCGTGCCGATATAGGCGTGGTTGAGCATCCGGGCCTCGTCCTGTGCGAGCACTATCACCCGTCGGGCGCGATCAGTGAAACGGTCGAACATTCAGATCTCCTCAATCCAGCAAACGCTGAAGCCGTCCCCCCAGACCCACTGGAAGAACGGCCTCAGTCTACTCACTACGATGAAATCACCGCCGGGAGTTCACGCCAGCCCACCGATACGGGCTGGCATTTTCGGTCTTAGTGATGTGCTTTCTCGTAAGCCTCGCGAACCTCTGCGGACACGCGGCCACGGCTGGACACATTCAAGCCCTGGCTTTGCGCCCACGCGCGAATAGCAGTCGCCTGGCCGGCGCCGACAGCGCGTCCACGGCGCCCCTGGCGCTTGGCGCCACCGGAAACCTTGCGGGCGGCCGCAACAAACGGGCCAGCGGCCTCGCGCAGCTTTTGGGCGTTCTTTTCCGAAAGATCGATTTCGTAACCGACGCCGTCGAGAATAAACGTGACGGTCTCACTTGCCTCAGTGCCGTCTAGGTCATCAATGAGGTCAACACGCGTGCGTTGTGCCATTACTGTCTCCTTCATGAGTTCAAGAGCCTCTTCACAGGTCTGGGAGGGGCTCGCTTGCTATTGCTTGTCCAGCATATCCAGGAATCCCAAATTTGACGACCGCGCAGCGGCGCGTCGCAAAAAGGCTGGCACTGCCATTCATACGCGACCAGTCACCGTCATTCACCGTCGTCGGAATCATCATTGTGACGGCCCCGGCAGGCGTGTTCGAGTATCCGCCCCGCAGCCGCCAATGCGAATCCGGCGACCGCCGCCACGATGGAGACGATGAACCGCTCACGCGGCAACGCCGCGTCGAGACGGCGACAATTGAAGATTGCCACCGCCAAATATCCGCCTGTTATGAAGGCACCGGCCAGCAAAGCGGATTTCCCCGCCGCCACCAAAGCCACGGCGCGCGACGGCTCCATCAATTCCTGCCGCGCGCGCAGATGACGCCACGTCCACCAGGCCAGCGCGCCCGCGCAAATAGCCAGCGCCGCGACCGCAATTGCTGCCGCCCACGGCACGGACGGCTGCGAAGAATGCGCGTTCATGAACGCGAAAACCGCCCACCCCACTGCCGCACCGCACAAAACGGTCAGCAATACCGTCGGCCAGCGGACGAAACCAACGGTCATCGAGGCTTATTTCATCACAGGTCGATAGACAAATTGGTGCGCTGCACCCCTGACGTATCCACCCGCGACAGCAGCGCGGCCACCGGGCCGTAACCGACCAATTCCGCCGCAGGATCCACCTCCAGCCACGGGACCAGCACGAACGCGCGGTCATGGGCCCTTGGGTGGGGAAGCGTGAGCGTCTCGTTGTGGATCTGGCGCCTGCCCACCGCGATCAGATCGACGTCGATCGTGCGGGGACCCTGCTTGACCATGCGAACCCGGCCAAGGGCTTCTTCGATGGCCAACGCGCGCTCCACCATCACCATCGACGCCAGCGTCGACTCCGCCAGCACCACCATGTTGAGGAAGTCGAACTGCCCGACCGGGCCGACCGGCTTCGTCTCATAGACGGAAGAAACGTCCGTCACCTGCATCCCAGGCGTCGCCTTCAACGCGTCGACCGCCGCCTGCAAATACCAATGGCGGTCGCCCACATTGCTCCCCAACGAAAAAACTGCTTGCCTCAGCGGCTCCATACCCGAGATCGTGTCGATGTCAATCCAGCCCTGGTTCTCACTCATGTTGTCTCCTTGTCGAGCGTCACTGTAACCGAAAGATCGGCTACCGTCACCGGCAACGGCACCCCTAGTTTATGCACTCTCACCGTCGCGCGGACGACCGGGCCGAACTCCAGGCACCTGGCCGCGATGCGTTCCGCGAGCGTTTCGATGAGATCGAATGACTCCGATCCGACGATTTCCGCCGCACTGGCGGCCAGGTCGCCGTAGTCGGCGGTGGCCGACAAATCATCCACGCATGGGCGTATTACCACGCATTCCAGATCGACGGCGAACCGCTGCGGCGCGGATTTCTCGTGGGCGTACACGCCGTGGCAACCGGTCGCCTGGATCCCGTCCACGTTGATCGTCGTTATCGCCGCCATAACGACGAAGCATAGTGGGGTTTGGCTACGAAACTCCTAGCAGCCCTGTCTCAAGACCCTGTCAGCATCGTCGGAAATCCCGCCGACGTGGGCACCCGTCATCGCCTCGGCGACCGCGATCGCGTCACGCTGGGCGCGGACGGTGTGTGTGCGCACGCCCCAGACGCCACGGGCGGCCGCCAGGGCGGTGATCGCCAGGGTCGCGTCGTCACGGCCCAGCGGGGGTCTGGGGCCCGTCTCGTCGGCCAGCAACTCTCCCAGGAACCGTTTCCGAGACGCGCCCACGAGCAGCGGGAAACCCAGCCCCCACAGCGCGTCGAGCCGCGCCAGCAAAGCCCAGTTCAGGGCGGACGTCTTGGCGAAACCCAGGCCGGGGTCGACGACGATCCGCTCTGCGGCCACACCGGCCGACAGCGCGGCGTCCACCCGTTGGGCCAACTGCCGCGCGACCTCGTCCACCGTGGCGGCGACGGGCGCGCCCGCGCCCTGCCCGGCTGCCTGCGGCCAATGCGTCACGACGTAACAGGCGCCCGATTCGGCCACTACGCCCAGCATGTCCGGATCGGCCAGGCCCCCCGACACGTCGTTGACCATGCAGGCGCCAACTGCGACCGCCGCGCGCGCCACACGGGCCCGCATCGTGTCGACCGAGACCACCGCCCCCGCGCGACAGAGAGCTTCCACCACGCCGACGACGCGGGCCAGTTCGACGTCTTCCGGCGTCCGCTTTGCGCCGGGACGGGTCGACTCGCCGCCGATGTCGAGGATGTCCGCCCCTTGGGCCAGCAGGCCCAGGCCGTGCGCGACTGCTCGATCCGGGTCGTCATGGTCCCCACCGTCGGAAAATGAGTCCGGGGTGACGTTGACGACGCCCATGACCAGCGTGCGGGACAAATGCGGAAGGGTGGCCACACGGGTAGCTTAGCCACCTAGTGTCGCGCGGGCCGAAGGTCGCTGCGATGTCCGCCGCGATGGATGAAAGACGGGCAGCGCAGCGCGCGGGGGTATGGGGGTCGTCCCCCATCTTCATCACAGGGCATACCCGTGCGACGGCGCCCCTAGCCGCGTCAGCCGATGATGAGACCCATGGCCTCCGCGCGGGTGGCCGCGTTGCGCATGATGCCCCTCACCGCGCTGGTGACGGTTTTCGCGCCGGGCTTGCGGACCCCGCGCATCGTCATGCATAAGTGCTCGCATTCCACGACCACGAGGACGCCCTGGGGCGCCAGATGTTCGACCAGCGCGTCCGCGACCTGGCTGGTGAGCCGCTCCTGCACCTGCGGGCGTTTCGCGTACACGTCCACCAGGCGCGCCAGTTTCGACAGCCCGGTGATCCGGTGCCCCGAGGGGATATACGCCACATGCGCGACGCCGGTAAAGGGCAGCAGATGGTGTTCGCAGGTGCTGTGGACCTCGATGTCTTTGACGAGCACCATCTCGTCGTGCCCCAGGTCGAACGTCGTCGACAAGATCTCGGCGGGGTCCTCTGCCATGCCGTCGAACAGTTCCTCGCAGGCGCGCGCCACGCGGGCGGGGGTGTCCACCAGGCCGTCGCGGTCCGGGTCTTCCCCGATGCCCGCCAAGAATTCGCGGACGGCCGCCGCGACCCGTGCCTGGTCTACCGCCACGGCGTCATTCCTCCACCGTGGGGGCATCCGGGGGTTGTGTCTCGTCGGGCGCTTGCGCAGAGTCCGGCGACGGCGCTTCCGGCGGCTGTGGCGTGGATGGCCCACTGCCCGGCTGCGGGGGCAACGGCGGCTGCGAGGGCTGTTGCGGCGACATGGCGGGCTGTGGCGGGCCATACGGGGGCACGGGGCCTCCCGGGGGCGGCTGCTGCCCATAAGGCCCATACGGGGCGAACGGTGGCTGCTGGCCCATCGGAGGCTGACCCATGGGAGGTTGACCCATCGGTTGCTGGCCCATCGGCGGCTGGCCGAACGGGGGTTGCCCGAACGGCGCCCCGGCGCTCACCGGCGGGAAATAGCCGCCAGGCACGCCATACCCCGGTGGCGGCGGCCCCCACGGCACCGGCGGCGCGCCGACCGGCTGTAGTTGCTGCGCGGGCACCTGCGGCGCCTGCTGGGGCTGCTGAGGCTTCGGCGGCGGGTCGATCGGCGGCAGCGACGACGGCACCCGGGCGTCCGAGCCCGTCCACGCCGGCCGCTTCGGCCAGCGCCGTAGCGACTGGAATACCGCAGCCACCTCTTCCTTGTCCAAAGTCTCTTTCTCGAACAGGCGGCGGACCAATTCGTCCAACACGTCCCGGTTCGCCTCCAGCACGTCGAACGCCTCCTGGTGGGCGTTGGCGATGAGCGCGGAGACTTCCTCGTCCACCTCGGCGGCGATCTGCTCGGAATAATCGCGCGTGTGCCCGTAGTCGCGGCCCAGGAAGGGTTCCGCGTCGCCCGTGCCGTATTTGACCGCGCCCAGGCGTTCGGTCATGCCGTATTCGGTGACCATCGCGCGGGCGACCTTGGTGGCCTTCTCGATGTCGTTCGACGCGCCGGTGGTCGGGTCGTGGAAGACCAGTTCCTCGGCGGCGCGGCCCCCCATCATGTACGCCAGTTGGTCGAGCAATTCGCTGCGGGTCTGGGAGTACTTGTCCGCGTCGGGCATCACCATCGTGTAGCCCAACGCCCGTCCGCGCGGCAGGATCGTCACCTTCTGGACGGGGTCAGTGCCTGGCATCGCGGCGGCGACCAGCGCGTGCCCGCCCTCGTGGTAGGCCGTGATGCGCAATTCGCGCTCGTCCATCACGCGGCTGTGTTTCTGCGGGCCGGCGATCACCCGGTCGATGGCCTCGTCCAGTTGCGGTTTGCCGATGAACCGCAGGTTCGACCGCGCGGTCAGCAGGGCGGCCTCGTTGAGGACGTTCGCTAGGTCCGCGCCGGTGAACCCCGGCGTCCGCTTGGCCACCGAGTCGAGGTCCGCGTCGGGGGCCATCGGCTTGTTTTGCGCGTGGACGCGCAGGATCGCCTCGCGTCCCTTGATGTCGGGTGGTTCGACGGGAATCTGCCGGTCGAAACGCCCGGGGCGCAGCAACGCCGGGTCGAGCACGTCGGGGCGGTTGGTCGCCGCGATCAGCACGACGCCGCCGTGGGCGTCGAAGCCGTCCATCTCGACCAACAACTGGTTGAGCGTCTGCTCGCGCTCGTCGTGACCGCCGCCCAGGCCGGCGCCGCGATGGCGTCCCACGGCGTCGATCTCGTCGATGAAGATGATCGCGGGAGCGGATTCCTTGGCCTGTTCGAACAGATCGCGGACGCGGGAGGCGCCCACGCCGACGAACATCTCCACGAAATCAGACCCGGAGATGGAAAAGAACGGGACCCCCGCCTCGCCGGCCACCGCCCGCGCCAGGAGGGTTTTGCCGGTGCCTGGCGGGCCGTAGAGCAACACGCCTTTGGGGATTTTCGCGCCGACCGCCTGGAATTTCCCCGGCTCGGCGAGGAATTGAAGGAAATCCGCGAATTCCTCGCCGAGCCGGCGAAATTCCAGGCGGTCGGCGCGAAAATCCCCAAAGGCGTGTTGCTCTACGGCCCGCCAGGCACCGGCAAAACCCTCCTGGCGCGGGCGGTGGCCGGCGAG
>Ga0123357_10000719_pt1 | contig 33268 bp, 22 predicted proteins | sample TergutEmb28metaG_FD_89873 | JGI IMG/M metagenome (GOLD analysis project Ga0123357, IMG submission 89873) | Embiratermes neotenicus P4 segment gut microbial communities from Petit-Saut dam, French Guiana - Emb289 P4 | ecosystem: Host-associated > Arthropoda: Insects > Digestive system > Gut ... | reverse complement strand
CCGCGACCGTAAGGGAGCGATCCGTGCGACAATGCGGAAATAACGCCTGTCGCTCCCTGACGGTCGCGGCTCTGATTTTCCGGGGCAATCGTCTGATTGGCCATAAAAAATGGCCACACCCCACGCTGAGGGGTGCATAACGTTTTCGGCGGGGTCGATCCGATAGCCTCAAGCAGTGGACCGTCCTGATGCAGTCGGTCTGCAAGTAGAGTCTCAAAGGAGAGCGTCGAGGTCTAACTCGTGCGACGGTTGTTTTGAACCTTGGTGATGGTGCTGCGTGGATTGATGGAATCGGTCATCGTGAGCGATTGACGGACGTTCGGATCGTTGATTACTACCACGCGGCAGAGCATTTGTACGCGTCGGCTGTAGCTGTTCATGGCAACACGCCGGAGGCACATGCCGCATGGCGGAAGCTCAAGGATTGGCTGTTTAGGCGGTAACGCCTACCCGACTGCCCGCAGCTAAGAAAACTCGCGAACTTCATAAGTGTAAACAATTTGTTTCTCCATCTCCAACCTCCCTCTCACAGCGTCTTCCTCGGGCTGCAGCAAAGGCAATTGCCCTGACGTGTAGATTACATTTTTTCGATCACGATGTTGGCGAGAGAGGATTCGATCAGGGAGAGATCGCATTCGTCCATGCGAGGGGAGAGGGCGCGTGCGGTGGCGACGGCCAAGGCGGTGGCGAAAGCGGCTTCGGGTGGATGGTTGGTGGTGGTGAGGGCGGCGAGGTACCCGGCGAGGAGATGGTCGCCGCAGCCGACGGTGCGGATGGGAGTGGCGAGAGAGTTGTTGGCGAGGTGTCCGGACCAAGTGCCGGTGGGAGTGATGAGCAGGGCGCCCATGGGGCCGCGGGAGATCAGGAGGTTCTGGATATTTTTGAGGCACGGAGCGGCGGCGTCGCAAATGGCGGCGGCGGTGTTGGGAACTTCGCGGCCGACGAGTTGACGGAATTCTTCGAGGTTGGGTTTGAGGAGCCAGAGGTTGCGGGTGGCGGCGACGCGGAGGCTCTCGCCGCTGGAATCGACGACGACCTTGGTGCCCTTGGCGATGCACTGATCGAGAAGACTCGCGAAATAGTCGGGTCTGCATCCTTCGCAGAGACTACCGGCGAAGACGACGATGTTGGGATCGGAGGGGGAAGCGGGTGGGGCGGCGGTGTTGACGTCGAGTTCGTGGAGGAGTTTTTGTGCGAGGAGGCAGGTTTCTTCGGAGGTGACGGAGAGGCCGCGATCGCGGAGGTGGGTCTCGCCCCCTCCCTTTCCGTGGCGATCGGGATCGAGGATGGTGATATTTTCACGTGTCGCGGAACCGACTTCGACGAATCGGCAGAGGATGCATCCGCCCCCCCCCTTCTCTGGCCCCGCAGCCATGAGCTGCTCGTGGAAAAACTGGAGTTCGTTGGCGCCAACGAAACCGGTGGCGATGGAATCGACGCCGAGCTGTGCGAGAGCGCGGTTGACGTTGGCGGCTTTACCGGCGGCGAGACGAGCGATCTGCCGAGCCTGCTGGTGGCCGCCGATGTGAAAGTCGCGGCATTCGAGAATGCGATCAATAGCAGGATTGAAGCCGACGGTGATGATGGACATGGCGTTGCTCCGAGGGGGGAGACCGGGATTGGGCGATTATAGCCGAGCGATCGTGAGAGGGTGGAGGGTGCACGTCAGCTTTATAGGTAAAACAAAGAATTAGCCACAGACAGACACGGACAGACACAGACAGTTTTTTTCTGTGTCTGTCCGTATTACTATCGCGCAACTTCTTTCTATCCTGACAAAATTGAGCACGAAGACACGAAGAAACGAAGGAGACGACGTTTTTTTCTTCGTGTTCTTCGTTTCTTCGTGTCTTCGTGCTCAAGTCGTTTCATGATTTGGTTGCGGCTCTGCCGCGCCGGGTCTGTCTGTGGCTCATTTATTTCCACCTACAAAGCTGACGTGCACCCAGGGTGGATGAAAAGAGTTGGGTGATTGCCGCGTCGAATCAAATATCTTATAAGTAAGCGTTATGACCGCTACACATCGTATCATTGTCAATGCGCTCGCCACCTACGGGCGAACGGTTTTTGCCATGGCATTGGGATTGTTCAGCTCGCGATGGGTGCTCGCGTCGCTGGGCAAGGTGGACTACGGGTTGCTGGCGGTGGTCGGCGGCCTGATCGTTTTCGTGACTTTCCTCAATAATGTGACCTCCAGCTCGTGCGCCCGTTTCTTCGCACTCTCCATCGGCAAGGGCGACCCCGAAGAGACCAACCGCTGGTTCAATACCGCTCTTTCCATTCACACCATTTTGCCGTCGATTTTGGTTCTCCTTGGCTGGCCGCTGGGCGAATGGGCCATTGGTCATTTCCTGAATATTCCGCCCAATCGCCTTGATACGGCACACTGGGTCTTTCGTTTTTCGCTCGTCTCGGCGTTCTGGGGAATGTCCACAACCCCCTACATGGCGATGTTCACCGCCAAACAGCACATTGCCGAAATGTCCGTTTGGGGAATTCTTGGTGCAATCGCCAATTTCTGTTTCGTCTATTGGCTCACAACCTACAAAGGCGATGCGTGGCTGGTTTATGCCGGGTTCACAGTCCTTTTTTCTATATTTTTTGGGGTGTGCCAGGTGCTTCGTGCCCGCCATCTTTTTCCTGAATGTCGCATTTTTTTCTCCAAATGGTATGAAAGACGACGGCTGACCGAGGTTTTTTCTTTCGCAAGTTGGTCGTTGCTTGGGAATCTTGCTGTACTTTTACGGAACAGCGGCACTGCCATTGTTTTAAATAAGTTTTTTCCTCCGGTGAGATTTCCTGCCGTCAATGCCTCTTATTCAGTAGGGAACACAGTTTCCGCTCAAACGATATCCTTATCAGGGGCATTCATGGGCGCATTGTCTCCGGAGATTACCTCGACATTTGGACGTGGGGATCTTCCCAAAGCGATATCCCACTCCTGGCGAGCCTCGAAATTCGCGGTTTTCCTGATTTCTTTTCTTGCCATTCCTCTGCTCGTGGAAATGGACTATGTTTTGCGGTTGTGGTTACGCAATCCTCCGGAATATGCCTCTGCGTTCTGTGCGCTGATGCTTATCTCGCTGCTGATTGACAATATGTCGGTTGGTCAAATGATATTGGTGAATGCATCTGGGCGAATCCAAAATTATCAGCTCACTATTGGAAGCATAATGCTCGCAACCCTGCCGCTTGCTTGTATTTTTATCCTGTGCGGCATGGGACCGTTGAGCGTGACATGGGCCTATCTCACAACGGCATTTATTGCTTCCTCTGGGCGGGCCGTTTGGTGTCGCTATTTATTCAAGATTCCTTTTTCAACATGGCTCAAGCTGGTGGTGTTGCCCTGTACAGTTCTTGGGGGAGGAACCTATTGCGTTGGATTGTTCGTTCGAATCTTGTACGACGCGCCATCCTTTATGAGATTGATAAGTGTGGTGGCGGCAACGTCTCTCGTCTTTGGCCTGGGAGTATGGAATTTTGGCCTGCGTAAAGACGAAAAGAAATACATCCTTCATCAAGCAAAAGCTCTCTATTCCAAGATAACGGGCAAGAAAAATAATCACCATCTACAGCCCTGCGGGCAGGAGTGAGGCAGTGGCTACAACTCTTTTATGTTCCCAAAACGAATGTACGGGCTGCGGAGCTTGCAGGAGCAAATGCCCAAACGGCTCCATCACCATGGTTTCGAATGACGAAGGTTTTCTTTATCCCCAAATCAATACGGAACAATGCACGACTTGCGGCTTATGCACAAGAACCTGCCCCATTTTGACTCCGCCGCAACGAAATATGCTTGAATCTCCATTGGTTTATGCCTGTTGGAATCTCGATGATTCCGTGCTGTTCCAAAGCTCTTCCGGCGGCATGTTCTCCGTCATCGCAGATAAAATCCTCTTGCAAAATGGAGTGGTTTTCGGAGTGGCATACTCGGATTCAATGCGAGTATGCCATCAATATGTTGAAACACGAAATAAACTTGATCGTCTGAGAAAATCGAAATACGTTCAGAGCGACATCGGCGACTCCTTTCGATCGGCGAAAAAATTTCTTGAAGATGGACGTCCGGTGTTGTTTACGGGAACGCCTTGCCAAATCGCAGGACTTTACACCTTTGTCGGTAAACAAAAATATGACCATCTCTTAACTTGCGATCTCATTTGTCATGGCGTTCCTTCGCCTGGCGTATTTGAACGCTATATCACATGGAGATCCAAACAATTTCGTTCCACAATCACTCAATGCGTCATGCGAAGCAAAAAATACGGTTGGGATTCGTTTTTCATGCAACTGCTCTTTGAAAATAATACATCCAAGGCCATCCCCGCGGCGGAGGATCCGTTTTTTCGTGGTTTCCTGACCAACATGTTCTTGCGGCGTTCGTGTTACCAATGTCGTTATACGTCTCCAAAACGACTGGGCGATTTTACCCTCGCCGACTTCTGGGGCATCGGCAAAAAAGTTCCTTTCCCTCACGACACGAAAAACGGCGTTTCGCTTCTTTTAGTCAATACGGTAACAGCAGAAGAGCTTCTGAAAGAGGTACGCCCATCTATCTTTTGCGAGGAACGAACGCTCGAAGAGGCCATGGCGGGTAACCCCGTGATGTATAAGTCTTCGGCACCCAACCCAAAACGCGACGCATTTTTTAGCGATTACCAGAAGCTTCCTTTTGAAGAGCTTGTCAAAAAGTATCTTACGCCTGCTAAGCCTAAATTAACGTTACGGTCGTTTGTCAAAAAATTCCTGCCTCAAAGAATATTGAACTTGGGCAAGAAGTTATTGAGACGCTAGTAAATGAGTGATTAGAGTTTGACGCGATAGAGGCGTAATGCGTTTGTCACCACGCTCAGGCTCGAGAGCATCATCGCCGCGGCGGCGAGGCCGGGAGAGAGTAAACCGGACATAGCCAGAGGAAGGGCGGCGAAATTGTAAGCGAAGGCCCAGAAAAGGTTCTGCTTGATGATGCGAAGCGTGTGACGAGCGAGTTGCAGCACCTCAGGAATCCGAGAAAGTTGGGCATTCATCAGCAGTACGTCGCCGGCGGCCTTGGCAAGATCCGAACCACTCTCCCCACCGATAGCGATACCCAGATCAGCAACGGCAAGGGCTGGGCCGTCGTTGATACCGTCGCCGACGAATGCGATTTTCGTTTTCGATTTTAATTCGGTAATGGCAGCAGCTTTCTCCTCGGGCTTCACGTTGCCGCGGAAAAAATCGATCGGCAGGCCTTGCAGAGCCGCCTTCGCGGCAGGCTCGCTGTCGCCCGTGAGCACACCGATGTGATAACCGCGATCGCGCAACGTCTGAAGCATCTTCGCGGATTCGGAACGAAGCGTGTCACGCAGAGCAATCACGCCAAGATGTTTTTTATCGTCGAGGTCCGCGAGGTGGATGGTGGTCACGCCGTCAGCGAGAGTGGGCTCTGACGGAATCGCAACGCCCAAAGAGGCAATGTAATTGGCGCTCCCGGCAGCATAACGGCAGCGGTGGACCATCGCGGTAACACCACCACCCGGCGAAGAATGAAAATCCGCAGGACGATAAAGCGCAACACCCTCCGCAACAGCACGCGCGACAATCGCCTTGGCCAACGGATGCTCGGAAAATTGTTCGATACTGGCCGCGATGCGTAAAAAATCCTGCTCTCCCCCTCTCCCTTTCTCTCCCTCTCCTCCTCCCCAATTCTGCGTTGGCAGGATTTGCGTGACTTCAAGGCTGCCGGTGGTGAGTGTGCCGGTCTTGTCGAAGAGGACAGTGGTGATCGTGCGAGCGGTTTCCAGGGCGGCGGCCTTGGTGAAAAGAATGCCCATCCGAGCCGCCCGTCCCATCGCAACCGTAATCGCAGTCGGCGTAGCCAATCCCATCGCACACGGACAAGCAATCACAATCGTGGCAATCGTAGCCAGCAAAGCGCGATCAAGATCGCACGTGAAAAAATACCAGGCCGCAAAAGTAACGCCGCCCAAAACAAGAATGATCGGAACAAAAATGGCGGCAACACGATCAGCGAGCGATTGAATCCGAGTCTTGCCGGCCTGAGCACTATGGACCAAAGCAAGAATACGAGCGACGGTGCTAGCCTTGCGTTTGCTACATTATCTCTTATGTTGTCCTTTTCGTCAGTCCTATGCACTAACCTGGAGCTATCATGAAATACCGTTCCCTGGGCAAAACCAACGTCAAGGTCTCCGAAATCTCCTTCGGCTGCTGGACCATGGGCGGCCTGAACTGGGTCAACGGCACCCCCAACGGCTGGGCGAACGTCAATGAAGACGAAGTCACCGCGGCCATCAAGCTCGCCATCGATAAGGGCGTCAACCACTTCGATAACGCCGACGTCTACGGCAACGGCCGCGCCGAGCAAATGCTTGCCCGCGTTTTTGACCGGCTCGGCCTCAACTCGACGAACTATGTGATCGCCACCAAGATCGGCCATTTCCCCGGAACTGCCGCACACGCCTACGAGCCCGCACACATCCGACACCAGTGCGAGCAGTCGCTGATCAACCTGAAACGCGACTACGTCGACATTTACTACTTCCACCATGGCAACTTCGGCCCCAACGATCAGTACCTCGCCGGTGCCGCTCAAGTCATGGACGATCTGGTCAAGCAAGGCAAAGTCCGCGTGAAGGGTCAGTCCGCTTACGTCGCCGCCGATTTCCAGAAAATCGTGCCCATCGTGAAGCCTGCCGTTCTGCAATCGTGGGCCAACGCTATCGACGATCAGTTCATCCGGCCCGGTTCTCCGGTCAGTAAGCTTCTCGCGGAGCATGGTATGTCGTTCGTCTGTTTTTCGCCTCTGGCGCAAGGCCTGCTGCTTGGCAAGTTCGACCCGAGCAAACCGCCGACCTTCGAAGCGGGCGATCACCGCCAGAATTCCAAAAAATTCTCTGCTGAAAATCTCCTCGCTCTTCAGCCGAAGATCGAAAAGCTCAAGAGTCGTTTCGGCAGTTCCATCGAAAATCTTGCCTCGGTCGCGCTGAATTACTGTCTTGCGATGCCCAGCGTCGCTTGTGTGATCCCCGGCTTCCGCAACGAGAAGCAGGCCGCCTGCAACCTCTCCGCCGATAATCGCCCACTCACCTCCGCTGACGTGACGTTCATCCAGCAAACCTTCCAACAGTAGCTTTTAGCCTTCCTACCCTGCTTGCAGCGTCGCGCCCCTCTCCCATCGAACCCTCGTCGCCGCGTGCAAAGGCCACTCTTCTCCACGAATTTTACGGCTTTCACGAATTTTACGAATTTTACGAATTCAGCCCCCCTCCTTTTGGTCGATAATATCCATGTTCTTCGCTTTTCACCTGTAAGGAATCCTGTTATGGATCATCGCGCTAAACGTGCTCTCATCACCGGCATCACCGGCCAAGATGGCTCCTACCTCGCCGAATTCCTGCTTGCCAAAGGCTACGAAGTCCACGGCCTCATCCGACGTTCCAGCACTTTTAATACGCAACGCATCGATCACATCTACCAGGACCCTCATACGCCGCAGCCCAAGCTCAGCCTCCACTACGGCGATCTCACCGATGGCTCGAGCCTTCGCGATATCCTCTCCAAGTGCAAACCCAGCGAAATCTATCACCTGGGTGCGCAGTCTCATGTGCGTGTCAGCTTCGATATGCCTGTTTATACCGTTCATTCCGACGCATTGGGCACTCTGATGCTGCTGGAAGCGGCTCGCGATCTCGAGCAGGCCACCGGATATCCCATCCGCTTCTACCAAGCTTCCAGCTCCGAAATGTTCGGCAAGGTTGCGGAAACTCCGCAAAAAGAAACCACGCCTTTCCACCCGCGTTCGCCCTATGGCTGTGCCAAGGTCTACTCCTACTGGCAGGTCGTCAACTACCGCGAAAGCTACGGCATGTTCGCCGTCAACGGCATCCTCTTCAACCACGAATCCCCCCGCCGCGGCGAAACCTTCGTCACACGCAAAGTCACCCGCGCCGCCACCCGCATCAAACTCGGCCTCCAAGAAAAGCTCTTCATGGGCAATCTCGACGCCAAGCGCGACTGGGGCTTTGCCGGCGATTACGTCGAAGCCATGTGGCTCATGTTGCAACAGGACAAGCCGGACGACTACGTCATCGCCACTGGCGAAACCCACAGCGTCCAGGAATGGATCGAAGAGTGTTTCGGCCTCCTCGGCCTCGACTGGAAACAACACGTCGAGACCGATCCTCGCTACCTCCGCCCCGCCGAAGTCGATCTGCTCTTAGGCGACGCCTCCAAGGCCAAACGCATCCTGAAATGGCAGCCGAAGGTCACCTTCAAAGCCCTCGCCAAAATGATGATCGACACCGACCTGAAAATCGCTCAGCAGGAAAAAATCCTCTACGATCACGCGAAAAAGAATCCGTGACTCATATAAAATTATGCCCTTCGAGCGTAATCCATCATTGAATGGCCTTGATGTTCAGCCTCAACGACTTGACGATTTCTTCGTCCCTTAACCATGGATCCTCATTATGCGTTATGTCATCACCGGCGGCGCCGGTTTCCTCGGCAAACACCTTCAAAAACGCCTCCACGATGCCGGCATTAAGCCCTCCGACATCTTCGTTCCTCTCATCGAAGACTTCGACCTTACGCAGAAACAAGACTGCGAACGCCTCTACAGAGAGGCCAAACCCGATGTTGTGATCCACCTTGCTGCGCAGGTTGGCGGCATCGGCGCTAACCAGAAAAATCCCGGACGCTACTTTTATGCCAATATGGCTATGGGCCTGCATCTCATCGAAGCGGCTCGTGTCAACAACCTGAAAAAATTCGTCCAGATCGGAACCATCTGCGCCTATCCCAAATTCACCCCCGTCCCCTTCAAAGAAGACGACCTCTGGAACGGTTATCCCGAAGAGACCAACGCCCCCTACGGCATCGCCAAAAAAGCACTCATGGTCATGTGCCAAGCCTATCGTCAACAGTACAACCTCAACGCCATCTACCTCCTCCCCGTCAACCTCTACGGCCCCGGTGACAACTTCGACCTCCAGTCCTCCCACGTCATCCCCGCCCTCATCCGCAAATGCATCGAAGCCAAACGCGCCAATAGCGACCACATCACCGCCTGGGGCACCGGCTCGGCCTCACGTGAATTCCTCTACGTCGAAGACGCCGCCGAAGGCATTTACCTCGCCACGCAAAACTATAACAAGCCCGAGCCCGTCAACCTCGGCGCCGGCAGCGAAATCACCATCAAAAACCTCACTGAACTGATCGCACGCTTATGCCACTTCCAAGGCAAAATCATCTGGGACCCCACCAAACCCGACGGCCAACCCCGCCGCTGTCTCGACACCACCCGCGCCAAAACCGAATTCAATTTCGTTGCCCGAACCCCATTCGAAGCCGGCCTCCAAAAAACCATCGCCTGGTACGAAGCCCACAGCCTCTGACGATCCGCCCACCCGTTATTGGGTGTGGCCATTTTTTGTGGCAAATGGTGATGCCAAAGTCGAAGTCCGCGACGCCGCAAGCGTTTTCGGTTGTAAAACGCAAAGCGGGGTCGGACGGGACAGGGCGGGATTAGGCGGGGCGGACAGGGCGGAAAACGCGGAGATTTTGAAGGAAACTGAGCAAATCGGCGAAGATTGGACGGCGCGGCGAATTTGAGGAGGAGAGAGCCGGCGGGTGCACGCCAGTTTTGTAGGTAGGCTGGAAGACGGTTCTCACAGAGTTCGGGCCTGTCGTCCTCTGCCGGCTTCTTTTGATCCGGCGACGATGCGTACTGGCCGCTTCACCGATGTGAATCGGCAACCGCGGTTGAAATGGGCTAAAAAAATGGTTCATTGAGCAACAGCCCCGTCCTCTGTGAGAACCCGTTTTTGAACATTCGAATTTCGAACGTCAAATTTCTTCAGCTACTGGCTTCTGGTATAAACACGTCATCGTCTTGAATCACGGGGTGTTGGATGAATCTTCGCCGCGTTCTTTTGTGGATCATGCTGGGCGCGTTGGGTTTTACGGCGTTGGTCGGTTTATTGGCCGTTCTAACGCCGTTTGTTCCTCACGTCAGCAGCGCCATCGGCACCGGCATCGTCACCGCCCTGGCGGTCGGACTGCTCTTTTCTCTGTCGGCTCATCTTGAGAAGCCCCAGGCCCGCCGCAGCGTTCTGGCTTTCAGCGGCTGGATTATCCCCGCCTACCTCTGCTCCCTGGCCTGGATTTGGAGCGATCTGCTGCTCGCCTTCGGCTCCTCGCCCTGGCGTATCGGCGAATTCTTCGGCCTGAGCCTTCTCTACTGGGCTCTCTGCGGCTTGCCTGCCGTCTCCTGTCTCGCCAGTACCGTTCACGCGCGAACCAAAATCGCCGGCTGGACCGGAGCCATTCTCGCTACCCTGATTTTCCTCCTGCTTTGGCCCACCGCCTGGTCTGAAGCCTTCACACACGAATCCCTCAACTTTCTTGTTGCGCTGGCTCTGGGCTTGGCCGGCTGTGGCGCCAGTGCCGTGGCCTGCTTGGTCGACATCGATCGCCGTCCATACCGCTGGCTGCGTTGGGCCGGCGTCCTCTGTGCCGCACTGACCTTCCTCCTTCTCTGCCCGATCGCATACTCCGGCTCGGTCCCCGACTTCAGCCCCCCTGTTTCCCCCACCATTTTCCATCGCTGGTTTGCCGCCCTGATCAGCGTCGCCGCCGTCCTGGGGCTGAGCAACATCCTGTTCACCGCTCGCTTGGTCGATTGGCAGATTTTTGTGCGTTGGATCGCCATTGCCGCCGCCATCGGCTGTGCCTGCATGATTAACCTGTTGAGCGTCTGGGAAGTTCGGCCCCAGGAGCCTTTCGGGCGACTGGCCGCAGCCAGCGGCATCGTCGCCGTATGCTGCACCATGGCTGTCGCCATCCTGGCTCGCCTGAATCGCAAAATGGACTTCGCCAACAATACGACTATCGTTTCCAAGGTCATGACCCACATCTCGCTGACCTGCCCACGCTGCGACGCCAAGCAAACCATCCAGCTCGGCAACGACACCTGCACCGCCTGCGGCCTGCTCTTCGCCCTCAAAATCGAAGAACCCCGCTGCCCCACCTGCGGCTACCTCCTCTACCTCCTCACCTCCCCCCAATGCCCAGAATGCGGAACACCTGTTCCTGAGAAGCCAGTAGCCAGAAGCCAGAAGCCAGAAGTTTTGGTTCAGCCGCAAACTTGAAACCTGCTGGCGGGTCTGCCAATATTTCTGTCTGCGGACATTTTGCCCGCAATTTCGTGGTTAAATGAGCCACAGACAGACACAGACAGGTTTTTTATTATTTCTGTCTGTGGCTCATTTATTTCCACCTACAAAGCTGACGTGCACCCTGGGGAAGGAGGCGTACCCGGTTTTGTGGGCAAGCCCAATATTCCTAGCCCCCGGCTCTGCCGAGGGGGCGAACCAGTGACACTCATTTTCCCAAAGTTTGACGGAATGATCATCTCGGGTATACCCCCCGGCAAAGCCGGGGGCTAGGAGATTGGGTGTGCCCGGAAAAACGGGTACACCCGTAAATTGGAGGGCGGGGCAAGGCGAACGCATTTGGAAGCGTTAAAAAATTAGCGAGGGGCTTGACACTGCCTCAACATAGTGTTAAATTTTTAACATAACGTTTTAGGAGGATCAGGTTATGGCTGGTCGTCGTCTGCCGCCGCTTTCCCGCCGGGAGCGCGAAATCCTTGAGATTCTGTATACCCTTGGACCTGCGACTGCCGGTCAGATTGGCGAGGCGATTGCCGATCCACTGAGCAACTCGGCGATCCGCACGTTCCTCCGCATCATGGAGGAAAAGGGGCACCTGGCTCACCGTGAAGAATCAGGCAAATATGTCTATTTCCCCACCACGCCCCGCGAGGAGGCGGCGCGCCGGGCGCTCAAACGGCTACTGACCACGTTTTTTAGCGGGTCGCTCGAAAGAGCGGTGCTTGCGCATTTGTCGGATCCGGACACGAAGCTCTCCGCCGAAGAGCTCGATCGTCTTCGCAGACTTATCAAGCAGGCTAAAAATTAGCCACAAGGGCACAGAAAGATGAAATTCGAAACTCGAAGTTCGAAAGAAGCTCAAAGTTTAAAGTTCGAAAAAGGGACGACCACTGTGGTTACGAGCGATTTGAACATTTGAACATTTGAATTTACTTCGAATTTCGAACTTCGAGTTTCGAATTTAATCTCTCTGTGTGGCTATTGTTTATTTTTAAGAGGTGCCTTTATGTTTATGTTTCTGCTGGACATCAGCGTCAAGGCCACGATAGTTCTTGCGGGGGCGGGTCTTGCGAGTTTGCTGCTTCGGCGTTATTCGGCGGCGGCTCGGCATCTGCTCTGGACGGGGTCGATCATTGCTCTGCTCTTGTTGCCTTTGGCTTCGCTGGCTTTGCCTGCGTGGAATGTTCTACCTTATTGGGTTGCGCCGCAACGGTTGGCGACGATTCCGAGCGCAAGCGCATTTCGGATCGAGCCGCAGTTTCCTGTCGTCGCTGCCGCTGTGGAATCACCGGTGATTGGGGTGGATCGTGTGGGGGGCGGGGATGGCACGCTCAAGCGTGAACTCCAGGTGATTTCGCCGGATCGTGTGTGTGCGGGATGGGAGTGGAAGGAGTGGAGAGAGTGGGGAGGGTGGCTTCCGTGGCTGTATTTGTTTGGGGCGTTTGTCGTTCTCACGCCACTGGTTTTCGCGCCGATTTACCTTCGCCGCCTGATGCGTTCCGCTGCGACTCTTGCGGGCGGGGGGTGGGAAGGCTTGCTTAGCGAAGTGCGCCAGGAGCTTGGCGTGAGGCGTTTGGTTCGGCTTCTTCGTGGCAGCACATGTTCGATGCCTGTGACTTTTGGCGTGCTGCGTCCTGTGATTTTGTTGCCCGCCACCGCTGAGAGCTGGGGCGAAGATCGTCGTCGCACGGTGCTCTTGCACGAGCTTTCGCATGTCAAGCGTTGGGATACGCTGGTTCAGCTTCTTTCGCAGATTGCTTGTGCGGTGTACTGGTTCCATCCGCTGGCGTGGTATGCCGCTTCGCGGTTGTCGGTCGAGCGTGAGCGTGCTTGCGATGATCTGGTGCTGCGTTCGGGCACGGAGCCTTCGGCGTATGCGTCGGAGCTTCTTTCGATTGCCGAGTCGCATCACGCGGTGCGTGGAGGAGGGGGGGGATTGGCGATGGCTCGGCCTTCGACGCTTGAGGGTCGGCTCAAAGCGGTGCTGGATCCTTCGCGGAACCGCCGCGGAATAACACGGATGGCTTTTCTGGCCTGTACTGTTTCGCTTTGTGTTCTTGCGATGGTGCTGGCCATCTGCCATGCCGCGGATGGGCCGTCGCCGGCGCTCACCCCTGAAGCCTGGGTTCAGGAGAAAGGGGGCGACAAGATCAGCGAGGTCAATGCGAAGATAGGCGACAGGGGCGAGACGCTCATGCACATGGCGGCCGCAGAAGGGCGTATGGATGTGCTTGTTTGGCTGAAAGCGCGAGGGGCAGATGTTAATGCCAAGGACGATTTTGATAATACGCCCATATGGTTTGCCGCTTCGAAAGGCCATTTCGATGTCATGAAATGGTTCAAAGAGCAGGGTGCGGATGTCAACGCCAAGAACAGGGGGGGCTTGACGCTGATGCACGCCGCGGCGAGGGGCGGCAATTTCGATGCGATGAAATGGGCCAAAGAGCAAGGGATGAGCCTGCACAACAAGGGCAATCTGGGTCAAACGCTGATGCTGTCGGCTGCTTCCGGCGGCAACGTCGAGGCCATGAAATGGTTGAAAGAGCAAGGTCTGGACGTCAACACCAAGGACCAGTTCGACGAAACTCCCATGTATGTGGCGGCGAAGGGTGGTCACGTCGAGGCGATGAAATGGCTGAAAGAACAGGGGCAGGACGTTAATGCCAAGGACAAGAAGGGCGTAACGCCCATGCATTGTGCGGCTCGGGAAGGTCACCTTGATGCCATGAAGTGGTTGAAGGAGCAAGGTGCGGATGTCAACGCCAAAACCGAAAGCGGCCGAACGGTCATGTCCGCGACGGCTGTGAGTGGGAAAATTGAGGCCATGAAATGGCTGATGGAACAAGGCGTTCCAATCCAAGGCGACGATACGCTCATGAGATCGGCAGCTTGCAAAGGTGACGTCGAATTCATGAAGTGGCTGAAAGCACAGGGGGTAAGCGTCAACGTCCAGGACAAATCCGGAACACCGATGCATTCGGCGGCTTTGAATGGCCATATTGAGGCGATGAAGTGGTTGAAAGAGCAAGGTGTGGGTGTCGACGACAAGAACGGGTACGGCGAAACGCCCATGTATTCGGCGAGTTTGTACAGCAGACTCGACGCGATGAAATGGCTCAAAGAACAAGGCGCCGACGTCAACGCCAAGACGGAGCGTGGCTATACGCTCATGCATGCGTCGGCTGAGGCTTTTTCGGGGGATCGCGTGAGTGTCATGAAGTGGCTCAAGGAGCAAGGCGTCGACGTCAATGCCCAGGCTCAGGTTGGCACTACGCCCATGCTTGATGCTGCCTGGTATGGGCGCCTTGATGTCATGAAGTGGTTGAAGGAGCAAGGTGCCGACATCCACGCTGCGGACACACTCGGCCGGACGCCCATGCATCGGGCGGCTGAGCGTGGATGCCTTGACATCATGATCTGGCTGAAGGAGCAAGGCGCGGATGCCAACGTCAGCATCAATGGTGGTGCGACGCCCATGCATAGCGCGGCTACTTTTGGGCGTCTGGACGTGATGAAATGGCTGAAGGAGCAGGGGGCGGACGTTAACGCCAGGGACCGCATGATGAACTGGACGCCTATGCATCAGGCTGCTGGTGGGTATGGCGATCAGGTTGCGGTCATGGCATGGCTGAAGGAGCAGGGTGCGGAGATGAGTCCCCTTGATAAGCTCGGCAAGACGCCGCTCGATCGGGCACGGACAGATGAGGCGAAGAAATGGCTGCGTGATAATGGCGCACAATAGCCCGTTGCCCAAGGCAAACGCATTTGCCATATAGCCCCGGCTTTAGCCGGGATGAGCGGCCATACGATGAGACGACGTGAGAAAGAAATGCAGCTTTTACCCGTATTTTTGGAACAGTTCATCCGAGGTCGAACGTCGATCCCGGCTAAAGCCGGGGCTATATGGTCAAATCAGGCAATCCTTGTGACTCTTGTTGGATTTTGAGAGGAGCTCTGATGCTGCGGCTCGATATCGGCATGAAGGCGGCGAGGGGCGTGCGTTCACTTTTTCATCCTGCTTCCATAGCCGCAGCCGCCACCCCGCAAAGCGGGGTCGTTACTTTGTTTTGCATGTCGTGTCACGGTGGCCGCCGCTACCACGCTGCCAGTGTGTCGGCGATGGCGTTAGCTGCGGAATCCATCGCGGATCGCACGGGCAACAGCACCTTTTCAATGTGCCAGGCTTGGCGATTGCTGTCGCCCATCACGGCTTGATAGCCCTGCGCTGCGTCTCGGGCCAGGAACGGGGTGAGTAATTCGTGGATGTTTGTGTAGCAGGCGGCGGCCTTGGCTATCGTCTGTGCGGCTTTCGGCGGATACCGATTCGCGTGGCGATGAAGATAGGTTGCCGCGGTTTGCGATCCTGCTGCCAAGGTTAACGCGGTCGCATGTGCGCAACGGAAACTCCGATCGCCGCAATCGGGGCAGAATGGGACGCGGCAGAACTGGTTGATCCAGACGTCGATGGCGGCGAGGCCGAAGACTGGGCGCCATGGCGTTGGCGGGGGAAGAAACGGGGCTGCGTCGGCGCGGATTCGGCTTAATGCCAGCGCCAGCATCGCTTGGTCTGCTTCGAGGTCATTGAGCGTTGGGTCTGCAAGAGAGACTGTCCAGCATTCGTCGGTGAGGATGGCGATGGGGTTGTCCGTTCGGCCGTTGAGACATGCTCCACGAATCATCGCATTTTTTTGGACCTCCAGAATCACGCCCCACCAGCAGTGCGGTGTGGCGTGGGGCATTTGCCATTTCCAGTCCCAGCCGCCGGAGGTGATGAGATAACCTCCGGCTTCCAGAGCGTGCTGGATGCGGGGGGCGAGTTGCTCACGGCGTTGGGCCTGGAGTTCCGGATCGTGCCAGACTGGATCGGGGACCGGAGGCAGGTCCAGGCGTTCTATTTTCAGGCCCAGCGAGCGTCTGAGGATATCCAGCCCGTGCTCCCGGCCAGCCATGTGCCACCAGGCGGGACACTCGTTGCCTTCTCCTGGAATAATTGCCAGAGAGAAGGCGTTGGTAGAACGGACAAACACATCTTCATCATTGGCCGATCGTCCCAGGGCATTGGCTACTGCGGTGAGAACGAGCGAGAAGGAATCCTGTTGATGGCCATCGCCATCGAGCGTTAGAGGCATCGATTGTGGGCTGCTGGTTGCCTCCGTGCGGCCGCTCTCGATGGCTCGTTTGAGATCGGGCCAAGTTGCGAAACCGTTCTCAATGGCTAACGCTGCCTGGATATCGCCAAGCGTTACCTTGGCTGACAGGATGACCTCGTTGGAGGCATCTGAGAATCGCGAGAGCCGCCGGAGTAAATGACAGACCACGGGTTCGCCTCTGGCGTGGTCTTTCAGCAGACTTTTTGCACGATTTTTGAGATTTTCGAGGTTGGGACGAGAGGATAACGGGGCCATCAGGCACCTCTTTCAAAATGCGCTCACGGGCCTGCTCGTGGAGCTGGAAAGACGGTGCGAAACAATGAGAGGGGGCTTTGCCCTTTTTGCAGGCCGCAAGGCATCTCTCAAATGCCGGAGGCAATGTACGCGCGGGTGGTGCAAGCTGTCAAGGAGAGCGAACGAGCGTTGATCTTCGATCAACGGCTAAACTTTTGTGCCCCCACCACCACCCCGCAAAGCGGGGTCGCTACCTGCTCATTTCATTCGGCGGCGGTGGGGGTGAGTTTTGGTTCCTGGTTGTTGTTGAGGGCGGAGAGAATTGAATCGAGATAGGTTTTCACCTTACGCTGTTCGGGGGAGAGGGAGGAGGAGGCGAGAGCTTGTTGGAGCAGGTTCTGGGCCTGGCGGAAACGGGCGGTGGCTTCGGCTTTTTTGCCGAGGCGGTAGAGGGAGTCGGCGAGGTGTTGAAGGACATCGGGCTCTGTGCCGCGGGGGAGAGTGATGGCTTTTTCGAGGATCGCGACGGCTTTGTCGAAGTGGCCTTGTTTGTAGTAGAGCCAGCCGAGGGAGTCGAGGAAGGCGGAGTTGTTCGGTTCGTTGTTGAGGGCTTTTTCGAGCATGAGTTGGGCCTGGTCGAGGTTTTTGTGGGCGTTGGTCCAGGCGTAGGCGAGGTCGTTGTTGGCGCCGGTGTGGTCGGGCATGAGGGTGAGGATGCGTTGGAGCGTGGCTTGGGCTTGGGCGTCCTGGCCGGCGGCGGATTGGAGGTGTGAAAGGGTGTAGAGGCGTGCGGCGGTTTCGCCGGTGCGGGTGATGAAGTTCTGCATGGTGGCGACCCCCCCTCCATCGTCGGCGGGGTTGGCGAATTCGACTTGCAGGCGGGCGAGGTAGGGAGGCAGTTCGCTGGATTTCGGGAATTTGCCGATCGCCTGCGAGAGCACGGTGATGGCGTCGGCGGATTTTTGCTGGGCCATGAGCTCGGCGGCGTGGACCAGGACGTAAGATTCGTCGTCGGGATGCTCGGCCATGAGGCGAGCGGTCAGGTCCAGTGCTTCGGATGTTTTTTTTTGCTCGCGGTACAGGCGGGCCAGGGATGCGGTCAGGTCGGGCGAGGGATTTTTTCGCAGCGACTCCTCGAGCAGACTGACGGCTTCGCGGGAGAGCCCGAGCACCTGACGCAGTTGAGCGAGAAGGGAGAGCACCTCGACATCGTCGGGATGTTCGATGGCAATGCGGCGGAGGCTGGCTTCGGCGTCCATGGGCTGGCCATTGTAGGCGACGAGAAGTGCGGCGTTGACGCGGCCGAAAACGGAGGTCGGGACGGCTTTGAGGAGTTTGGTGATGTAGGTTTGAGCGTCGTCGTTGGCTTTGCCGCGGACGGATTCCGGGGCGCTCCGGTCACGCGCCTGCGATTGGAGGGAATTGATCAGGGGGCGATAGGCGGGTTCGCATTTGGGGGCGGCGTCGATCAGGGCGATGAGGGTTTTGTCGGCCTCGGTGTCCTGACCGCGGAGACGGTAGAGTGCGGCGAGTTGCAGGCGGAGTTCGTTGGAGTCGGGGAATTTCTGGCAGGCATTCTGCGAGAGTTTCAGGGCGTTGGCGAAACGCTGTTGGGCGGCTTCCGAGTCGACGAGCAATTGGTAAGCCTTCGCTCCACCCTGTTTTTTGGCAATCGCATCCTGAATGATGGTATCGGCATCTTTGAATTTTTCCTGCGAGAGCAGGAGCGACACGAGCGTTTCACGTGCCGGGAAAAAAGTGGCATTGGTATCACGGATAACGGCGTGGCGGAAAAGTTTCTCGGCGATGGCGTCTTCGTCGATAGCGCGGAAGGCGTTGCCATGAAGATAGACGAACTCGGTTATTGGTTCCTTCGGGCAGTAGCCGGTGGGGAAAGGGGTCTTGGCGAACTTGGCGGACGGGAGGAACATTTTCAGGATATCGTCGTGCTTGTCGGGGAGAGCGTGGAGGGATTGCGCGGCAAGTTCGAGGGCGGTGAGGTAGGTGGCTGGGGAATCGACTCGCTTGAGCAGCCGCTGGAGCTTATCAAGATTATCTGGGTTCTTGTGGACATAGCTGGCAAGAGTGTTGAAGGCATCACTTTTTTTGTCCAAGTAATCTTGTGCGTTGGCGAGGATGTCGGTCGCACGATCGTCCTGCTCAGAAGAGATGCGAGCGCGGAGGTCGGCAAGAATATCGTTCTCGCGGCCCGCGGCTTTGTAGGCCCAAACGAGCAGTTTGAGGGAGTCTTCGCTGCCTTGCGTAGAAATGACGAGGTCGAGGGCGAGTTGGCAGGAGGGGGGGGGCGATTGACGATCAGAGCCGCGACCGTGAGGGAGCGACTGGCCCTGTGACTGTATGACCGCACGGTCGCTCCCTGACGGTCGCGGCTCTGATTGGCGGGCGGCGTGGACCAGTGCGTTCACGAGGCGGGAAATCATGAAGGCGTCTTGAGGATCGTGGGTGAGGGCGGTTTGATAGTGGGGGATGGCCTGCTGATAATGGCCGCAGACGACGTAATTTTCCGCGGCCTCCAGATGGATCGCCCACTGCTCGTTCATCAGATAATTCAGTTCGCGGTCGTAGCGGTAGCCGGCGACGGGGATGGCGATGGTGTTGAGGAACTGTTCGTATTCGGCGGCGGCGGCCTGGTGATAGCCGGCTTGCTGAAGGGCACGGGCGAGATGGAACGACACCAGCGGCGTCTGGGCGGAAGAAACGGATCGCTCCGGCGAGTCGGCGGCCTGAAGCAAATGGCTCACAGCACGATTGATGTTCTTACGCTCCGACCAGTAACGCCCAAGAAAATAGTTCACCTCGACATCGTCGGGATTGATCGCGTAGGCTCGTTGGAGATAGGTGGATCCTTTGGGCAATTGGCCGGCGGCGAAACAGACGCGGCCCATGAGCTTGAGAACGGTCAGGGCGTTGGGATCGAGAGCGAGAGCCTTGTCGAGGAAATCCATCGCTTCGGCGTTGGCGCCGTCGAGGTATTTCTCGCGGGCATGGAGATAATACTTCACGGCCATCGGAGGGGGAGAGAGGGAGAGAGGGAGAGGGGGAGAGGGGGCGGTTGCGGGTGCTGTGGAGGATTCGGGGTTGGTTTGAGCGAGGATGGTTTTGCGATCGGTCAGGGCTCGCTGGAGAGCATCGCCGGAAAGCGGGGTGTACGAGCCTAGCGGGAGGTAGACGCCTGGGGCGACAGGTTCGTTGCCGAGCACGGGGGCGAGGCCGGGGTCCTCGTTGACGGTTGCGGGTATCGTCGCTGGCGGCGGCTTTGGTACGGGCGGACATCCGGCGAGCATGCCAGCGGCCATCACCGCGGCGGCGGCTAGAACGACTCGATTGCGCATCACGTGATCAGGCATGCAGTGAGACTCCAAGATCAGCATTTTAGGCGAGGCTCAAGCGAACACAAACCGATAATGGAATATATTGTTGGTTCGGACGTGGAAGAATTGGTCCCTACGGGACCGAGAGGATCGTATGGGTTCATTGACGGAAATCGTGAAGCACTTGGCCGACTGGTGCATGCAGACCGGAGGTCTGTTTGGGGCGGGCGTGCTGATGGCGTTGGAGAGCATGATTGCGCCGGTGCCCAGCGAAGTGGTGATGCCGCCGCTGGGGATGGCGGTCTATCGCGGAGAGCATACCTGGACGATGGCCATCGTTGCCACCAGCATCGGAAGCCTCATCGGGTCGGTGATCAGTTATTACATCGGCTACTTCGGCGGAAAGCCGCTGGTGATGAAAGTCGGTCGATTCCTTCTGATCAACGAAGAGCATCTAGATCTGACGCACCGCTGGTTCGAACGCCGGGGAAGCATCACGGTGTTCGTCTGCCGGTTTGTTCCCGTGGTGCGGCATTTCATCTCGATACCCGCGGGCATTGCGAAGATGAACCTGCTGAAATTTTGCCTGTATACGGTGATCGGCGCGACGATGTGGAACAGTCTGCTGCTATGGGCGGGGTGGTACCTGGAGAATAAGTGGGACACTCTGGTGATGCCGTACCGCAAGCCGATCGACGCGGTGGTGATCGTGGCGATGGTGGTGGCGGTCGCGGCGTGGTACTGGGTACACTTGAGGAAATCGAATTCCACGCATTTTACGAATTGAACAAATTTTACGGGTGTGGCCATTTTTTATGGCCAATCAGACGATTGCCCCGGAAAATCAGAGCCGCGACCGTCAGGGAGCAACAGGCGTTATTTCCGCATTGTCGCACGGGTCGCTCCCTTACGGTCGCGGCTCTGATCGCCCTGATTTGCCATAAAAAATGGCCACACCCAATTTTACGTATTTCCCTCCGTCCCCTTCATGCGGTAATATTCCTGTTGCTCGGTTTGATGATTGTTTCTTTCACAAGGAACTTGTACATGAATTCTCGTATGACGCTCGCATTGGCTGCTTCCGTTCTGCTGACCGCTGCTGTTCAGGGCACTTACGCTCAAACTGCCGCCGGCGTGGTCTCGCATGTCAAAGTTGTCTCCGACAAGGTCGAAGATGTCTCCTCGCTGGAAGCGTGGAAGAACTCTTTCATCAAGCCGGGGATGACGGAGCAGCAGAAAGCTATCGCGATCTGGACCACTGTCTGCAAGTTCCGCCACCAGACCGCTCCGCCCGATGAATTCCTCCAGCCAGACGGCAACGTTCACGATCCCATTAAGGTTTTTAACGTCTACGGCTACGGTATGTGCTGCTGCGCTTCGGGCAATATCGAAAGTCTTGCGCGGTATGCCGGCATGGAGGCCAAGGGATGGGGCATCAATGCTCACAGCGTTCCGGAAATCAAAGTCGATGGGCACTGGGGACTCTTCGATGCTTCGCTCATGAATTACTTCATGCTGCCCGATAAGAAAACCGTTGCGGGCGTGCTCGAAATCAATGCGTCCATCGTCGAGTGGATCGAGAAGAATCCCGATTTCAAAAGCAAGGACAAACAGGGGCGCTACGCCCTGATGAAGAACGGTGCGTGGAAAACCAATGGTCCGGAAGTTCTCAAGGGCTCTGCGACTTTCGACAACGGCGGCTGGCAGCCGGCCAAGACGCATGCATGGGGCGATACTATTATGGAGTACGGCGGTGCTGCTGTTGCTGGTGGACGCAAGCCTTTCGAGTACGACTACGCGGCTGCCATCGGATATGAAGTCAATATTCAGCTGCGTCCTGGCGAGAAGATCACACGCGGCTGGACTAACGAGGGGCATCACGTTAACGAGATCGACGGCGGCAAGGATATCACCAAGGACTCGAGCCTCGGCTATGCGGCCAAATGGGGAGATCTCAATACCACGGCACGCATCGGTAATGGGACGATCACATACGATCTGCCCCTTGCCAATGGCAAATTCAAGACCGGGATGCTCACGGTCGACAATCTCGTTAGCAAAGCCGAAGCTGCGGGGCCGGCCGTTCACGTGAAGGATTCCGCCAAGCCTTCCACGCTCATTTTCCGCATGCCTTCGAGTTATGTTTATCTTGGCGGCATGCTCAACCTCAATGCCGCCATCCCCAGCGGCGGGTCCATTGACGTTTCCCTTTCCGAAAACAACGGTCTCGACTGGAAGTCGTTGGGCAGCCTCGCCGCCGGCGAGCAAGCCATTGATCTCAAGCCACACATCTACCGCCGTTACGACTACCGTTTGAAGTTTGAATTCAAAGGCGCCGGTACCGGGCTCGAATCCGTCAAGGTCGTGAATAACATTCAGAATTCCACGCGAGCTTTGCCAGCTCTCGACACGGGCGAGAACAAAATCGCCTTCACGTCCGCCGCTCAAGAAGGCACCATCACCGTCTATGGTAACATGAAGGGCACCACGAAAAACCTCTCCTTCGACCAGTTCCACCCGGATCGGCAAGGCAAAACCATCACCGTCCCCATCACCACCCCCGGCGATATCACGCGGATCCGCATCGGCGCCGCCTATCGCTGCTACAACGCCAACGACGCTTTCCTCGCACAGGCTTCCTTCGACGAAGGCAAGACATGGATCGACTTTGGCAAGCTTGACGGCGTTGGCCGCGGCATGAGCAAGACTCTGGTGCTGGAAGGAGCCGGTGCTGGCGCTGCCGGAAAAGCGGCGAGTGCAGGGGCGAAGATTCCCGCCAAGGCCACCTCCGTCCAAGTCCGAACCAACAAGCAAGGCGGTCCGGACCTCGCTGATCTCCGCATCGACGTCGACTACAAGGAACCCAACGGCGGTTTCCTGCCTATCAAGATCACCTACGATTGGGAAGGCGGCTCGGATACGCATATCGCCAAGACACCCACGGACAACTATGTGATCAAGTGCGCTAACAAGCCGCAGTTGAAGTCCATCACGATGGAAGTCGCGCCGTAACGAAGGGGTCAGTAGTCAGTAGCCGGGAGTTTTTCCGAAAGATAAGCTGTCATGGCAGAGGGTGAATCATCACATGGCTTCCGTCGCCGCGAGTGTTGTCATCACGACCAAGGATCGTAAGGATTCGTTGCGGGTTGCTTTGGAGTCGGCGGTGAAGCAGTCGGTTCCCATCGAAGTTCTCGTGATAGATGATGGCTCGTCCGACGGCACCGCGGAGATGGTACAAACGGATTTTCCTTCGGTGCGACTCGTCCATTTCGATCGATCTGCAGGCTTGATCGTCCGGCGGACGCAGGCGGCGTCCCTGGCCAAGGGCGAGATCATTTTTTCCATTGATGACGATGCCGCGTTTTCCACGCCGGAGGTTGTCCGCCAGACGCTCGCGGAATTTTGTCATCCTCGGGTCGCCGCCGTCGCTATTCCGTTTATCAACGTGAATCAGGACAACATTGTCCGTCAGCGGGCGCCGGATGCCAAGGATACCTATCTTACGGATCAATATATCGGCACTGCCCACGCGCTGCGACGCGAAGTGTTCGTGGGGCTCGGCGGTTATCGGGCACACCTGTTCCACCAAGGCGAAGAACTCGACTATTGCATCCGTGCCCTCGATGCCGGCTATGTTGTTCGACTGGGTAACGCTGATCCCATCCACCACTACGAATCGCCGCGGCGAAGCTTCAAACGCATGGATATTTACGGTAAAAGAAATCATATTCTGTTCGTCTGGCATAATGTCCCGTGGCGCTATTTCCCGATGCGGTTGGTGATATTGACCGCCGCGGGCGCGCAACACGGCCTGAAGACTGGCAGGCCGCTGAACAGCCTATGGGGACTTGTCCGCGGCTACGGTGGGATGCTGCGTTTCTTCCATCATCGCAAGCCGGTTCGGTCCGCCACTTTCCGCCTGTCTCGCCGCTTGAGTAAGCGGAAAATGCCGCTGTCTGAAGTGGAACCGCTCTTGCCTCCGATGACCACGTGATGGGGAACCACGCTCAAGCGTGAACTCCGAGGTGGCAGGAAGGCGGCAGGAAGTGGGTCAGGGCTTCGGAGCGGGGGCTGTGGTGGGGGCGGGGATGCTCATGTCCTTAGCTAATGTTTTGAACCAGTGTTGTAAGACGGGATCGCTTTCGGCGGCGGCGTGCTTTGTCAGAGCGTCGATGGAACGCTGGCGAGATTCGGCGTCTGTGGTGCTCAATGCGATCTGACGAATGCCCCACATCATCCGCACCACCGGAGAGGCGTCGCTTTCCAGTTTGTCGATACGCTCGAGGATTTCCTGCGGAATGCCTTGCGTCGGCACGACACGCGCGGTCCAGGCACGGACCTCCGGCGAGGAAGAGCCCACGAAACCCTTGATCACGTTGAGCATCGCTTTGCGGACCTCCAGGACCTGTGCCTTGGCGTCCGCAGGTGTGCTCTCAGGCTGTTGCTCGGGGAAGCTGTCGAGCAGGCGAAGGAACAGATCGGTCAGCAGCATTTGGTTGTCGACGGTCAGGCCGGCGGCATCCTGGGCGCGTTTGATAATGCCGGGGATCGCGGAAAGTCCCAAGAAGATTCCCTCGCCGTTGCGATCGAAAATGCCGGCGGAGGCGAGTTGTCCGCCGAGTCCTATCAGGTTGTTGCCTGAGTTTTGCGGGTTGCTCACCAGCGAGATGGCGATGGTCATGAGGGGTAGAGGATTACTCTGGAATCGATCGGCCAGCGGGCCCTGATCCACGCGAATCTGCGTTTCCGTAGAGGCTCCGTGCGTCAGACGATAGCACCGCTGGATGTCTTCAATGCCGATCAGGCCGAGGTTCTGTGCCGCAATACCGCGGCTGCCAGCCAGGATTCCCATATTGGTTTTGATCAGGCCGTTGGGGCCAACCGGCGCGGGGCGACCGCTGTTGTTGGTGATGCGAACATTGAGCAGGACCGGCTCGCCCTGGTTGTAAGAGCGCTGCGTGAAGGTTCCGGTAATCACGGCAAAATCGCGAGGGGATCTGTGCATGGTCATGGCGTTGGCCGGGAGTTTGGCAAGCATCTGCGCGAGTTGCCGAACGGCAGGCGGATCTGCCAACGCAATATGGACCAGACGCGCTGCCTGAGCCACCTGCATGGCCAGCAAACCCGTCGGCTGATTGTTCCAGAGTTGCTGGAACTGCTTGGCCGCCACATCGCGGTTATTTTGCTGCAAGGCGATGCGGACCAGACCGAGTTGCGAGAGCGGATCCCCTCCCTCCGTCGTGGCGATGAGCTTCTCCAAAGCAGCGCGAGATTCATCCAATTTGCCATCCCGCAGGAGTTGCCAAGCTTTGAGCCGCAGGAGCGTGGGATCGTTGGCGGGCACCAGCGCTGCATAACTGCTGATCCACTGGGGCGTATCGGCGAACACGTCGGGCATGCAGGAGAGTTCGATCCAGGCGGCTTCGGCGAATGGCTGTGCGTTTTTGGGATTCGCCGCCACGGATTGGCGCAGGCGGGTGCGGATGAGGGTGTTGAGATCGTCGGCACTGATCATGGCGGGTGACGTGGCTGTGGCGGGTTTGGCGATCGGTGCGTATTCGGTTGCCAGCACTCTTGCCGCGACCAAAGCCGAGAGCGGCGCTCCGTCGACTTGAGCCGTCATCATGAGATAGGGCTGGGCCTGGGCCAGTTGGTTGGCGATGGCCAGTTCCTGACCGGCGGTTTGAACGATTTCGGCGGCAAGCGGCTTGCCGGCAGTATTCCATTGATCAATGGCGGTAACGAGGCAATCGGCTGCCCGGGCGTGGGCGCCGCCGGTCGAGAGGGCGGCGGCGGCTTCGACCCAGGCTTCCGGCTGCAGCGGATTGGCCGCGAGAAGGGCTACGTTTGCCTGGAGTTTCGCCTGCGGCGTCGGATCGGCCAGTTTCACGGCTTCCGCTAATGCCGAAACGTTCACGTCATTGAGCGTCAGCGCCTGCGTCAGGAAGCCTTTGGCGGAATCGGCGTCGCCGCGTTCGGCAGCGATCTTCGAGAGCCGCACCGCCATCTCGCTGCGGACCTGGGGATCGAGCGATTCGGAATCGAGGGCTGCCCGATAAATGCGTGCCCGCAGATCGATCGCCTGCGTCGCGCCGGCGACCAGATCGAAATAAGCGACCTGAGAGACCAGATCGTCGTGATCGAGGCGAATGACGTTCTTGAGGGCGTCGCGTTCGATGTCGATTTTGTTTGGCAAGCTCGATGCACGCGCTGCCTCGGCCAGCATTCGCAGGAGGCGGGTATTATCGGGATCAAGGCTGGAGGCGGTTTGAATCAGGATTGCCGCTTCATCGGCTACGCCGGGAGCGGAGCTCTGGCGTGAGCGGACGATGGCGTCGTTGACCATGCGTTGTGCCAGGAATTTTCGTGCCCGTTCCGTTGCAGCCTGCGAGGGATCGGCTGGGTCATCCGCCAGAAGCGGAGTAGCCAGGCACATCAGGGAGAAAATTGCCAGGAGTCGTTTGCCGCCACGCATAAGTAGTCCTCAAAGCACCCCGAATCAAGTATCAACGCTTATACCGCTGTTGGAAACAACGGTCAATTCACAGTATTCATTATCAGATCGGTCAATTCCCTGACCCTCTACACCCATAATAGGACGAGCCCCGGAAGCTTGCGCGGTCCAAGGCTCGGTTTATGGAATGATCGATAAGCCGAATTTTGTGCCCTTCGTGGGGCGGCGATCATTTATCTGGGAGTGCTGTTGCCAGCACCCTCGAGCGACCTACCCGGAGCCTCTGTCCCGGCCGGTTCCTCACTCCTTGCGAAGCTTCGTACTTCGGCCAGAACTATTCCCCATGCCTTGGATTGACGGGGGCGGCAGGGGACGCGGCACGGGTCGCGCCTTTGACTCCTTATTTGGCCTTGCACCCGGTGGGGTTTACCGTGCCGTTCGTGTCGCCACGAACGCGGTGCGCTCTTACCGCACCATTTCACCCTTACCTGATCCCGGCTGCGAATTTCGAGTTTCCAGTTTCGAGTTTCAAGTAACTAGAAACTCGAAATTGGAAACTCAAAACCCACAGCCGGGCCATCGGCGGTCTGTTTTCTGTGGCACTTTCCCGCGCCCGGCCGAACCTGGACGGTCCGCCCGGACGGGTGGCTGTTAGCCACCACCGTACCCTGTGGTGTTCGGACTTTCCTCCCGACGCCATCACAGCATCGAGCGATCGCCTGATCATTCCACGACCCATGATACCATTTCCCCCGAAGATTGGCATCAAAGCCCTTCTTGAGCTATGATAAACAATCTCTCGCCCGGGTGGCGAAATTGGCAGACGCGCTAGCTTGAGGTGCTAGTGCCGCAAGGCTTGCAGGTTCGACTCCTGTCCCGGGCAATTATCGAGGAAATCCTGTGATTTATAGGGTTTCCTCGCTCTTTTTCCACCCCGTTTTGCCCACCCCTTCTTTCAGACTTCGCTTCGCGACGAACGCCCTTGGGTTCAGCTATCCTTCACCTCCATCTGGTTGGAGCGGGACTCGCACCCGCTAGAACTCGAACATGCACGGCATACACGCAACAACACAGTGCCCGAAGGCACGTGTGCGAATGGATGCGGAGAACTCAGAATCTTGTCAGATTTTGGCTGTTCCCAAGTTAATGACGCCAACCCATGAGGTGGCGTATTTGTTTGCTGCGAGGAGGGGGGCCTCCATTAAGGGCAAGCGGAATCGGTCGGGGTGTTTCCACTCCACGGCTGCGAATGGGGGTATTTCACCTCTGCGCTGCGGGCGATGCCAAGAGCGCTCGCCTATCGCCCCCCCGCTCGCGGCTAAACTTTTGCCCTCCCCCACCTTTTAACTTTGTAACTTTTACTCTTTTGCAAGTTCCCAATCGATTCGTTCGATCGTCGGATCGCGGTGTTTAGCGAACTGCTGCATGAACATATCGTGATAGACGCCTTGCCGGTCCAGCAGTTCTTCGTGCGCCCCCTGCTCCACGATTTTGCCTTCCACCAGCACCACGATCACATCGGCGTGCATGATCGTCGAGAGTCGATGCGCGATCACAAAAGATGTACGCTTGGCCATCAGTTCCTTGAGCGAATCCTGGATCATCCGTTCCGTGCGCGAATCGAGCGAACTTGTCGCTTCGTCGAGGATCAAGATGCGGGGATTTGCCAGGATCGCTCGTGCGATGGAGATGCGTTGTTTTTGTCCGCCGGAGAGTTTCGATCCGCGTTCGCCGACGATCGTCTCGAATCCTTTTTCCATCTCCATAATGAACTCATAAGCATTTGCCTTGCGAGCCGCCGCGACGATTTCCTCCCGCGTCGCATGCCGCCGGCCGTAGGCGATGTTGTCCGCAATCGTCCCATCAAACAGGTACACATCCTGCAGCACCATCGCAAAGAGTCCGCGATAGTCCTCGATTTTCAGGTCGCGGATATCTATGCCATCCAGCATAATATGTCCACTATTCACATCGAAGAACCGTGCCACCAGATTTACCAGCGTCGTCTTCCCCGACCCCGACGGCCCGACAATCGCCACTGTCTGCCCCGCCGACACCTCCAAACTCACCCCCTGAATCACCTCCCGCGTCGGCACATACCCAAACCGCACCTCCCGCAACTCAATGCTCCCTCCCACCACCGCCGCATCCACACCCCTGGCATCCGCACGGTCCGGCATATCCAACTTCTGCTCCAAAACATCCACCACCCGATCCAACGCCCCGAGGTTCTGCTGCAGATTCTGAATCGAATCGATCATCTGCGTCACCGGCCCAAGCAGCAGGAAAATGTAACTCTGAAACATCACCAAATCGCCGGTTTCCATCTTGCCGTTGAGCACCATCGATCCGCCGTACCAGACGATCACTACGCCGATCGCCGGCCCGAACACGCCCCACCCCGTGCCCAGCAGCCTTCCCAGCACCGCCGTATACTGCTGCTTGCGGATCATCGTGTCCTGCAACGCCCCGAATTCCTTGAGTTCGGAGCGTTCGCGTTTGAAGGAGCGGACCACGCGGATGCCGCCGTACATATCGGTGAGCCGTGCCGAGAGCATGGATCGGTCGTCCTGGACGTTCCGCCACATCGGCCGCAATCGACGAAATAAAAACATATGTATTAACAAGATCGGCGGAATCAGCAAAATAATGCAGCCCGCAAGCCTGGGATTCGTGAAAAACAGCATGAAAATCACGCACGCGGCTCGCAACAGTGCCACATACGGCGTCATAATCGCATTGTTAATCCCCCCAACCACCTGATCGACATCGCCCATGATCCGCGAAACAAGCCCGCCGGTCTTATAGTCCGAAAGCAGCGACAACGGCAGACGAATCAAATGCCGATGCAGACGCTGACGCAACGTACCGGCAAGACGATAATTAATCCGCTGCGTCGCCAGCAGCCGCATCCAGTCAAACGCGATGATCAAAATGGTAATGGCAACCATCACCCACGAGAGCGCCGCAAGCGACCCCCAGGCGGTGTCAGGCAGATACTCTTTCCACGCCGCGAATTGCGGAGCCTCAGCCAGCCCCTTTCCCTTCGCCACATAATCAATGAGCAACTTGAGAATGACCGGCGTGGTCATCGTGGCAAACGTGGAAAGCGTGAACACCAGGAACAGGGCAGCCATCGGCTTGCCATAACCCCGCAGCATCACCCGATACTCGCCGACCAATCGCTTCTTCTTGTACTTGAACACATGCTTGGTCGCCGGCCCGCCCCATCGGCCACGATGCTGCCACGCATCCGCGGACTCGTCACGCTTCACCGACGGATCCGCATAACGCATCGGATCCAGCAGCCCCTTGCGAATCTTCTCCCGAAACTCCACAAATCTTCGACGACTCGACTTCATTCAGCCCACCGGTTCAACAAACCAAATCGCCACTTATTCTATCCGCGGTTCCGGAATTCGCGAATCACGCGACACGGCATGGCACGAATCCGCCAGGGCAAACGCACCTGTAGTTCAGAGCCGCGACCGTAAGGGAGCGACCGTGCGGCAATGCGTGAAGAACGCGGGTCGCTCCCTGACGGTCGCGGCTCTGATGGTCAAATGCGTTTGCCCTGACGAATCCGCGCTCGCGCCATCCAACACGCAATACCCCGGTCCCCCGCCTGAAATGGCCCTCGTTTTTAATTCATTTGTTTCTCGTTTTTATAACCATACAAACGAATAAATGTCTCTGCACAGTATAAATTAGTTAATGCCCATACATCATCAATTTCGCCGTTCATCATGTTGACCATTCCTTGATGGAGGCCATCCCTGTTGATTAATCCCTGCTTAACCATGGCGCCGTTTAAGCATAAGTCGAATATTCGCTCTTTATTTCTCGCCAGCCCCATTTGTGACACGCCAGTGGTCGCGCCTTTATCGGTCCTCCAAATCGTTTCGCTTTTGTATCTGTCATAAATTGATTTTCTATAGGGATATCTACTTATTCCATTTTTATATGTCTCGTAGGTTGGAACGGACAAGATCAATTCAATCACGGGTTGAGACAACAGCGGAAAGAAAACGGGCACGGCGTCATCGCCTCTGACATCGCCTTTAATGGTGGACATTGCCCGATAAACAGCGTCTATCAAGTGGAACTTTCCGGGCTGAATCCTTTTTCCGTCTTTTAAGTAATAAAACGGGTGATGTTTTATTTTCTTATCATATGCATGCACTTCTTTGTTGATCCAGGGCGAGGTTATTTGACTGCCTTCCACCATCGTTATGCATTTTTCTTTATACGTGGACAAGTAATAGGACAAAAAACCTCTGATTATATTTTTAAAAATCAACAATAATGGACTTCTATAAGTCATATACATACTCTTGAATTTATCGCCGATGCCTCTAATATGGCCGTCCAGCAGAAAATCGCAAATGGTTGTGATTGCCGGAGGATACATGAATACATGATCTCCCCCGTGGCCGCTGAGAAAAGTCACTTTGTTTTTCCAATCCACCAATTTGCCGATGTCATCATTTATTTTTGAATACGACAAGGAAGAGGTAGGCCAATTGGGCTTCAAATATTTATCATAGCCAAAATAATCATAAGGCAGGCTTTCCCCGTATTCATATTCAGTCAGGCGCAAATTTAATCTGTCGGTCGTAACCTTTGCATACCTTCTTTCATCTGAAGATGAAACATTGGGGTGAAACATGTTGATTGGTTTTAGATGCTTATCTTTACCAAATAAACCGTGCGTTAAAAATAAAATGCCCGTGGAATCCACTCCGCCGGAAAATTCCAGCGCAAGAGTGTCGCTTTTTTGAGCCCGGCTTTTAATAACGTTGGATATTGTGTCCGCTAAATTCACCCCCAGGGCCGCCATGTCGTCGCATCTATTAATGTATTTTAACGGATCCCACGTCACGCGGCTTTCGCTTAATCCATTATCAACGCCGTATGACACTGTGCACCCGTGGAATAACTCATAAATATCCTCAAAGGCGGTCTCGTTTGTGGTGATAAACGTTCTGAGAAGATATGACGAGAAATACCTGTAATTCAAGCTGTTTTTTCCCGTCAGGCGGGTCAGTATTTCAATTTCAGAGGAAAACAGCAATTCCCCCGTGGGCAATAGGGTGTAAAAAAGGGTGATTTGCCCCACGATATCCTTGGTAAACGCAATCTCTTTTTCTGATTTTAACGAGAGGTGTATATAATTGCCCCAATAATGATCCGACAATATTTGGGGATCAATTTTCATCCCTTCGTTGATGTCATCTTGTGTCAGTTGTTTGTATGTTGTTTTACTGAAAACTTCTCCAATCAATACAAAATCGCTTGAGGTCAGGATGCTTCGACTGCTATCGCATTTATCGTAAACGGAAAGATCGAGCAACCCGCTTTTATGGCGAAAAATATGCCCATATTCGGCGGAAGGCAGGCCTATCGACTCGTGACAGCCGGCATATTTGCCTTCCGGATCATTGAAAACACCAAAAATAATCATGGTCAATTTCTCTTTCTTAACGATAGGGCTCTGAAAGAATCACGGACAAATTTTCCGGCAAGCTCTCGTCATCGGCAACCACGCTACCCCCCGCTCTGACCCAGGCGTGTGCGACAAACGGCAAATTCTGGACGCCGATTTCAATATTGCATTTCAATCCTCTCTTCAGCCCCATGAACACCAGGGCCGCGGACCATTCCAGGCACTTGACCCTTGTGGGAAAATAAAAACACGCGCGATTCAAGGCGGCGACAAGTTTGTCAAATTTCCCGGCGTCAACTTCATTTACGCCGGTTTTCCCGCTTTTTTTAATACTCTTTATCAGCGAGTAAAAACCAAAGACCTTCAATATAAAATATACTTTCAGCAGATATAAATATGCCTTAAAAGTATCACTCCTGGATAGGACGATACTGCCGTCAGCCTTGCGCATCCTCCAATCCACGTTCGGTGCCCCCGCGGAACATCCTTTCTTCACCAATGTATAATCGCAGCGCTCCCCGTATTTTTGGCGGGAAAAAATTCCCATGTTCTGTAATTCTTCAACGATGGCGTCAAAATCATCCGGCGAGCCGCCTTTATCGTATTGGCCATATTCATGATCGAGCACGATATGCATAATTTCAGCGTACGATTCGGGCAACACCAGATATTGATTTTTCTTCAAATTTAATACAATTAAACTGTCGTTGAAATACACGCAATAGATATATTTATTAATGTGCAAATACATAAAAATACCAATGATTAACTAAACAAAACGCCGCCGCAACTGCTCTGTCTCAACTCTCCGGTACACGGCCATCAGAGCCGCGACCGTCAGGGAGCGACAGGCGTTATTTCCGCATGGTCGCACGGGTCGCTCCCTGACGGTCGCGGCTCTGATGAGAATTGAGACAGAGCACGCTGCAACCACTTTACTTTGGGCCTGTCGGTTTGGGCTGTGTCGTCGGCTGTGTCGTCGATGGTGGCTTGTCCGACGTCCAGTAATACCTTTCTTGGTACCGGTCATAGTTGCCATATGTTTTTGAGGCCGTATTGTTGATGACAAGCACGAGGTTTATTTTCTTATCTCGCATAAAAGTTCCTTTCTGGTATAAAAACCACATGCCGGCCTGATGCAGACCGGCATGTGGTAACGTGATTACTAGCCGATACGCCTTCCTTATTTCCCAGGGAATGGCGGATAAATCCAGTAATACCGTTCTTTTTCGTGGTCATTATAAGCGCCACATGTTTTTTGGGCGGCATCTTTAATGACGAGTACGGATTTTACTTTCTTCATAAGAACATACCTCCTTTCTGTTTTAAAGGATACCATGTGAAGAAAAACGTGTCATTACCTCCTACCCACCCCCCCCCCCCCCACCCACGTCGACCCACTCCCGCTCCCCATTCGCTTTCCTACTCCTGTTCTCTCCCGTTTAATCTTATATATTCATACTGGTAATTGAACT
>Ga0123357_10000718_pt1 | contig 33411 bp, 18 predicted proteins | sample TergutEmb28metaG_FD_89873 | JGI IMG/M metagenome (GOLD analysis project Ga0123357, IMG submission 89873) | Embiratermes neotenicus P4 segment gut microbial communities from Petit-Saut dam, French Guiana - Emb289 P4 | ecosystem: Host-associated > Arthropoda: Insects > Digestive system > Gut ... | reverse complement strand
TTGTTTTATCGAGAAACCCCAAAAAAAAGGTGGCCTCCGCCGGAGGTGGGGGTTTTCACAAAAGAAAAAAAAAAAAAAAAAAGTTAACAGAGTAACAAGTGATAGGCGAAGTAAGGTACGCATTTGGTAGCGAGACAGACCGGTAACTAAGATATAAATGAAACTACATATGGGATTCAATTCATGTAAATATACTGCACATGATTAATATACAACAGGATGAAACACGTAATGTACTGCCGGGGCTGTATAATTATGTATTGTATAATAGTTAGGTACCGTCAGTTCTCACAGAAACTGACCACCTTGGTGATAAGAAATAGACGCCACAGTAGTATTAAAACAAATTCGGACTACTCGGTACAGTGACTAGTCTACGGGCTGGAAGATTCGGAATTCAAGTCCCGGCAGAGGCGAGGGATTTTTCTCTTCTCCCAAACATCCACACAGGTTCTGTGGTCCACCCAGCCTCCTACTCAATGAATACCGTGGGCTCTTTCTCGGGGCTCAGACGGCCGGGGTGTGAATTTGACCACTCAATTCCATGTAGTGCCGAGATTCGGAATTAGTGGAGCTATACCTTTACTCCCCTACACGCCTTCAGGGCACACAGAGGGACAACTTTACCTAAGCTGGCTCAGGGCATGCCTCACTAGCGGTCTCTGTTTAATCGTTTTCACTGGAGACAGCAGTTAATAGACGTGACTGTAAGCGTCGAACGAGAAAGAAAACAGGGCGACATCGTTACATCTTGTTTCTTTCGTTGTTTTCCGACGCCGACCGAACAATCTGGCTACATTAACAGTCCTTCTGGTTCCTGTTCCGGAGATGCCTGGTTCGGAACTCGGCCGGAACACCAACTTGCCAACTCAGGATTTTTTTTTGCTTATCCTCAATTCCTCCAGCAAATTCCAGGGTAGTATCTTAAATACGCACCACCCCTTTCTTCCATATCCTCGCCATTTCACTTTGCATGTATTCTGACGAAAAGTATCCAAGTTTTGTACGCCCTTAACTTTTGAAGGAGGAACCGATAAGGTGTCCCTAAAGTCCGTAACTAACTACCAACTTATGTTGTGGAACACCACAGAAGAGCGAAGGGCTCAACTATACGGCGGCCGAAGCCTGTAACTCGCATTCATTACCAGTTTTCCACCTCCGTTCTAAGCCGTATGGTCGCTGGACTGAAACAATGTTGTTAAATAATCTACGAAACTATAAATCCACACACGACGACTGAATTGGTTGGCAGCCATAGTAAAAGTGCCGGACGTATTTTGAGTTAACAACTACTACGTTCAGAGTAGCCCTGGAACCCCCACCCCCCACCCCCACCCATCCTACCGAGGTCTCCTTCCACACGTAAAGCGGCCGGAGTCCAAAGCCTAAAACTCACCCTTATCTAGTATAGAGCTCCTAGACGTCGTTAATATTTACCCCCACGCCCCCTCCATTTCTTCGTAGCTTAGTGGAGAGGCACAGACTTAAATTTATTAGATACAGTCGTAAGAAGGCCATGGCTCTGTTGTCAGGGTCTCCTTTGTTCAAACAGTATATCAAATTAAAGTTTAATGTTACAGGTAGGACAAGCTGCACGCGGCGGTGGGTGGAGCGATGAGGCTGGGCCTCGTGTTCTGCATCGCCGCCATATTGGCCAGTCACTCAGGTAGGAATGTGGGGCACTGCACCGTTACGACCTCGCGTGCCTGTATCCCGACAGTTAACCCTGAACACTGAAGGTCTGCACTTCCAGAAACATTTAAACTAATGAGGGCAGAAATTGTATTTGACAGAACAAGATAGGGTCTGTTATTCTGAGGGAGCGACATATTAGGGTGTTGCATATAGGTTCCGAGCAGAACTCCCAAAGTCTGCTTGTCCTACTGCAAAGATTTCTAGTTCTGCAAATGTTATTATTCTGTACTGCTTCCAATAGTTGTATTAAACGATTTTCTTAATTTCATGTTTATTATTACTGTTGTTTTCCTTTTTTGTGGGGTGCAAACTCTCTCTCTCGCTCTCTCTCTCTCTCACACACACACACACACACACACACACACACACGTACACGCACACACGCACCATGTTAAATTCAACGGATGTAACTTTATAGTTTCGCATTGTCGCCATGTTGGCTTAAAACAGTGTTTCATAGGCGTGCCTATCATCTTTCGCCGCACCCAATACACCTTACCTAGCTCAGTGGTCCACTAGGTCGTCATCAAAGGAAAGCTACAAATTTCCTACGTTTGCCATGCTGTGTTACATTCGACAAAAATATTCCATCAAAAAAGATGCTAACCTTTCCAATCTCTATAACCATACATCATTTTAGGACCCAAAATTATTGACGTAATATCGCTCCCATCTCACAAGTGAGCGTATGAACTCTGCTGTTATTATGGTTTGCAGGAAATTAAAAGGCCTACAACTCTATAGTGGGGTTCAAGGGAATAACATTCATACCAGTTTTCGTGAAAATCAATCAATTTTTAAGCGTCTGGATGGTTGAACATCATCATAGTTAGTTTAATGATCCCGTAACCTTAGTTTCCTTCTTTTTTAGGAGGAAGAGCTAAAATAATTTCAAGAATAAATTTGTCCTAAGGATAAACTCCATCCAGCCTCCTGTAAAATGGGTACCGGGTCTTTCCCAGGGGTAAAGTGCGGCCGGGGCGTGCTACTGAACACTCACCCCCTTCTAGTGCCGCGGTCATGGAAGAGTAGCGCTATACCTCTACCCACCCTCTGGGCCACACCGGGCCTGTAACGGGATCACTTTACTTTAAGGATAAACTATGTGTAAGATAATTTTGGGCGGTTGAATGGTGAGGAACTTCGTAATTTGGACACGTTACCCAGAACGTTTAGAATAGTAAAATCAAGGTTCCAAAAAACTGGATATACACAGGTGTGTCTAATATGCTTGGACAAACTTCCAAGAGTGAGTTCTTCATATCACACTGAGAAAAATTCGCGTTATCATACGTCCGAAGATGAGTGGGTTTTAAATGTACTGCCATGGTTACATTCATCAAGAAGTACATTAACTATGTAACATTTCACTTAAAACTGGCGTAATGCATGTACTATATACGTTCCTAATTTAATGACTGTCGATTTCTTGTATATGGAGCCATAATTCACAACAAATACTCACAATGTCCCCTGCCTAATTAAATGGACACATGGACACTTCTGATCATGGACTGTCGTACCCTTCGTTAGTGCCGGAGCGGTTGCGAATGGCTTAACAGGCATCAAATGTCGTTGATGAAGTGTATCTTCATTTTCAACTGGACCTTAATACACTAGGGGTTTTAAGTGTCCCCACGGGTATAAATCTAAAGGATTCATGTCAACACGTTGCTGGTCTGTACCTCGAAGAATGTTTGCGGTAATATACTGTTACGAATTTTAAGCTCATGGTTCCGTGCATCATAAGTCAATGTTAATAAAAATCCAACTAGATGCAACAGTATGCAGGTATTTATTTACTGCAAAGTCACTCTACATATTTCGGGTGTCACAGCACCCATCATCAGGAGTACTAAAAACTGTAACCGCAGCCTCCGGTACAGGTCATAGTATCGGTACAGCTACTTCCCTCCAACGTGGCCTGAGCGGGCCACGTTGGAGGGAAGTAGCTGTACCGATACTATGACCTGTACCGGAGGCTGCGGTTACAGTTTTTAGTACTCCTGATGATGGGTGCTGTGACACCCGAAATATGTAGAGCGACTTTGCAGTAAATAAATATCTGCATAATGTTGCATCTGTTGGATTTTTATTAACATATTGTTACGAACTTTTTTCCTTGTTTTAGAGTGGGGAAAACACTCCTAGAGTTTGTCCAAGTATTTTAGACACATCCTGTATATACGGAATTTTTCACGCCAACAACAGACTCTGTACTCTTCAGAATGAGTTCCGTTTGGTAACTGTCTTCAGATGCCTTTAACACAAAGCGTTGCTAAGACATTCAAGGGACATTATTTTATCTGACAACTGTAACCCGTAATTTATAAAACTTCGATGTGCAATGGACAATGTGTCGGGTGTCTGCAAGCAGAACAGAAACATTTCCAGCACTTTCTCTAAATACGGTAAGTAAAAAACTAACAATAACTGCCGTACACTGAACTAAAATGCCGACCTGCGGCAAATGGAACAGCTTCGAGAGCTGCAATGCCTGCCGACATGCGAAATGGTCTGCGGAAAGTAGTGATGCAAATTGTCAGATAAAAAAGTCCGGTCTAAGAGTGCACATGAAGGTCGTTCACATTTTGAAACACGCTGAGTCTGCATTCTTTTCCCCCCTTTTTTGGCCCTGATTGGTATATTGCTATCAAGTTGGCGATAATATGACAAACACGGTACTCAAATTCAATGTTGTTATAGATCGTGTAGGTATGTGCCGCCTTCAATATTAAGAATTTTGTTGGTATGTTTGAAGAAGTATCTACGAGAATCCACGGAATGGAAAATTCAGAATGAAGAGACTGGTTACAGTAAAAAGTACATCCAGCCCACAACCACTAGCTACGTTTCATATTCAAGCAGCACCACAATAGGTCGAGTTGCATCCAGCGTCATGAGGCTGTGTGTTGTCATGTGTGTTTGAATCCCGTTAGAAACCAAGTGCTGAATTAAATTTCATGGGATCGGAACACATGTAGGACTACACATGCAAAACCCCGAGTGTTATATGCAATTGTAGTTACGAGGAAGAAGAGAATCTGCAATAACACATGAAGCAGAGTCAAAGATGTTAAATTAATCCACTGAATATCAACATTCATCTCGATGACATACAAGACTTGGTCGTACCACACAGAGAACACCGTCTGCCTTAAGGATCAGCTAGTTAATGACATCAAGGAAATTATCGGCATTTGTGAGAATGACAAAACGCATAAATACTCTGTGGCAAAATACAGAGCTTCTTAATGTTACTACATGTGGTGCGCTAAGGCTTATTATCACTCCACTCTAAGTGGTTAATGAGAATCAAAAGAAATTATTGGCCACTGAAATGAGTTTCTGCTATAGATGTGTACGAAAGTCATCCCAGGAAAAAGTACGGAAAGATATAATTACAGAGGCCATAAGAAACGACGATAACAGATCAGATAGATGGACAACGACAGCAGCATTGATACCCACAGGCACTGGAGTGCAGCCCAGTGGGACGCCGAAGAGGCAGACCACGACGAATATGGAGTGAAGGTACCGTGGAAATAATGGCAGAATGTGGCCTGGCACAAGTGGATGTAGGAAACGGAGAAAGGTGGAAATCTGGTGCGAAGAACTCTTAAGGAAAAACCAACAATGATTATTATTATTATTATTATTATTATTATTATTGCTGTTGTTGTGGTGATGGCGGTGATACGACAATACAGTTGTGTTTTCTTATATTGTGCTGTAATTTAAGTTTCTTCTCCTATAATGTGACAGTAACAGGAATTCGCGATTAGAATATTACTGTGCTCTGGGACGTTACACCTGTCTTGTGGTAGACAGGTGCCAGTGTTTCGGAGGAAAATGCTGCCCCAATCTTCAGGGAATAAAAGATTGAGGGAGCAGTTTCCTCCGAACCGTTGGTATATACGCATAGCTTCCAGACTGTCACATCCCAGCTGAATAGTGGCATTCAGTCATTGTCGTTGGAAACCCCACCATAAAAATGCATCATTTATTCCAATAAAATTTGTAACGTATGCTTTAGTGGTGGTATGCATCCTTGTATTCCGGTTTTAGAGGTCTTCCCATCAATTTATAAGGTAATTCACAACCATAACCTGCACTACAGACTTCGATAATACGTGCCTCGTGTTACAAATATTAAATAACACATCAATTTAAAATAAAACGTATCCAATGTTGGAAAGAACACGGATATGCAAACCTAATTTGACTCTACTTCCAGCTACAAGAGAAACCTTTAATATGAGAGTTAGTGTGTTTTCAGCGTTTTTGTTACAATGGAAATCAAATCACCGGTTCCGTATGAAAGAATTAAGTCTGTCTCGAGGCAAGCCATGCGTTTCAGAAAACTAACGATGAAAATTCGAATTAAACAATGGTGAATGAAACAGCGCTGCCTTTACTGACAAAGAAAGGTTTAGCGTAGTGATTGAGCTCTAATTCGTAATCAAGAAGTACGCGAAGTGGATCACAGCCGGAGTACCCGTTGGGAGTACATATGAAGGCTTCGGCCGTAGGAACAGAGCGAAATTCCGGAATAGTAAGCATACCCTGTAACATGCCAGTACCGTAAGTCTTCCCATCTAACCGCCAACAATCATTTCCCATCTTTAAATAATGTGAAATGCCAACTTGATGCAACAAGGTAATTTTATTGACGTATTATTAGCTCGACGTGTTTCGGGTACATGCGCCCATCATCAGGAGCATTAGACGTTGAGTTGCAGCATATGGTTATATGCACCGAGTTTTTGGATGGGTGGTAGTCTTGAGAGCCGCTGCGTAGGTCGTGTGTACGGTGCGGATGGTGCGGATGGTGCCGTGCGACCAACACTCATCCAAAAACTCGGTGCAGAAAACCATATGCTGCAACACAACATCTAATTCTCCTGATGATAGGCGTATGTACCCAAAACATGTCCAGCTAAGAATACATCAATAAAATTACCTTGTTGTATCAAGCTGGCATTTCAGATTATTTCATGAGGAAGATGCACGGTCAAACAACCCTCAAATTTCCCATCTTATTTGAGGCTGTATAAGTACATATGTTGGAACAAGACCGTTGGTGATTTACCCTATCAGTACTCGGCTACAACACTCTACACGTATGATTAGTTATCGTAAATATCAAGAAAAATGGGGTAACGTAATGTTGGCCTACCCTTCTCTTCCAAAAGCGTTCTTTGCATTTTTTTATCATTCATAGCTCTGATGCTACACATGCGATGTTGCAAGTCGACGCTCACCACAAATCCCATGCTATGTAGAATCAAAACAAAGAATAAAGTAAAGGTATTTTTTTTTTCCCTGAGCACGCCATGCAGGGACAAGGAGAAGTTTGTTTCTATGTAGTTAAATATACTCAGTAGCGAAGAATGTTTCGAATATAATTCTCATGCCCAAATTGGAGCTATAGGTGACATCATATGCCAACTTTTCGTGGGATGAGCAATTTAAAAAAAAAATCGATAATATTTGTTTATAGTTTCACGTAGGCCTGAGTGACGATATGTTTTACACTGGGCGAAATGAAATCAAATTTAAATTCACTAAAGAAACTGTAAGTGTATACCCCAATACGAAGTTTTATTTAAATTCTTTGATGCTGTTTAGCAAATGAAACATACGGCAGACGGCCGGAGAGGATTTCCGCTCTGCGCAAAGCACGCGCTAGTACAAGAGTTTCGAAAGAGAAGATCGCAAAACGGCAAGGAGGTATAATAGAGCCATGATGAAACAGTGCCTTGTAAACCACGCATTAATATCCCTTGATTGTATTAATTTGTTTAAAGAAAATTTTCTAAGCTGCGTAGGTCATAATGAGAACTGAAAGCGATGCTGGAGGTACCAGTCGTTACCGCAGCCACGGTACCATTCGGACAATTTTCTAGTGCCAAAGAAAAATACGTAAAGCCTGGAGGCTGTCGTTGTGTGGCTGCATGGGGCACCAACTTTTGGGGGAATCCCGAAAATACTTGTATAGAAGATTTGTGTGTGTGTGAGTGTGTGTGAAACATATTTTATATGTATCGTCCATTTTCATTATCTGTTCAGGACTACGCGTCTAGATAAGGCCCCAAATTTATTTTCTCAGTGGGTCCAAATACGTCTTAAACTGGTTCTGCTCCCGAATACGGAAAACTGCTTGGAAAAACACACAAAATCTTTTGGTAGATAAATCTTGAAGGCGTTTTTTGGTATAAGTTTAATATTATTAAAAAGGAATCCTCGACAGGTTTAGTTTGATTGTAGGCTTGTGGAATGAGTAAAAGAGGAAGACAAACGCCATGTGTATGGGAAATGGGGTTCATGTTCTAACTGCGTCAGTAAAGAAGGCGAGGGTTCGACTCCCTTACACCACCACGGTCCCGAGACTTGTGCCATACCATGACCCGACTGGTACAGAGCACGATGCACTTTCACTACATCGATTACATTTTTCAACCGAAAACCCAAACAAGGATTTATATCCCACTGATGACAGACACCAAGACAGATCTGCGTGGCACGTAACAGTAATCTGGACGGCAAGCAGCACGTAACACGTATCAGTCATAAGGCGTGCGTGATTACGTGACAAACACGCGCGTTGTTTTCAACAGACCACACACACATAAGCCCATCAGTCAACTTCTGCGCGATTATGTAACAAAGCACCACGTTTCACTCAGTCATGTATGTGTTGTCCTTGCAAAACAAAGTTGAATGGGTACCACCATCTTCCCGGGGTAAAGCGGCCGGAACGTAAAGCTGAATTCTCACGTGCATCTAGTGGCGAAGTTAAGAATGCGTGGAGCTATACCTACACTTCTACACACATACGCATGGCTCGTCTTATATTTGGAACATCATTAAAACCTTTAACTACGGCAGTATATTGCAGTCACCAAACTGCACATACAAGAGCTACTGAGCCACCGAACCCGACCTCTCAGTGTACATATACGAATTTTACTGGCATCTTGTTCCTACACCTAATTCCTAAACCCAGAACACAGTCATTACCTCCTCACACACACCGTCCTGTGTGTCTCTGTCCCTTTTAACCACAGGCGTGTAAATAACCCTTAAATCGACAGGAACTGCGTGGTCTCGAACTACCGATCCTTGAATCCAGAATCACAAATATCAACTACTAGACTACAGAAGCGACATACGAAAAGAAGTTTCGGATTACACTCATACGACACCACTGTGACATATAACACAGATAACAACACGAATTACACGGCAGGTACACATCAACTCTGATACTTTAACCAACCGTTACATCGTAACATTTTTTAAAAGCCAGCTTCTTGCTACGCCACTGTACTGGGGCCCATCGCACCTCGCACCACTTAAACATGGAGTCTTCGTCTGCAAGTGCACTTAATATTCACAACACGGTAATCAGAAATTCGAATAAGTCGGACAGGAGCGTAACAAACTTGATTCCAAATTTGGCAAATTTCCAATTTCAGTGTTCAAGGGCACCTATGGACAAGATTTAAAGTTACTGGCATGTATTTACATGCTATAATAAAGTAAATCACAACATTTTGCATGCACATTTCTTCTAAATTAATTTAAATGAGTGTGGGTTATATCGTGGCCACATTAGACGAAACAAAAGTTTCTCTTAATAACACCGGCATGGCTACCCCTGTGTAACTACGCATGCGTATAGTCCAGTTGAAACGTGATGGCACACGGTGACGCACAGGAGGGGTTGTGAAGGGGAAACTGCCGAATGGAGTGGGTAGCTAGTACCCTTCACACTACCTCGGAACATGGTGTATCTAGCATTACTACCATTACTACCGCTGATGCGCACACCTCGGCTGCTAGTAGTCGACTGAACTGACGCCCCTGCCGATTTAAGTGGACTCGTCCGTTTCGCCGAAAGATAAAATCTGTTTTCCGCGCGTGTGCCATCACAGTTCAAAAGCAGTCTACTACTGCTGCAGCTAACGATACCTTATTTTGATGTCGATTTTGCGTCGCAGGAGTTGCGTTGCCAGCACGTGGTTGAGCAGTGGTTAGGTTAGAATCTTCCTTTACTTACATTCCTGTTACAGGCAGATGGCGTCACATAACTAACTCCAGACTATTTTGTGAGTCAGGTTACTCTGACTTCTTACTTAACTGTCAGCAATAAATCGACTACTTGAGCACGTTTACACTCGTCACCGACTTCGCCACTCTACCACCAGCGGCTGCACATGTTCGCCATTTGCATACAGCCACTAGCGATCTCTATGCATAAATGCCACCCAGTTGAAACCGCCATGACCAGAGATTAATGACCTATCGATAAGAATCGAAGAATAAGTGTATTCGTATCAATGCTACTGACATCTTTGGACCAAAAATTATTGATGGAAAACTCATCAACGGTATTCCATATCAGAGAGTGACGTGCCTCGTTGGTTCAATGGGTCCGGTAACGGTAACTGTTTTTTAACTAAGAGTTCAATTGCAAGAATTTTAAGCACAAAAGCAATTTAATCACCTCTGAAAATTCTAATAGATAAGAAGAAACATGCTGCATATGTCATAGAAGGCTCCTGAAAGATGGCTAGTAAGTCAGGCCGAAACATGTCGGAGGATTAACTTATAGTAGAAAAAAAGCCTATTGCAGCAAGCTGGTGTTGAACTTTTGTAAATATAATACAGCTGCACGGAATGTGTATAATATTAAATAAACGAGGCATGTTTTGAAACAATGGCCCGGTATGAAGAACACCATGCATCGACAAACTGTTGAGGGTGGCCAAATCACGACGCTGTTGATACTAAATCATTGAGTCGAGAAATGAAGATAATAGTCGTACGTATTTGACGGCAAAAAAAGCAGATTTTATGGTCAATGATACTATGGTATGACAATGATACTATGGTATGACAATGATATTATGGTATGACAATGATACTATGATATGACAATGATATGGTATGACAATGATACTATGGTATGACAATGATATTATGGTATGACAATGATATTATGGTATGACAATGATACTATGGTATGACAATGATATTATGGTATGACAATGATACTATGGTATGACAATGATACTATGGTATGACAATGATGCTATGGTATGACAATGATATTATGGTATGACAATGATACTATGGTATGACAATGATATTATGGTATGACAATGATACTATGGTATGACAGTGATATGGTATGACAATGATACCATGGTATGACAATGATACTATGGTATGACAATGATATTATGGTATGACAATGATATGGTATGACAATGATATGGTATGACAATGATACTATGGTATGACAATGATATTATGGTATGACAATGATACTATGGTATGACAATGATACTATGGTATGACAATGATATTATGGTATGACAATGATATGGTATGACAATGATACTATGGTACGACAATGATATTATGGTATGACAATGATACTATGGTATGACAATGAAAGTCAAAGTCCACTGCATTTCGTTAAATATGAACACACAGGAAACTGCGTCAGGCAAAAGTTGTATATTTAAAGGACGTTTATACTTTATTGTATACTGTTTTATACTATTAATATTTTGAACACTGAATTTAATTTGAATTTTACGTAAAGATTAAGTTCGTACCGCACAGTAAACAACTCCCTTCTCGGTTGTAAAAACCAGTAAGTAATGCTGTTCAAGGGAATAGTTGCTTTTTCTTCCCACAACCGTACAAAACGCATAAATTATTTCTGTAGGCAAAATGTAGACTTTCTGAAAGTCGTGCATGGAGCTATGACTAGGCTTTAAAAGGCTTGCAAACACGGAACTTGTTTTGAAAAGACTGAAGGTGTTGGCTTTCATCTTCACGTTATATGGAGTTTATATTCGACAGGTACAAACTGCAGTAAAACTCGCCCGACATTTGGCGTAGATTCTTAATATCAGATTTCGTCAAAATCCGGTTTGCAGTTGAGAGATGAAATATCGTGCCGGGCACCTGCAGTAATGACGTGGGCTGTACAATAGTGGCAGCCTAATGACCTTGGCAGCATTCCTAATGTGTGACTCATCGTCACTATGAAGACGTAATCAGGACACTTCTGAGAAGTACCCGGGGTGTGGGTCAAGAGGTCAGCCTACGCAGCCTAACTTCAACTGGAGCACCCATTCCACATCTTAACAACCTACTTCGTAAGTTCCATGGTAATGTTATCCTCCAGTCTTCCACCATCCTCACAGTAACAAACTCTCTCGCCGTCGTTGTACCCGCATGTCTCTCGTCGACTGAGCCGGTCTTGATCAGCCTCAATTCAGTCAAAATTGAACACCTTACTTACTTAAGAAATACTTTAATGCTCTCTTCCCGTTTGTGCCCCACTCCCCCAAAATTCCTTATTTCAGGACCTCACGAAACGTGTGCATTTATTTCGCCTAGGCCAGATTACGTGCAGGTCGAACGAGGATTCGTGATTCGACATCGCTTTACTTCAAAGCGTCCAGTCCATCTCTGGAGAACAACCATCATCACACTCAATTGGTAATGGGGGTTGTTTTCTCGTTGGTAAAACGGACGGGGAATGAAGCTGACAGGTCTCCACATATGCCTTTGTGGTTTCCACAGGGACAAATTTTCTTTGGCTACTACACAGTGGCGCAAAAAGAACGCATTTTTTTTTTTCAAATAATTGTAACTGTTTTTATTTTCAATATAAAAAATTATATTAACACCAAAACAACCTGTAATAAATGCAGTTTTGATTACTTACATTGATTACTCAATTACGGAAAATTATATCGGAAAGTTGGCGTCCTTCTTACCGTACACACGTCTGGAGCCTCTCCTCAAAGTTCTGCATCACATTTACTAACGTTTCTTGTGGCACAGTTGCAATTTATTCGCGAATGGAAACTTTCAGATCGTCGACTGTAAGAGGTTTTTGAACGTAGACTTTTGATTTGAGGTAACACCAAAGAAAGAAACTCTCCCGACTACTACCCATTTCACAAACATGCTTTCTTTTTGCGCCACTCTGTATTTCGCCTATGCCGGATTACGTGCAGTTCGAACGAGGATTCGTGATTCGACACCGCTTTACTTCAAAGCGTCTAGTCCATCTCTGGAGAATAACCATCATCCCACTCAATTAGTAATGGGGGTTGTTTTCTCGGCGGTAAAACGGATGGGGAATGAAGCTGACAGCTCTCCACATATGCCTTTTTGGCTTCCACAGGGACAAATTTTCTTTGCCTACTACAATCCTCGTCCATCCATTTTCATTAAATATTTTTTGAATAATAAACATTACTAAACTTCTTATTGTGTCACTGCACGCTCCCTTTTTCCCACATCGAAATAACCTTCCCAGCAGAGTGCTGCGCATTTTGCAGAAGCACAGCACACTTACACTCGCTGCAAGACATTCATTTACAAACAGGTGAATAATCACTGGCACATGAAGAATCCACTGAGAGCTGTTCCCATGCTTAATTATCGCGAGTCTTGTATTGTACAGAATATTCGTTCCGGCCTCCTCGACCCTTGGCGTAAGCGTCCTTGATACCTTACGGGCCACAAGAGACGTAACACGGGTTCCGAGAGTCGATTCCTGGTCTTGTGCTGTATATGACGCTTGTAAAATACCTGAACAATTCACAAAATACAGAATTCGAAATTACAGCGTCGCGAATTCAGCTGTTTCTTATTGAAGGTCATGTCAAGGACGTCCAGTTTTGAAGGTTGCACTGACCTCCGCAGGTGCTGCAGTCCAATGGTCTAAGTATAATACCTGCCTACATCCTTCATCTTCACCACATCTTTCTTATGTACTTCTTTTCTGTTTTTTTTTTCTCTCATCCTTTGTTCATACTTTTCACTCACTTCTTCGCTCTTTGTTTTGTTACTCGGTTCATTATAATATTGTGTCATAATCACTTTAATCTTCTCTGGATGCTTTTTCCTTAATTTCTTCTTCCCATTTCTCACCTGTCATCAATTTATTTTTTCCCTTTATATACTTTCCTGTCTTCGGCTGTTTTTTTCATTTTTTGTTTCGTTTCCCTCCCCTTTTCCATTGTTTGGTCTCTAAAGGTTTCATATATTCGGAATTTCTTCGTAATTAGGTCTATTGCCTTTTCTTTCTCTACATTTCTGTTTGCTTATCACCTTTTCTTTGTATTTACTTCTACCTTCGTTCCCCTGAGCACCTATTTCTCATTGTTTTTGTTGTCTTTCATTCTGGCAGTGCAATAATTTCAAATGAACCCATATTAATTCTCTCTGCTTTCCTCTTGTCTCCGCATTTATTATTTAGGGCCATCTTCCTCTATTCTATATTACGCAACCTTCACTTGTGATCAAGTTCCGATAAATCTGAAATGAATGTAGATCAAAACACTGTACCAGATTTTCTTGCCTAACCTCGCTCGGGCATCTCGAAGTGCAAACTGGCGGACCTATTTAATGACTCGTAGTAATAATGTGTTTGAAAGGGAATTCATTTTACGTTACACAGTTATGTTTGCCTTTTACCATAGTAAAACATTATTTCGATTATCAATAAAGAATATAACATTTGCCGAATTTCCAGTTGAATGCCTGCCTTTCTCAGCACGCTCTTCCACCAGAAATAAACCGTCAGTAAAAAAAAATCAGAGAAGCAGATTGTCTCTGGTCTTTAGAGGTATGCGGATGGAGAAGGAGCGGTATTGGTATTAAACGTTTAATTGGAAACTGGTACAGACAATGTTAGGAACTGACCAATTTAATGCATAAATTCTTGTTTTATAAGAAGTTTATTATATTCCTCTAAATGTTTCGAGCACTATTGCGCTCATCATCGTCACACTCTATAAGTGACCGTCCGGTGCGCAGGTTGCAATCTGCACACCGGACGGTCACCTACAGAGTGTGACGATACCAGATGCTGTATAATACAATTTGACCTCCTGTTGATGACCGCAATAGTGCTCGAAACATGTAGAGGAATATAATAAATTTATTATAAAACAAGAATTTGTGCATTAAGTTGGCCAGTTGCTAAGATTATACTGAGATGCACGGTCAGCAAAACATAAAGAAAATGGTACAGACAAATTTTCAGTGTTTTTAATAATCAGTTTAAAGGGATGCTGTGAACATAAATGAGGTTTGGGGGAGGGGGGGGGATTTAAATTATTAATAAAGGATATAGCGGCTCTTTAGTACGTTTTAAATGTTAGGAGTTTGTTAGGGTGGAAGTTGTGAAGTCTGATTACAAATTTTTGAGTTTCCATACACAAGCTCAGACATGACCCCCTGCTACTTCGCCGCATTTGTGTGTAGTATCGACAAATATTTCAGCGGAGATCGGGATGCGCCTGCGTATCTGTATGTGAAATTGTACTGCTTTAGATTCGCATTTGTTTTATTTTTTTCATTTTATAACAGTTCGTCCGTAAGAAATTGCTCTTACATAGTTGGAGGAATTTTTAACACTGGAACAAAATATTTCATACTATGCGAGTGTTTATGTGAGATTTCAGGTTCCCGCCGCGATGTGACTGAGGCCTTCGCTCTTGTTGGATGTTACGTGGCATATGTCGGTAGTTGGTTGCCACCCTTTGAAGGTGGGACCGGTAGTTTATCCTGCACCGTCAGTAACCAACCAAATTCCAGCCTACTCCGCCGAACGTCCCAGAGGAGCCGAAGTGTCTTAGTTTTTTTTTTTTCTTTCAACGGTATGGCTGAATTTTCTGTTCTTCTGGAATATGACGCCGTGTCACTGGTAACCTGATCCTGAATTTTCGAGACATAGGAGTGGTCTGATCTTTAAGGGCCCAGATGTCCATTGAAGAGTTCGACTCTTGATGACAGGGAGGTAATCTTTTCCCGGCTTTTCGAGACACCGACGTTGTCCGCCGGTAAGAGATTACCCAGCGACGCGGCGACATATCCCAGCAGAATGGAAACCTCAGTTTAACACTATGTCTGGTTTCTTAGCTATGCATTTTGTCTCCAAATGTACAGGAGAGCCCTTCATATCTTATATTTTATGAAGAGACCCTCGCCCTTCCGCCTTAGCCCTTGGGCGGTGCCCTATGATATATAAAAGATCTTGGGCACCTCCCTGGATAGTCATGGTTCAGCTACAGCCCTGCTGCACGGAAGGTAGAAAACAGTCGCAATCCGACCTGGCTTGACCGTCTTCATGACTGACTCGGTTTAACGACGTCTTGTCAAATATATTTGTTGGTGCAGTCAAACCGGTTTATAAGAGAGACCTAGACAGGAAAATGTTTTGGCTATTAGTGAACATTTGGAGCATTTTTTGTAGAGAAGGCATCACGAAGTGCTCTAATGACGTATATAATAAACTCACAAATATACGTCAACCCAACAAATATTAATTGGAGCAATACGCTACGTGTTTCGACCTGTTAACAGGTCATCATCAGGCCTCAGAATAAGTCAAAGGTGCTGCTAAGAGATTGGGATCCCAATGTTTTGTTTATAGTTGTAAACAAATATAAAATCTGGTACTGATATGACACATACATACATTGTCTATATTGTCTATTTAAAATAGTTAAAACATTAGTAGGTATCTGACACCTAGGACAGTGATTGTCATCATGAAATTCTGTACTGTGGGTGCTACTGTATTTACACTCGGTAGTACCACATGTTTTAACTATTTTAAATAGATAATGTACGTATCGTATTTTATCCAGTACCAGATTTTGTATTTGTTTACAACTATAAAAACATAGGGATCCCAATTTCTTAACAGCACCTTTGACTTATTCTGCTGGAGGCCTGATGATGACCTGTTAACAGGTCGAAACATGTAGCCTATCGTTCCAATAAATATTTGTTGTGCTGACGTATATTTGTGAGTTTATTATATACCTATTTTGGAGCATGTTTCCAGGCCTTACTATAAGCTACACACATACTGATAACTTTGTGTAATGATTGCTTGCATTTTTATTTAACATATTTGTAGGAGTGTTCTTCCTGATATTTATGCTAATACAGTAGGTGGAAATGTTTTTTACTGCAATAAGATGGTAAAAATAGAGAATAACTGGTTTAATTTCTTGACGGATTGTGATTTATTACATTTTGGATTCTTGACCCTCGAAGATGGGGCCCATAGTTTGTCCCGAAACGTCGGCGAGGAACTGCCACCACTCGCTGCGTAATAATCCAGAAGAGCGCAGACCTCATCTACTGTTATGTTCAGCTGAAAAAATCATTAAAATATCACACCAAATTTGGCCTTATCTTAAGAACAGGTAAACTGCTTGTCCCCTCCAGGTTCTCTATCATATATTTCCATTTTCTTCTAGAAACAGAGTGATAAAAATACACACAAATATAATTTTGCCTGTCACCGTATATGAATATGAAACTTCGTGTGCTACATTAACGGAAGAACACTGCCTGAGTGCACTCAAGCATAGGGTTCTGGGGAACCATGTCTAGACGTCAGAGGGAGGAAAGAACAGGTAGCTGGAAGAGAAACTTATGGGGAGCTTTATGATGCGTACTTATTTCCACACCTGGCATGGTTGGTTGAAGCACTGTGCCATAAGCCGGAAGGTCGCGGTTTCGATGCCCCATGGGGTCATCGGGATTTTTCATTCACTAAATCCTTCCGGCCGCACTATGGCCCTGGGGTCGGCTCAGTCTCTAACAAAAATTATTACCAGGGGTATCTCCTGGGGATAAAGGCGGCCGATGCTTACGGCTGACAACCTTGCCACTTTCGTGTACCTAAATCCGGAAGCCTTAACCTCCTGGAGCTCTAAGGGCCTGTCCAGGCCTGTAAAGGGATAGTTTTACCTTTATTAAAATTTAGATATATTTTGCTGTGAACCACAACAACAAAAAAATTAAATTTACCTTTACTCATTGCCACACCATGTTAAGGTGATAAAATCAAGCAAGATGAGACGGACAGAAAACGTAGCAGGCATAGGAGAGAAGAGGAATACATATACAGGACAGTATTTGTAAATGTGAAGGAAAGAGTCATTTCAGAAAACCGAACTATGGATGGGAGAGTAATATTTCAATGGATCATAAAGAAACATTATTAGAAATCTTACACTGTGTTCGTATTGCTCAGGACAGAGATAAGTGGTGAACCCTATTGAAGTCACCCAGAACAGGCTGCAGCACACCTGGACATGACAGAGTGTGTTTTCCCATTAAACTAAAAAAAAAAAAAACTATCTACATTTACTGTGAAGGCTACTTTTCTGTGAGATGCAACGCCACGTAATCTGGCATACAGGCACCAGTGTTTCCAAAGAATTGCTTTCTCCGTATTCAGGGTGGAAGGGTAAGCAAGGGTGGAAATTGTCAGTGACATAAGGAAAAAGGACTGACTCTCAGAAATATCACTGTTTGTTAATAGTCTATGTATAGCTCTACTCCCAATGTCCCTCCCACTTCTTCACTTCTTCCCATGCTGGTTTATTCTTCTATCCTGAAGGCCAATTTTACACTTTCTTCCTAAATGACTACATTTATCCACCATGCTGCATAGCATTTTATCTCAGAAAACACTAATCTTTGTCATTGGTTCCCCAAGAACATAAAATTTTACACATTTTTAGAGTGTGCAGAAACTTGAAAGCCTGGTTGTCTGACAGTTGTGTCTGCATTGCAGAAGGGGAGAGGCCACGCTTCCTGCTAGCATCATTGCTAGGTTATCCATCTACATGTATGCACAACAATGCACTGCACAGCTGCACTTATACTTTCACCTGTTGGATTGTTGGGGGACAACTCACCAAAGGTACATACATCTTACACACTTTCTGTAGCATTATAAGTAATTTTAGTAATGTACTGATTCTTTAATGTCATCTATAGTTATCCAGCCAATACAACACCATAAATGCTGTAACATTCATATATACCTCACACACACAAGTTGCGGTCGACAATTTTGGCCATCGTCAGGCTATACTACAACACTCTTAAAGGTAATATGAAAAAAAAATCTCTTCTTTATGTTACTATTCAACCTGAAATAATTATATTATTATACTGCAGAAGGAATAATAAAATATTTAAAATAGGCATTTTAAATATTTTCTTACAATGTTACCTGTTACTATTTATTAAACAAATACAATTGGATCATGTTATCCAAATTTACTGATTATTTGTTCATAGCAACTCCTTGCTGTCATGTGGTTATATTTTACAAGTTCATATACCCTTTCTCTGACATTGACCTGCTTCATTTAACTTCCTGAACTGTATCCACTTCTTTAACATTTCTTGGAAAAAATTCTGTTTTTTTTTTTTTAGTTTTTTTTAGTTTTTCTTGTGTTGTTATGATGAGACCATAGGGTAGGTTGACTTGTAGTTTCCTTCACCAAGATAAATTAAATCTGATACTCCACATTTTTCTGTAAAGGCTGCAGCGAGGGAGGTGGAGGACTAGACCTGATGGCCGATATACTATTCACATGCTGTGTGCACGTGACATCTCCTGCTGCTACAGTCAGTCAGGTGCTGCCAGTTCGCAGGGAAGACATCGATCACAGAAACAACGAGATTTTGGGTGCCTCCAGAACAGGTATATATCTCAGAATATTTAGTTTATGCTATAACACATATATAAATATGGACTGGTAAGTTAAAATACAAAGCCTTCCAAGAAAATTATCAGTAATTGAATCCATCAAAACACTTTCCCCACTAAAAAGAGTCCAGCGAAATTTCAAATTAATTATTATATATAAGCAAATGGATTTTTCATTCATGCCAACCCTCATATTGAATGTTGTATCGCAACTGAAGTTGAGACAGTGTTATTAAATTAACTAAGAAACAAACACAAGTACAACAGGTGGAAATCAGCTGTTTGTTCTGCAGAGTGTGGAGTGCCAAGGATTGCTCTGCAGAAGCGGATTATTGGTGGCAATGAAGCATACTTTGGGGAGTTTCCATGGCAGGCCCACATTCGCATCGCAGGGTACCAGTGTGGGGGCGTACTGGTCAGCAGGTGGTATGTGGCCACTGCAGCACATTGCATTCACAGGTGAGCAACACAGTACTACGGTAATATTATCGCTTTACTGTGAAATACTGTGTTAGATGTTATAATTATACAGTCCACATTAATTATTTTTCAGTTACTGAATATTTACTACTATAAGATGACATCCATATTCCAGCCTTTTGTAATTTCTAATGCTAACAACTTCTAAGACTGTGAATGAAAGTTTTAGCATAAACTCTTATACATTCATAAAATTCTGACACTTCTTTGCTCACGTTATATTTATCTTTTGTTATCACCCAGTATGATGCTTAATGTTTCAGCTGTGACTTATTGCAGTACTGTTATTTCGCTTTCTATGGCATCAGATTTGATAACACTTTGACCTGTATTTTCTATCTTCAGTTTGAAATGACCCATTTCGCATTAATTGAAAAATTAATTGTGACAAGGTCATGTTGATCAACAGATTAGTCTGTAAATATCTGAGAAATCCTTTCTTCTGACATATTGCACTCTATCATTGTTTACGCATTGCTTAATGTCCAAAGACTGAGTAGAGGCCTCATATTCAAAGGTCAGTGTTGTGATTCTTAATTGGACCATTTATGTTGAAGATGAGGCCACTATATGGTCTTGAAATGCTGAGCAACAGACACACATTAACACAACATTATTTGCCAGAAAAATGGACTGTCAACTGCAATGATTCAACAGTCTAAAGACTCATGCCATAAATGGTTAATTACTTAAAACTAAACCCTTTTTAGCCCTATTTCAGTTTCTTTTATTTCTGTGTTAATGTACCTAATTCCAAAGCCAGGTTAACAACTGGGATAAAAATATCATGTAGTAATAAAAGGAAATTTTACGTATTGTATAGGGAAAGCAATGATCCTAAATTGAAAATATATTATTAGAATTATTGCAAAATACTATCTAAAGTTATTATATTAGCCAAAAAAATACTATAACAATAAATTAGCGAACTCCACCAACAAACCTAAAACAACATGGAGCACTACAAAAACAATCACTAACAACAAAAAGAATATTAACAATATATTAATGATGGATGTTGATGGAAAGATCACAACACATCACCAAACTATTGCAGAAAAATTGAATAATTGTTATGTTTCTGTTCTGACAACATTACTAACAATAATCCTATAAATAATACTGATGGTGATTTAAATAAAATCAACCCGTTTAATAATATATATTCTGCGTTTAAACAATCTTTCACAAATATTAAAATAAAAAATACAACTACTGATGAAATAGAAAAAAATGACCAAAGAATTAAAAAGCAAAAAGTAATGTGCATATGATGAAATAACTACGAAAATCTTAAAAATTAGCAGTCCATTTATGGTATCACCCCTAACATAGATATATATATATATATATTCTATTACATATATATATGTAATAGAATGCTCTCAACTGGAACATTTCTGGACAGAATAAAATTTTCAGAAATCAAACCTATATATACAAATATAAAGGTGACAAAACACTTATTACTAATTACAGACCAATTTCATTACTTCCTGTATTTTCAAAAATTCTTGAAAAGCTTATATATAAAAGATTATATCACTGTTTAACCTTGAACAATATATTAGTAAAGGAGCTGTTTGGCTTCAGATGTAATAATTCAACTGAAATAGCAATATATACATTAATTAATAATATATTATCATCTCTCAATAAGAAAATAATAGTTGGTGGGTTATTTTGTGATTTGCAAAAAGCTTTTGACTGCATAAATTATGACATACTATTACCAGAAATGAAATTTTATGGTATATCAGATGTTGCTAATAAGTTAATGGAATCCTACTTAAGAAATACATATCAGAGAATAGTTATAAATGCTAATAATAATTCAAATGGCTATTTTTCTAAATAAGAAGAAGTACAGAACAGAATACCATAGGGTTCAGTTCTTGGATCATTATTGTTTTTAATATATGTTATTGATCTTTCTAAAAGTGTAACTGACAAATCCAGCCAGATCTTATTTGTTGATGATGCAAGCTTCATTATTGCAAATCATGATGAGACCAAATTTAAGTTTAATACTAATGAGATATTTAATGAAATAAATAAATGGTTCCATAGTAATTTATCAATGTTAAACGATGACAAAACATAATTTTGCAATTCCTAACTAAAACTGACCATGAAATTAATATGCAAGTATCGTTCAGTAACAGAAAAATTACTGCTACTCAAAGTCTAAGATTTTTAGGACTGACTATTGACACTGCTTTGACTTGGAAACATCATATTGGGGAACTAATATCTAGACTGAATAAGACTTCTTATGCCATCAGATCGATTAAGCCGTTTATGTCCCTAGATGTACTGAGAAGTACATATTTTTCATATGTTCACTCAATTATATCTTATGGAATTATATTTTGGGGGAATTCACCTCATAGTGAAGACATATTTAAAATTTAGAAAAGAATAATTATGAATTCAAATAAGAATGCCTCTTGTCGGCAAATATACACGGAATGAAATATCCTTCCAATTCAATCCTATTATACATTCTCAGTACTTTTATTTGTTACTAAATATGAAGAACAATGTCTGTTTTACTCACAAGTACATAAAATTAATACAAGGCAAACCTACAACAAACTTGGCAGTATACCAAAAGGGTGTTTATTACTCAGGAGTTAAGACCTACAGTCATCTACTTACAGCCATTAAAGATTTATCTGTTGATAAGAATAAATTCAAACTAGCTCTAAAAAGATATCTCTTACATAATTTGTTTTATAGTCCGGAGGAATATTTTAATACATAATTAATTATGATATTAATTTTATTCATATTATTACTTATGCTTATCCTAATCATAGTACTTGTAATTGTTAACATAGCTATCCTATGACACTACAATAAGGCACGTCTTATGCTGAATGTACTCCTGCTTTTTTATTATGCCTAAAGTATAAAGGACTAGTTCCACATCTGTATAAGATCAATGGAATGTGAAATAAATGAAATGAAATGAAACCATTCAGTTTTAATTCTCTCATACACTGTGACTCTGCATATTGTGATCTTAGTAACCCCATACTGCACATTTCTGAAAGCATGTAGTTGCAATGTTTTCTCGGTCTTGTTGCAGGGCACGCCTAAAGGATATCACAGTGTACCTAGGGGAGTATGACACACAGAATACAGGCCACTACCTTGAACCACTGCCAGAGGAGATTTTGAGGGTTGTACATAAGATAATTCATCCAAATTTCCAGTACAGGATCACACAGCCAGACAGATTTGATCTGGCACTGTTAAGATTATCCCGACCAATCAGTTACCGGGAGAACATCCTACCTATATGCCTACCACGACATGATGCATCATTCTGGGGCCAGATGGGTGTGGTGGCAGGCTGGGGCAAGACAGACACCACTTATGGTTTGTAAAACAGCCCTTTCCTGCTGGAAGGATCCTCGTTCTGACACATTCCTTTGTTCAGTGCTTAATTAAAGTTTGTGTTACAGTAATTCTATAGCAGTTAAAATAAGTTGTTGGGACGAACATGTCTACTTTCTTCAAATATTTACATAAACAGAGAAAAGTTTTACTTACTAATAAGTAAGACAAATTGTATAGCATATTACAAATAGTGGAATTCAGTATCTTCATAAAACATACTCTTCACTTTCCAGGTGCACTTTGTGATGGAAGATAATTTGAATGATTTTCAGATTTCTTTTTTACTTGCTGTCTGATAATTCACCACAAACACATTTAACTCATTTCCTAATATTTCTGCAAAGTGCTGCCTAAGAAGAAGGGTATTTCATTTCAAGTTTGCCACCATCTTTTTTGCTGAGTTTGTTAAATTTGTACCAGATGTCACTAGTATGTGCTGTAATACTAGGAACAAGACTGAAATACAACCAAATTGCAGCTCATTTTGAAAGTGAGAGATGATAATCTTTGAGTTTAAAAGTAAAATCTGTTTACAAATAGTTAGACATATATTTATATTCATATTCTTCTGTAAGAAATGAAACCTTTGCTGCCTAGTTACTCAAAGCATCTTTATTCACATATCCTGCTACTCTGAAATTGATGATGGACTTGTCTTCAAAATTTTCAATCATGATTCTGCCACTTTCTTTATGGTCAACAATGAAAACGGAGGCAGCACGTTCATCTGAAGCATAGACAACAAAGCCCACATTAAAAAAAAATATATACTGTGTTAATAGTGTGATTTTATCTGTGTTTATATTACCTCTACACATACCTCCATACAAACATTTAACAGAGTTCCAGTGCATGTCTTTAGTTTATTTTTGTGTTCAGCTAATAGATAGATAATAGATACTGCTGTCTGCTTGCTAGCAAGCAGACAGCAGTATCTCGTTTGACAAATGCCTGTTGCTGTATGTACAGTCTTGAACTACTGATGATGGATGGAAAGACCATCTGAAACATGTAAAGTATCATTCCAAAATAAAATAAATTTGATACATTGGTGCATCTTGTTGGTTTTACTATAGAAATAATATTACAATGCATGGCTCTATGAACGTCAAAACTGAAGTTTCTCTTTCTGTTATTCAGGTAAAACAGGGACCAACGTATTGCAAAAGGCAACAGTTCCTATTCTGAGTGATGCAGAGTGTCTGCAGTGGCATGAACACAAGAACATTAACTTAGAGCTCCACTCTGAGATGTTCTGTGCTGGTCACAGTGATGGTCATATGGATGCCTGTCTGGTGAGTCTGATGAATCATGATTTGCTTGTTAGCATCCCACAACTTTACAGAAACACTGATGGCTGTGTATGATGATAAAGATTATCCATACATGGGAATATTTCTTTATTCGCTCCCTCTGTCCCTCCTGACTAACTGATCAGGTAACTGCCACTAAGCAGGTTAGCTCACATTTGTGGTGAAAAAGTACACATTTTGTATTTCAGCTAATGAAAAGTCTACCCAAGCACACAATACTTGGTAGTTATCTTTAATTCTTGCTTATATAATGTAAAAGAATATATTAAAACAAGCCTGACTGCATCTTTCCTACACCTTTCTAAATATTAAAAATCATCATCATCATATCTTGATCAACAGCGCGTAATCAGTATATCTGATACAGCTTTATTTTGTCTATGAATCATTCACTCTATTCAGCTTATTCAAATTCCCTCCAACATGGTTTTCTCTTAGCATACTCTTTGGCTTTCAAAAAATATTCAGCCATGCAAGTTTTGAGCTTCTCAGAGCAGTCTTTTTGAAGTTCCCTGTCTTGTGGAATGTGACACTGTATCACTGGGTGAATAGTTTCTTACATTTTGAAGGAATGTGGTGCCTTCATCTTCAGTAACAAGCAGCACCCACACAGAGGAAGGCACCATGATTCTTCAAAACACTGGGAACTACTCGCCCAGTGACACAATGCACATCCCAGAAGATTTGAATCTGCATTCAGTTACATGATCTAAAGGATTATCACCATCATCATTAAGGTCCATTGTATCATGAATGAGTTCAGTAATTTTCAGATGTTTGGTATGTTTCACAGAAAGCGTCAATGAGAGGTAACACTTAACAGTTATATCTAAATCTCTTCATGACTTGCAGTGCACTTTTTTAGATTGTTGACAGATGGAAGAAAAATTCATATGTAGAGATAATGATCCCTTCCCTCCCTTTGCCAGATGTAAGGGATAAGAATTTGCTGAAAATAGCAGGTTTTTGTGTGAATGAAGTAGGTAACTAGAAGAATGCTAACTGTTGCAGGGAGATTCTGGTGGACCACTGATTGTACAGCAAGATGGCAGGTGGATGCTGGCTGGTATTACAAGTGCTGGATTTGGTTGTGCAGTGGACCATCAGCCAGGAATATACCACAAGGTGGCAGACACAGCCGGCTGGATTGCAGCACATGTAAACACATGACTATTTCAATCCAGTACAAAAACACATGGTAAAAATGGCACCCACAATATCATCTGGAAACATAACCACACATTTGGAACCCTTTTAACAATATCCTTTTCGATTAATTTTCAACTGTTTGAAGATTACTTCAAGTAGCACCATGCCTGCCTTTACAGCTACATTTCCATAGCAGCAAGATCTTGTTATTGCAGTGATATCTTATTTTTATATTTTGGTGTATATAGATGAATAAAATAAGTCTTTGTGTGAAGAATCATCACACAAAAGCAAGTGTGTCATCTGTTGATGACAAGAGAAAGTACTAGCGCAGTCTAAGCATCAACTGCATAATGTCTAGGCTGGATGGACAAAAAGAGTTAAATGTGTCTTGGTGTCAGTACAAGTAGAGAATGGGTTAAATGAAATTAATATTTCAAGCTTGTTTCCCATATAGAGTAACAAAACTGTGATAAACACATGTTGAGAGCATTAGTTAATAATGTTCCTGACTACTGTAATTGAACGTAAGTGATTAATATTTTTCAGTGTTTATTAACAAATCTGAAACTTAGGAAGAGGTGACAATGCTGAGCAAATAACTGCGATAACTAAAGAACCAAATGAGATCTGCCAAGATTTGTGGCAGAGAAACATCTAGGAGTATGTCCACTTAGAAAACTGAGGAAATGGTAGGATAACCTTAAGATGAATATTGGGGGAATAGGTTATGAGGATTGGTGGCACATGGAACTGGCTCAGAATAATGCTCAGTGACAAGCTTTTATACAGCAATACTGCCCCTTTTACTACAACTACTGTTTCAGCAGAATCTGTAAATTAATAAATGTTGCAGTTTTAACTTCACTGTATTGTTTCATGTGATGATTTGCACAGACAGACATACATAATGTCACATTCATTGAAGTTATTGTGAACAAAGGCAACAGCATAAAGTTAAAATTTATACCCTTAAAATAAAATGTTTTTTTTTTATCAACTGTATTTCGTGTTGCCTAACCTTAACAGATGCCTGTAAAAGTTGTTTATTCACCAAAAACCTTAAGTCTCATAAATCCAACTGCAAGCATTTCTCAGATACAACAACCTCTTATCCAGTTACATGTATTTAAATATTTAAATAGGTTGTTTTTCCTTTCCAGAACAGTTACAACAATGTGCTCTGGTAATGAAGGATTTACTGTGGCGCACCAAACTGTCCCATGTATATAGTGGGTATTATTTTTGAGTGCCAGTATTGCAGAATTTGGTACCTAAAAGTGAAAGGCCAATGTATTACATGACACTTATTAAAAGACTTGATTGAAGTCACATTCAGTCCCACAAATTGTAAGGATGATGGCACACATGTGTTCCACATTTCTTTATAGTATGCATTCTGCTCCAAGTCTCTTTGACCTAGGCTAACCAGCCCAAAGGGCTAGTCACTGCCTAAGATTATTACATACTTATTACTACCAGCCTTCTTGGGAAAAGAATGTGTATGCAACTAGAGAGGAATATGGAGAAGTATGCTGGACAGAAAATCATACCAGCTAATTGAAGATGTGGAACAAGAGAATCGATGGCATTAAATTGCATGAGTAGATCAGGTATCATACCACTGCTTACATAGATTTTGTGTGGCTAATATAGAGACTGCAAGTAATGTATGATTCACAAGTGCAATACTGCTTAATATAATTCACTGTTACATTACTGAAAATGGTTAAACTGGGTATAGCTAATAGATTCAGATATTTGTGGTAAGGTTATAAACTGCAGGTAAAATCTGAAGTCTCTAACAGGTGAAAGAATTACATAGAGCAAAATAGTTTAGATGGGGTCTGCTTTCTCTCTTCTTATGCAAAATCTTTTGCAGTTTAGGTAAAATGGTTATAATGTGAGATATGCAATTCTCAGAGTAGTGTTAATAAACATACAAGTTTTGTGGAATGCTATGCCATGCTGACTGATAAACAGCTACCTATTTACCAGTGGCAACAGCATAACATCTCAGAAGACTTGAATCTTTAAATATGGTATACTTTTACTTATTACAAAAATTATTTCAACCAATTCTGGTATGACTCCAGTGATGTATGTGGATAAATTGCACTGATAAATGTAACGGGTAAAAAATTTTTGATTCTACGGTACAAGATGGAAACCATGGAAAATGAAGCAAATTAAAATCAGTAGTTAATATAGGGAAGCAGTTCATTCACTGCCATTAACAGAAGTTTCAAACTCAAATTTTAATACTTCTAAGTAGAAACAATACATATAAATTTTCTCATAATATTGTAATTAAATATCTTGTAAGATATTTGACAGTGCAACAATGTTTGACCTTTCCAGTACAAAGGGTTAGCACAGACTTGGTTCTGTATGGATATACTTTATACTTACATACCTGCTATAAATATGGTCTCATGTAGTCACTCTCTATGCAAGATCTACAGTTGCAGGGAAACGGATAATGGCAGAGTGTGATTTAACAGTACATCTTGAAACAAACTAATGTTAGATCTCTGACTGTGTTGTTACTAATATAAAAATACTGAAAATCTCAGCATTTTCTACAAGCTGATATACTAACTGTTTAAAATTTTTTATATGAACATGTAACACAGTGATAAGTTTGGGATATTCTTGTACAGTACAGCCAGTATCAATCTGGACAGGAATATGGAAAACTGTCTGTGAGTTCAGATGTCTTCAACTTCAGTCACAGTGTGTCTCTGAAATCACACACAAAATCAGTGGGCTGAGTAATAATATTTCTTTTAATTAAAAAGTAAACAGGATGAGAATGTTCTGAGATGAATAAACTCAATATTGGCACAAAACCAAGCTATCTACCAGACCATAATATAGGAAAACAAAACAATAATTATCCAACCAATCCAGATCCAACTGATGGATACACCCATGTGGCTGGACGGTAGTGGTTCAGTGCAAAGAGTATGATGCATGTTTCTATAACATCATATATATCTTGTTGAAGAACAATACACCAAATATCATCACACAATAGGTAGCATGCCTGCTTCATATACAAGAAGTTCTGAGTTCGAATCTCAGTCTAGAGATCATCTCGCTTACGTTTTTCATTGTCTTCCTCAGTCTCTCCAGGCAGGTGCCAACACACTACCTCAAATTTTGCCAATACTGCTTCCTTCCATATCTTCTCAAAGTCATTACTCATCACCATACTACCTTTTGATACTAAGGGCCATGGGTAACCACAATGTTGCTTGTACTAGCTGGATTCTTTCAGGCATCGAGCAGTGTTGCAACATTTGACTTGATGAATATTACGTAGCTATTGTTTGTTTTGTCTCCTAAATTGTGGCTCCCATGTCTCGTCTAACTGTCCACTCCTGTTAGAGGCCACAGTCCAAGCTCTTTTGACAGTGTTATCAAACATATCACAACATAAACAAAAGAATTAAATGTGGAACTCATAATATATCTTACATGGTACCGAGATCACTGCCACAGACAGAAGAGGATTACTTGTTTCTGTACTAAACAACTCATGACAACGCGGTAGAAATTTGTCTCAATAATGACCAAAGAGTTCACGTCTTGTTTCACATCCCACTAAGAGCCTGACAAACACTGACAGTTTAAACTGACACATACCTGTACAGTATGTATATATAGTCAATACTGGATACAACTGACTGTTACAGATGGAAGGAGAAAAGATTGGATCTTAATTTTAAAGTAACAACATTGGTTGTTTTGAGATTACCATGGAAATGAATATGAAGATTACAGTCATATTGGATGTGATGCCATGTAGTCTGGTAATCAGAAGCCATTTTTGGAGGAGCCTCCAAAATTGCATTAACTTTATGCCAGACTACTCAGTGTTGCATCACACAATACACTGTTCTTCATAATATAAAATAATGAATGCCAGCAAAGTCTGGTATAGCACATTCGAAACGTGATGGCACATGCGCAGAAACCAGATTTGGTCTTTCAGGGTAATGGACGAGTCCATTTAAATTGGCAGGGGTGTCAGTTCAGTCGACTGCTGGCAGCCGAGGAGTGCGGATAAGCGGACAGCAATTGTATAGACCGTGTTCTGATGTACAGTGCAAGACTACTGGCTACCCACTCCATTTGTATCTTTCCCCTTCACTTCCCCTCCCGTGCGTCACTGTGTGCCATCAGGTTCTGAACGCGCTATACCTGACACGAAACACAGATCTCATTAAGATGTACATTTCTGTGTGGCATATATTTAATAAAAGATCAAGATTCTTTGTATCATAATATCTTTACCAACCATAATGTTTTCATGACTCTGCAGTATCTGTCTTGCTGATTTAGAATAGAACAAGGGGGTAAGTATCAGTGGCATACCCAGGAATTTTGTTTGGTGGGGAGGGGTTCAACAAATTCAGTTGAGGACAGAGAGAATGGGGATCTGGGGGTGGTAGCCCCCTAGTCAGGGGTTCTGGCGGCAGCTGTAATTTGGTACAAGAAATTTCATTTCATATAGTAACATTTTCTTAATTTTTGGTACTTCAAGACTATTTATGATGACAACCAATTAATCTGTCATTGCTAATGTAAAACAATTGCGAACCTAGGTAGTTTAGAATTTTACTGCCTTTTTTCTGAACATCTTGGGGTGTTGGCATCCTAAATTCAGCAATTTTTAACAGTTTTCACAATCAGGTTGAGTTTGGCATGATTTTGGAGGGCCTTCAGAATTTCGGGGGGGGGGGGGTGTTTGAACTCCCTAAACCCCCCCGTCGGTATGCCACTGGTAAGTGTGGAACTGTGGCAGGTGGGCTCAGAACTTCTTCTGAATATAGAGTAGAGAGGTGAAAAAAGAAAGATCAAGCATAACAAATTACAATACATAGGGTAACTATTAATATATGTGCACAACACTATGTAGCTGTCACACATGCTACACACCTCTGCTGACTGATCTCATTTATAATCACCAGATGTAAGCATTATTACTTACTAACAATGTATTACTTATTACTGTTACTGTTGTTGATTAATAAACATTGTGAAATGTTTTAACTTCATTTCTTCACTTTCAGTTTTACAAAAAATTTAGAACATCAGTGAGCCATTTTACCCATGTACCTAGAATATGTATCTGTTGTTAGAATTTTAACATTTTTCAACATATAACAAGATCCTACACAAAATGGCAAATTTATAAATAATAAAGTCCCTCCTTCGGTAGTAAAACCTTACAGGGGAACACCAATAAAACTGGAGCCCAAAGTTCTGACACAGTCCTGCACCAATACCATTCACTTCTTTTTTAATATTATTGTGACAATACCTCCTCAGACTTGTAACTGATTTACTTTCAAAGTGGTTTCTTGATAAAATTTTTGTATTTATTCCTTTTCAAGCGTCATGTTCAGCTTATCATAACATCCTAGACACCACTATCCTAAAAGCACTACATGTTAATATAAATCACAGAGTCCTTCATTATGCAAACCAATCAACTTCCCATTTACTTAATCTTTCTCAGATTACAATGAAAAGGAATTTTGATAAATATTGTGAAAAACACTGATGCAAAAATGGTATACCCACTTCAATGCATATGTGTCACATATGTAGCAGATGGTACACATCAGACCTCCACACATTTACCATTGATGTATAAGCATCTGTCCCACTGTGGCATGAATGTTTACAAACTGGCACAGAAGAAATCAATGTCAAGTGTTTGAAGCCTGCAGGTGACCTTGACATCTGCAACAAGTTGTTTTCCAGCCTGGTGTTTCTTAAGGGGCTCAAAGTGGTAGAAGTCCCTGGATCCACTCCCTAGCCAGATGAATCCAGTCCACATTCTCACACCATACTCGTTTAAGATCCATTCTCAGTGTATTATCCCATTAACTGCTATGCCTGGCAAGTGCTCTTTTCCTGTCTGGTTTGCAAACTAATATTCTGCCAACATTTTTCATGTTCCAATTATCACAGTCTCCTTCATTTCATCAGCATAATAATATTTTGTGGCAAGTACAGTTTATGAAGCTCCTCATTTTTCTGTCTTCTTCATGCTCCTACAACTTCCTGTACCTTGAGTCCAAATATTCTTCACAGCAACCTGTTTTTAAGTACACCCAATTTATACGAAAGAGTTCATATTCACAATGTGTGCTTGTTACAGTTCAAATTACTTTACATGCATGTATTAACTTTCAGTCACACCTAATCTATGTTTTTCTTCAAAGTCAGAGACCAAATTCTATACCTGTACACGACAGGTAAAACTGATTTCATTTTGAAGTTCAAGGATACAAGATAGCAGACCACCAAAGTTACACAGTTTACATAATATAAGGCAAAATTGAAAGGGATGTGGGAAGATAAAGAAACAGATGGTATAGTACGTTTCAAAACTTTGAACATCAGGAGAGGCTTTCAGGGCCGACATCCTGAGTTACAGCAACAACAGTAATGACTAGGACTAGAGGGAGCAGGAGGAGGAAGAGAGGAGAGGGCAGTAGGTAGGCAATTGCTCATTGACTGGGGGACATTACCAAATATAATCACATGCTGTTTATGGCAGCGACAGTACAGAACGAAAGTTATGAGAAAGAAATTGCGGAATGTCATTCGTAACTTACATGTTAATGAACAGTTATTTTAAACAAAGCGTAACAATACGTTAAATCAGTGGATATGTCGTATTCACGTTGGTATTCAAGACCCTAAGCAAATGCCGGAGACATACACTACGACCACGAAATGACATTCCGACCATACAGAAGAGACGCGGATACAGCGACATGACGTCACTGGTTTTGCCTCTCAGTACATGTGATTGAGTAACAAAGCAAGCGACAATACACTTGTGTTGAACACATTTATTGTTCTATATTTTGTCATCATAATTTAGTGTCAGGTGTGGCGGGTCATCCCTGTGAGCAACTAGGCCGACACTTTCACTGCAGGCAACTCAGAGTTCGGTCGATAAACGTCTCCTTCTCGATACCTTGTGACGACGAGAAGGAAAGTTATGTGGTTCAGTAGGTCAAGTGCGGGGAAAGTGTACGTTATGGCTGTTACTTTCCAAGTGTGACGTCACGCAACAGTGTGTGGGATGTCGTTAATTACAGAGACAGCACATCAATGGGTTGCATTAGTTAATTACTCGTACATTTTATTAAATTGTTGACAGTGTTGTACTTTTGCTTGCCAAGCACGAGATGTCTCCCAGAAAATTAGTGTCTTTTCTGATCTGAATTTACTTGTGTGTCACAAGATTAGCGCAACGAACAAGTCTTGAAATTTGTAAATAATTTACGTTATTCAGTGGTTCAAATGATGTGTGTCTATTTAAATGAACTAACAAAGGACCGTGCATCATTGTGATAAATGGAGAATGAAAAACCAACTAGATGCCACTTATTATTTTATTGTACTTCTTATAGGCTCAACATGTTTCGGGCATTACTATGCTCGTCATCAGGAGCTCGTGACTATGTTGTTGATTACCACATTAGTCGTTTCGTTCTTGGTTTGCTGTATGTTGGAGGTTAGGTGCGGTAGGCTGGAGTAGTGTCCGGGCTGCAGTCCGGACACTACTCCAGCCTACCGCACCTAACCTCCAACATTATTTTTCTTTATTTGTTTATTATGTTTATAGGCATACTTTCTCCCGTGATAAGCGGGTCCCTTTCACCAGGGCGTGGGGCGTCCTCGGGTTGCGGATGGAGGAACGGCCGCCAATATGGAGGGTAGCTGCGAATATATTGAATAAGCGGTCACGGACAGCCG
>Ga0123357_10000717_pt1 | contig 33413 bp, 32 predicted proteins | sample TergutEmb28metaG_FD_89873 | JGI IMG/M metagenome (GOLD analysis project Ga0123357, IMG submission 89873) | Embiratermes neotenicus P4 segment gut microbial communities from Petit-Saut dam, French Guiana - Emb289 P4 | ecosystem: Host-associated > Arthropoda: Insects > Digestive system > Gut ... | reverse complement strand
CGCAGTCTGCTCCAACGAGACAGCCCATGCCGTCGAGGCATGCAGGCGCCATTGAGCCGCCACAGTCGATATCCGTCTCATCACCATCTTTCTTGCCATTGGCCGGTGACGGTGTTCGACAAACCCCCTGAAAACAAAGATTCGATACGCAATCGATGGCGATCATGCATTCATTACCGACTTCGCATGAAGCAACCAAAGGGTTGCAATCGCCCGGTGCAACCTTATCCGAAGACCTGCCCGAGCACCCGACAAGAACCAAAACAAGTATCGCCCCCGCCCCCGCGCGCGAGCATCCTGCGCATGTCGATCATTCTAAAAATCTCCCTAAAGCGGCGGGGGCCTCCTTCGTGCTTGACGAAGGCATGATTCAAACGGTGCTCCCCGCTTCGGAAAAATCCATCCACGACGCATGCCAGCGTTTTGGACAAGCTTGATGTTGCCGAGAAGTCTTGGGAAACAACAAAGAAATCCTGCGGATAGTTGGATGAACGCCCCGTCATTAGGCAATAACCTGGATCGTCTTTTGGTCAGCATGGGATGACCATCGATCCGGATAGGGGACGACGTGATGGCGACATCAAAAGCGCCACGCGTGACAGCGGCAACCCGGAAATGGTCGTGCGGATCGTGTGCTCGAAGGTCACGGTCTCATTCGATCGATCCGCAAGACGCGCGTACCCGTGGAGGACGCGTTCGTCGCGATGGTGCGCGCAGACGTGGAGAATGCGATACCTTGAACGGTCCGACGATGACCGGAGCGACCGCGGGCAGGAGGCCGGCGCTCTTCGCCCGGTTGCTCGGGTTACCCGTGACGGGGATATTGAGGGTCCGCCAGAAGCTCTAGCCCGGATCATTCATGACGCGATTGCGGTCTCGGCCGTCTGCAGAAATCGCGTCATGAATGATCCGGGCTAGGGCGGAGCGCGAGGAGCCGGCGAAAGCGTACTTTTCGTACGTGCGCAGGCGCCGGAGCGCCCAACCGACGAATCGATTTCGCGCGGCAGGCGTGCCCCGCACGCTCTGAGCGAAAGCCCATGAGAGATCCTCCGCGGCCCGGCACAAATGGAGTGAGAAAGGCTTCAAGACCGCCATCGGCATGGTTGTCCAGCATGATCCATACGCCGACGCGCGGCCCCAGATTCGTATCGCCAATCCATCCTGCATCCGGAAGTCTCCCAACCAGTCCGGTCAACACGTCTCGCACATGATTCCAGCGATCTGCAGCGTGTTTACCCTGTTGGTCGTCTGCGTCGAGCATGAGACCAATGCGTCCACCGGGCCGCCCTTTTGCTGCAAGTCCGAAATCCTCAATAGCTTTGGCGTCGCCGCCTGCAGGTTTTACCTCGAATCCACCGCCCCCGTTTTTTGCCTCTCGATCCAGGTGCGGCGCACTTGATCTGGCCAACCCTTCAACAGTGGGTGGCGCATATGTGCCTGCCGTTGCTGCATAGCTGCGGCCGCATCGAGTCCTTTGACAGCAGGCAGACCGAATGGCAACTGAGTCATTTTCGGCCGAACGATCTCGGCTCGAACTTGCGCCTCACCTCCTCCCCCCCATTCCCCATTCGTTTCGATTTGAAAGTGAGTGCCAATGGATGCCTGACGCCATAAAAGGCGTGCCGAATGTCCGGGTCAAGTTGTAATCATAATCATCTATGCGGGTCAGCAATTCGTTCCGTCGAGAGGCTGCGTGCATGAGAGATACCGGGCTTCGGCTGACCAGCAACTCGAGCGCCTCGAGGAGGCACGTCCTTCCTGCACTGTTCAATCCGACGATTAGGTTGATGCGCCGCATGTTGTCGACCCTGAGCGACGAAAAACAGCGGAACCCGGAGATCTTCAGCGACGAGAGCATGTCACGCGCGCGGTGCGGCCCTCTGCAGGAAACGTAAACTTGAGCGAGCTCGGCGGCCCGGTGTAGCGTCGGCTGCCAGGATGCCTGGCCGCGTGTGGATCTACACCATCTTCTTGCTCTCTGGCTTTGCAGCGCTGCTCTACCAGATCGTTTGGCAGCGAGCGCTGTACGCCATCTACGGAATCAACGTCGAGAGCGTGACGATGGTGGTGACTGCGTTCATGCTCGGCCTCGGCCTGGGCAGCCTTGCTGGCGGTGTCGTCTCGAAGGAACCGAAGCGCCCGGTGCTTCTCTTGTTCTCGCTGGTGGAGCTCGGCATCGGTCTTTTCGGCACGGTGTCGCTCGCGGTGTTTCACGCGGTCGGCCGTGCCACGCTCGGCATGAGCGCGCTCGCGACGTTCTTCGTCACGTTCCTCCTCGTGCTCGTTCCAACGCTGCTCATGGGAAGCACGCTGCCGCTCCTCGTTGCGCATCTCGTCCGGTCCAGCGGCAACGTCGGTAAGAGCGTCGGCACGCTCTACTTCGTCAACACCCTTGGCTCCGCGTTCGCGTCCGCGGCATCGGTGCTCTTCATCTTGGGTCGCGCCGGGCAAGCGGGATCGGTTCGCATCGCGGCGTTGCTCAACGTGACGGTGAGCTTGCTCGCGTATGTGGCTCACCGGCGCACGATGCGCCCCTCCGAGATTGCGCAAACCTTCGCGCGCGTGCACGCGGCCGCCTCGGAAGAAGCTACGCAGCAGGTGCAGCCGTGAGCTTCGGTCTTGCCTTGCTCGTCGCCGGCGTGAGCGGTTTCATCGCGCTCTCGTACGAGATCCTCTGGTATCGCGTGATCGCGTTCGCGAGCTGGGGACTGCCCGGCGCGTTCGGGTTGCTTCTTGCGGCCTACCTCTTTGGTCTTGCGATGGGATCGCGCGCGAGCGGTGTATTCTGCAAGGATCAGACGAAAGCTGGCGACGCGCGGCAGCTCCGCGCGCTCGCCGCCTTCGCGTTCGTCGCGAACCTCGTCGCATGGATGGTCGTGCCGTTCTTCGGTTGGTCGGCTGCACGATGGGATTGGCCACCGGCGCTCGCCGTCGTTGCGCTCGCGGCCGCATTGCTCGGTGCGATCCTCCCGCTCGTCAGCCATTTCGGCATCAAGCCGGATGATCGCGCGGGGCAGAAGCTCAGTTACGTGTATCTTGCAAATATCATCGGATCGTCGGCGGGCAGTCTCGTGACGGGCTTCGTTTTGTTCGATCTCTGGCCCATCGCAACGATTAGCGCCGTCATCGCGCTCGTCGGGTTATTGCTCGTTCTACTCTTGATCACGCTGTCCGATCTCAAGGCGGTCGCCCGTCTCGGCGCCGCCGTTGCGCTCGCCCTCGGGGCTCTGCTCGTCGTGCGCATCACGCCCATCGCCCAGGGCCAGATTTGGGAGAGGCTTCTTTACAAATCCAATTTCACGAGCGATACGCATTTCGCCGAAATCATCGAGAATAAGAGCGGCGTCATCACGGTCACCGACGACGGCACGGTTTACGGCGGCGGCGCTTACGACGGGCGTTTCAACACGTCCATTATCCATGATCGCAATGGCATTTTGCGTGCGTATGCCATTGGCGCGATGCACCCTGCGCCAAAGAAGATTCTTATGGTTGGTCTCGCGTCTGGCTCGTGGGCAACGGTGATTGCGCACCTGCCGGGTCTTTCACGTCTCACGATTATCGAAATCAACCCTGGGTATTTGAAGGTCATCGCGGGGCACCCCGAGGTTGCGGGGATCTTGCATGATCCCAAGGTGGACATCGTGATTGACGATGGCCGGCGCTGGCTTCATCGCCACCCGAATGACAAGTTCGATGTCATCGTCATGAACACGACGTGGCATTGGCGCTCGAACGCGACGAATCTCCTCTCGCAGGAGTTCATGGAGCTTGCACGAGATCACCTCTTGCCGGGCGGTCTTTTCTATTTCAACACGACGTCGTCTGCGGACGTGCAAAAGACCGCGGCTACGGTGTTTCCTTATGCCATGCGCGTCTACAACTTCATGGCCGTAAGCGACTCCCCACTCATTTTCGATAAAGGTCGATGGGAAAGGACGCTCTCGGATTTCGAATTCGATGGCCAACCCGCGATTGACCGCTCCACCGAGGACGGCCGGAAATTCTTCGATGATCTCCTTGCGTATGCGGACGGCATTCACCGGGCGCCAACCGATGACGGACTCGAGTCACGTCAGAGCATCCTCGCGCGCACGCAATCGGCCACCCTCGTCACGGACGACAACATGATTCCCGAATGGCGACAGGTGCTGCGGTTTCAGGATCCACCCTAACGCTACTGCCGGAACTTCGTTCCGGGCTACGCGTTTGCGCTACGCGGAAACCCGTCGTGTTCCCTTGTCTCAAGGAGGCGCGGCGCCCCCTCTTGCCCGCTTTCGCGGGCAATTCACCCCTCCGAAAAGCCGCTCCCGCGGCTTTGCTCACTCCTGCCGGAATACTTCCGGCAGGAGTGCTAAGAGCGTGTTCGACAGCCTGCTGCGCGAATCGATTCGTCGGTTAGGCGCTGCGGTGCCTGCGCACGTACGAAAAGTACGTTTACGCGGGCTCCTCGCGCTCCGCCTTAGGGCCTGTCCCTGAATTCGACTCCACGTCGGCGGACTCGGCGGCAAACGTGATTGGCGGCGATCTTCGTCGTTGCTCGTCGTCGACGTACTTCCGTACGCCTCCTCCTCGCGCCTCGAATCCCGCGCAAAACGCGCTCTCGCCGCCTCGGTCCGGAATCCAGGGACAGGCCCTAGCCTCGATTCGCTCGCGACGGCTGCCCTACACGCTCTAAGAAGGTGTTTGCCCGCAATGTTAGCGATTTTCACAAAGCGCTGAGTCCGCTTGACGACTACTCGCTTCCGAGTGGAGGTTCGTCGCCGTCAACGTCGACGACTACGAAAGACGTCGTTGTTGATGGCGACGCGATCGTTGACGTGGTCTTTGACGGCGACGTGAACGACTTGCATGCGTGCATCATGCACGCATTGGTAAACATGCCCTAATTTGTTTGGAGGATAAGCCGCTCACGCGTCTCCGCGGTCGGAGGAGGATGCCGAAACGTCGCCGTCCACGTCGCCGGGTTTCGGCGCCGGCGTTGCGGGGCGAGCCCAAGGCTCTTTTGCCGTGAGAAGGACCGCGGCCACCCAAACCACGAGGCCTACGACCACAACGGCCGTGACGGCAACCAGCACATTGACTTCGGGCATACGCGCGCACCTTAGTCGTGCGAGGATGCCGCCGTGAAGTCCCTTTCAAAATCGAAGAAATTGCAGGCCGAGGCCGCGTCCGCCGCACCCAAGTTAGGCGGTGCGCGCGCTCGCATCGACACCATTGACGACCGTATTCTCGATCTGCTCGCGCGGCGCGCCAACGTCGCCAAAGAGATAGCCGTCGCCAAGCGCGCGGCCGCTGTCGAAGTCTTCCACGATCCCGAACGAGAGCGTTTGGTCCTCGAGCGGCTCGTGCAGCGCGGTGAAGGGCGCTTTCCGCGTGACGCCATTCGCGCCGTCTTCCGTGAAGTCATGAGCGCGTGTCTCTCGGTCGAAGAGCCGCTTCGCGTTGCGTACTTTGGACCGGAGGGCACGTACACGCAGATGGCCGCGCGGCACTTGTTCGGACTGTCGGCGCGCTACCGCGAGTGCGCGACCATCGAGGCCGTTTTCGAGGCGGTGGAGAGCCGCGACGTCATTTATGGTGTCGTGCCTTTCGAGAACTCGACGGAAGGCGCCGTGAGCACGACGTCCGACGCTCTGCTCGAAGGCCGGCTCATGATTCGTCAAGAGTACGTCTTGCCCGTTGCGCACTGCCTGCTTTCCAGTGCGCCTTCGCTCGCGTCGATCACGACGGTGTACTCGCATCCGCAGGCGCTTGCGCAGTCGCGCGAGTGGATTGCCAAGCACCTTCCGCGCGCGCAGGTCGTCCAGACCACGTCCACGTCCACGGCAGCGGCCGTGCGCGAGATGCGTGCAGACGAACATTCCGCCGCGATCGCCGCCGAGATCGCGTCGGAGATCTACGGCGTGCCCATCCTTCAGCGTAACGTCCAAGACCGCCCCGAGAATGCGACGCGCTTCGTGGTGCTCGCGCGCGAAGACGCGAAGCCCACTGGCAAGGATCGAACGACGATCGCGTTTGGCGTGACCCACCATCAGGGCGCTCTGCGTCGCGTGCTCACGGACTTCGAGAATGCCGGTGTCAACCTCTCTCGCATCGAGTCGCGTCCGAGCAGGAAGAGAGCTTGGCAGTATGTCTTTCTCGTCGACGTCGAGGGGCACAGAACCGATCCGGCGCTCGTGCGCGCGCTCGCGGCGGTGAAGAAGAACGTGACCTTCGTCAAAGTCGTTGGCAGTTATCCGCGCGCCAACGGACTCGCTGCTGTCGCGAAAGTTTCTAAGTCTGTTTCGCGCGCTCCGAAGAAAGCGAAGACAGCGTGATGATCCGAGAGCGCCGGCAATACACGTGCCAGCGCTAGCTGTGCACACGAGCGTGACCCATCAGCGTGCTGCGACGAATTTTATAAAATAGAATAGCATTCGCTGCTGACACGTCTGCCGCGCACGCTCAGCGGCAGCTCTCTCGCCCGGATCATTCATGACGACTCCGCTTAGAAGAGCCGATCCACTTGCTGCGAAGGACGTACGGTGCTTCTCGGACCTGCGGCGTACGTTACAGTACGCCTCGGTCCTGCGATGCGGCGTGCGCCCTTCTCGCTGCGGTCTCGGCCGCCTATCGCAATCGCGTCATGAATGATCCGGGCTCGCCGGGTGCCTGAATGAAGCTTTCACTCGAGACTGTTGCATCATTCACCGGCCGCGGCTTCATCGACGTCCACGACGTCGTCGCCGAGTCACCCGTGCACGATGCCGACGACGAACCTTCCTCGATGTCGAGCGGCACGCTCTCGTCGCGTCCGCCGCCGCCGGCGCGAATGCAGTGCGCGTCGACGTCGCTCGCGCCGGCGGGTTCCGCGGACGACGATGAGCCGCCGACGACGCCCATCTTGCCCCGCTCGGAGCCCGCGAAGGACGGATCACAGTCGCGTCCGACGCGTTCGAAGCGACGGCCGCGCACGCAGGCCGCCGCCCCTCCCGAGGAGCATGTTCCCGCTGCGGAGGAAGCCGGGATGTCCGGTGGTCCGCTCGACAGTTTCGGCGACATGGGGTTCGTGAAAACCGTCTAAGAGCGTGTTCTACAGCGCCTGCCGGTCCGCGGGTGTGGAAACGCGATAGATGCAACATGCAACATGAGCCGCCGCGCGGGCGTTCCTCCGTAGATCGGATTGCCGGCAACGGGCGCGCCCACATGGGCAAGCTGCACGCGAGCTTGGTGCATGCGACCGGTTTCGAGCATGAGATCGACGTGTACGCGGTCGCCCGGTGAAAGATGGTGGGAACAAATTGCTGAGGTCGCGGAATGGATATTGCAACCTCCACCGAATGGGAGGACCCCATGAAAGGCTGTATTGCATTCGTGCCGGCACTTGTCGCCGCACTGATTTTTGCGTGTTCTTCGAGTTCGACGAATGACAATAGGGGCGGCAGCAACGGAAATGCCACGATGACATTTACCCTCTCGGGAGGCGATTTCACCGGCAACTCTGTCCGCATCTGCGGCTCACGGCCAGCACCTGATCCCAAGTACCGATGCAACCCGTCGCTGACCCCTGACGTGGAAGCAGGTACGGACGCGGGAGATGCATGCCCATGTTTCAACTTCAATGCGGATGGCAGTCTCGTGGACGCCAATGGTGTCCCCGCCGCGATCACGGGCCTCTGCCCCTCTGCGGACTTCCCAACGGCGAATTGGGATTTCTCCTATGCGCTCTTCTCGGAGCCTGATTGTGGAGGGACGCAGCTCAATGATGGGACGCACAACTTCACCTGCTACGACTCCAAGGACGTTGCCACGCAGGCCTTCCCGAATCAGTCTGCCAATGATGTATTGAATCCAGGCCCGAATATCAATCATGTCCTCTGCAACACTGTGAATGCCTCCAAATCCTGGAACTTCATGAGCTGTGCAACTGCCACCACACCCGCCGATACGGCAGCGGGCGACATCCGTTTCGATTGTGGGTGCACCCCTGACGCGGGCACCTGCGACTGCGGGAATGGTGGTGTCACCGAAGCGGATCTGGAGGCCGGCTGCTTGTTCGATCCCGTAACGTGCAACATCTTGTGTACTATGCCGCCAGACGACGCCTGCTTGGTGGCAAGCGAGTTGGCAGTCCCCGTTGAGTTTGCCCCCGAGAACCTGGTCGTCATGCTCGATAGATCCGGCACCATGGGTGATCTGGGGGAGAATACGAGCTACGATCCTCAAGAACGCTGGGTTCCTGTTACCAATGCCATCGAGGCTTTCTTCGCCAACAATGGCTCCGCGGGCATCAACGCCGCTCTCACGTTCTTCCCGAACACAGCGAATTCATGCAACGCGTCGGATTACTACACCGCAAATGTACCGCTCACCGCGCTTCCGAACGACACGGCATTCAGGTCTGCGATCGACACCCATTTGCCGCTGAGAGCGGATACCCCCACGCTTGCCGCGGTCAACGGAGCCATTTATCAAGCACATGCGATCAGCGCCGCGCACCCAGAAGGAAGGACGGTCATTGTCCTTATCACGGATGGCGAGCCGTATTGTTGTTCCTATCTTCCTGCTCCGAATCGTCTGGGCTGCATCAATGGCGCTGACCCGCTGCAGGACTACGCCGACATCAACTCAGACGCGAATCTGATAGCCAGTGCCAATGCCATCGCAAGCGTCGAGGCAACGATCCCGACGTACGTGATTGGCGTCGGTCCGGACACTGCCAATCTCACCACACTTGCGAACGCGGGCGGCACATCCCTCATCCCCGTCGACGTCGCCAGCAATCCAGCGGATACGAGCTCGGCGCTTCTCGCGGCGTTGAATACCATCCGCGGTAACGTCGTGAGCTGCGATTTCAATATACCGAATCCGCCAGACGGTCGAACGCTCGATTTCAATAAAGTCGATGTTGCGTACACGCCTCCGGGGCAGGCTGTACAGACCCTCCTCCCATACAGCGCGGATTGCTCCATGGCAGACGGCTGGCACTTCGACAATTTCGCAGCGCCGACGAGAATCCAGTTCTGTGCAGACACATGTGACCTAGCTCGCCAAAGTGGCCTCACTGAAGTGGTCTTCGGGTGCGACGATCGACCTGGCAATTAGGTAGGCGTCTGCTTCGCTATCGAGCAGATGAACGACTTGGGCTCGATCGCCCACACGCTCGTGCACTTGCTCGACCAACTGCGTCCACCGATAGGATTCTCGGTGGCTCGGAGCGATGCGTTCGGTGTGCTTGTTTTTCCGAGGTGCATCGTGGCGCGTGTGAGTCAAAACGCCAAGGATTGAAAAATGTGTAGGATCCTTAGCACCATGCTGCGCCCATCCTATTGGGTTGCGTCAGCATGGACGATCTCGACGAGCTCGATATCGAACTTCAACGCGGCGTTGGGTGGGATCTTGTCGCCGCTGCCGTCCTCGCCGTAGGCCAAGTCGGAAGGAATGGTGAGGGTGCGTTTGCCGCCGACGCGCATGCCTGGCAGACCCTCGTCCCATCCTTTGATGACTTGCCCCGTGCCAAGGGAGATCTCGAATGGTTCCCTGTCGCGCGAGCTGTCGAACTCCTTCCCGTTGAGGAGCATACCTGTATAATGCACCTTTACGGTGTCGCCGGCTTTTGCCTCGGGGCCGGTGCCGACCTTGGTGTCGACGATCTGGAGCTTGTCGGGTCCTGCCGGCAGCTTTGGCGCTTCGGTGGGCTTGAAGCTGCTCGCCGGCTCGCCAACCTTTTTCGAACAACCGACGATCGCGAATGAACCCGTCGCGACGAGAGCGAGAAGAACGCTGAGACGAAGGAGCCGCGCGTGAATCATCACGCGCCCTCATTATCACGAGACCGCTTTCGATTTGACGTGATCTCATCGTTGGGGCCTGCGCTGCGGTCCTCAAAGCCAGAACAGGCTATTCCGGTCCGCTGCTCGGCCCCGCCTCGACCTCACGTCAACTTGAAAGCGGTCGAGTCAGCGATGTCTTGATCCGTTCCCGCGTTTCGTCGCCGTCGCCGTCAAAGACCACGTCAACGACTACGACAACGAACGTGATCGTGATCGTTGACCGCGACGGCGACGAACCGAATCTCAGAGCGTGTAGGGCAGCCGTCGCGAGCGAGTCGAGGCTAGGGCGGAGCGCGAGGAGCCCGCGAAAGCGTACTTGTCGTACGTGCGCAGGCACCGCAGCGCCCACCTGAGGTCCCGCCGCAGGCGGGCCGACAGCGCCGAAGGCGCCGGCGAAGCCGAATCGATTTCGCACAGCAGGCTGCCCTACACGCTCTCAGCGAGGTGGTGCGCCGGGTGGCGGTTCAACGGCGGCGCCGAGGAAGGCTCCTGCGGTCTGAAAGACTGACTCGAGCTGATCTCGGCTCGCCGAGATATGGAGCTTCACGAGCGTGCCGTCGGCCACGACGCGCGCGCCGTTGAGAAGACCGCGCGTCGCGATTCGCACGAACGCCGACGAGTTTTGTCGGGCAATGAGATCCGTCAGCACGTTGGCCGTGTCGGCTGCCGCCGCTTCGTCCGTGCAGTCGCCCTCCGCGAACACGTCGGCGCCGCCGTCGGATGCGCGCGGCACGATCCAGAGTCTTAGCTCGCTCAGCGACTTGTCGAATTTCAGTCCCGGGATCACAACCTGCTTCCACGGATCTTTCACCGTGAGCCGCATGGCTTCTCCGGGGCGAACCCTCGGTGAAACGGGCGCGCGCTTGAGCACGCGTGCAAACTCGTTCGCCTTGTCCTTTGGAACGACCACGAGCACGTGCGGCTGCACGCGCAAGAAGACTCGCTCGGCGTTGTCCGCGTGTCCGAGTGAGGACTTCACGCCCGGCACGCCCGCGTCGAACGCGCCGCCTCCTTTGTAATTTGCAGCAATCGCGTCGATGGCGTCGTCGACGAGTTCGTCGGATACCGAATAACGGACGAGCACCGCGTCGCGATCGGTGTGAATGAGTGACGGCCCGTAGATGAGGATCCAATCGGTATCGCGAATGGGATCGACGGCGGTCTCGGATCCTCGCATAAACTCCTGCCACTGCGGGATCGCCATGAGGAGCGGTCCCATGCGCGCACCCACGGAGTTCTTCCGGATGACCGCGACGTTCACGAGCAGCGTGACGTTCACCTGCCCGGCCGTCACCAGGCCCGCCATGCCGATCATCGATCCCGGATCGCGCGGACCGCTCGCGCCCGCATCCACGCCCGCGTCGGCTCCTGCGTCGGTCGCCTGCAGAGAAGCGTCTGCCCCGGCATCGAGCTTGTGCTTCGGCGCCGATGCATCGGGCTTATGCGCCAGAGGAGAATGGGTGTCTTTCTCGTTCGGAGTCTCGTGCGTCTCCGTTGGTGGTGGCGGCGGCGGTGGCGCTTCTTCGCCGAGCAAATCGATCGGGATCGTGAGCTCGCCTTCGACGTCCTTGAACTTGACGCCCGATCGCTTCGGCAAGAGCTCCCACGGCGTGAAGATGCCGTGCGCGACGAGTGACGCGGCGAGCGCGATCACGCCGGCCGTACGCAACGCGCGGGTTGCCCAGAAGCGAGCCGGACCGCTCTTGTCGGCGCCCGCGTGGGGCGTTGCGTGCGGCGCCGTCGGTGCGATCTCGGTGGCGCCACGTTCCGGGTTGCCGCGAAGTGCATACGCCTTACTCGCCACGGACGACCCTGCTCACGAACGCACCGTAGGACGAAGCAACGGGCATGACCAAGCACTTGTCGATAGCTCACAATCTTGTTCCCGAAGCGAAAAATTGGCTCTTTCCCCGACTCTTTGGCAGAGAGGAGCGCGGATGTTTCCTCGTCCTGTCAGAACCCTCGGCGTGGCCTGCGTGATTGGGATCGCAGCCATCGCGGCGATCTTCACCGCGTGCACCGAACGCAAACCGGTGCCCGGTCCTGCTCCTGCGAAAACCGCAGCACCACAAGCTTCCGCATCTCCTGAAGGTGCAGCCGAACCGCGCGATGCCGGCACTGCGAGCCAAGCGGCCGCGCCCAAGGAGGATGCTGGCGCTGCCGTGGACGGCCCCTTCATTGGTGCACTCTACATGCAAACGCCCGTGATGAGCGACATGGAGTGGGCGAAGGAAGATCGAAAGCCGAACGATCGCTCGGGCAGCGTCAGACTCGGCTACATCCGTCAGGGCTCGCGCGTTCCGGTCATCCCCGAGGCGCATCCAAAATCGAACTGCAAAGAAGGCTGGTACGAGATCGTTCAGGGCGGCTTCGTTTGCGGAAAATATGCAACTTTGGATTTGAATCATCCGCGCATCAAGTACGCGCCGCATCCGCCCGACACCGTCTCTTCTTTGCCGTACGACTACGGTTACAACGTGACGAACGGCACGCCGCTCTATCGGCAAATCCCGTCGCGCGAGGAACGCGCGCGGCTCGAGCCGTGGCTCGCTCCGCGCAAGCCGAAGCCGCGTATGAGCGAGGATGAAACGGCGCAGAGCGATCTCGACGCGGGTGCCTCCGCTCTCTCCCTCACGCGGACGATCGCCACGGAATCATCGGACGGCGACGCGCTCGACGCGGGCGTTCCTTGGTATTTGCGCGACTACGACGGCGGCAAGCCGCAGATCACGCTCGACGAGCTCAAAGGCGAGGGGCCCATCGCGCGCCGCATGGTCAAAGGCTTCTACCTCGCGCTCGACAAAGACTTCACGTCGAACGGCGCTCGGTGGTGGCGCACGACGAGCGGCCTCATCGCGCCGTTCGATCGTATCTACGTCAACAAGACCCCCAGCGAGTTTCACGGACTCTGGTTCGACGCGTCCGCAGAAAGCAATGGCAAGGCCCCCCAAGTCGGCATCGTCCTCTCCACCAGAGCGCGCAAGTACGCCCTGAGCGCGAGCCGCAAGGCCGTGACAACGGGCGAATCGATCCCGCGTCAGACCGTCGTGCGCCTCACGGGCGACAGCGTCACCATCAACGGCGCCGCGTACGACGAGACCGGCGAGGGCTATTGGATGAGGGCTTCCGATGGCATCAAGACGAAGCCCGGCGATCCGCCCAAAGATCTCGCGCCCAATGAGAAATGGATCGACGTTAACCTCACGTCGCAAACGCTCGTTGCGTTCGAAGGGGATAGGGCAGTCTTTGCCACCGCGGTTTCCACTGGCAAGAAGAACTACGTGGATAAGGAGAAGGACCACCGCACCCCGACGGGTTCCTTCCGCATCCGCGAGAAGCATATCGCAGCCACCATGGACGGCGACGTGGCGAGCGACGGCCCGTACTCCCTCGAGGACGTGCCATGGATTATGTATTTCAATGGCAGTTACGCGCTGCACGGAGCATTCTGGCATAACAACTTTGGCCGGACGCAGAGCCATGGATGCGTGAATCTGGCACCCATGGATGCCAAGGCCCTCTTTGGATGGTCAGAGCCCAAAATGCCGGAGGGGTGGCATGGCGTGATGTCAACGTCCCGCAACCCCGGCACCCGCGTGGTCGTGCACGATTAAGTGGACCCCACCGCGCGTCTCGCCACTTAATTACATCCGCGGGGGAGGATGGGTTCGAGAAGCTTGGCGGGATCGGCGTGCGGTGGCGCGCTCTTCGCGATGGCGCGCACCCGATCGAGCGCCGAGAGCATCTTCGGGTAGCTCTCTCCGCACGCGTGAAAGAGCGCCGCGAGTTCTTCCTGTCCCGAGCCATACGTTTTGTACTGGATGAGCGTGGCGTTCGATATCGTGAGATGCAGCGTCGTGCGAAGCATCGACGTGATGCGGCTCTTGCCGGCGAGCTTTTCTTCTTGCGACCGAGGTGACGCATAAAGGCGCTCGAGTTCGAAGTATGCATCGCGCATGGCGCGTCCTCGCTCCTCGCTGCGAGCGAGGAGTGCGACGAACGCCTCCTTCTCATTTGAATTTGGTCCGATGGCTTCGTCGAGGTAGCGAACCGCGAGTGTCTCGCCGAAAAACGACGCGACGCTTTCGTTGAGCGTGCTCTGACCGGGAACGTAGAACGTCGCGTGCAACGTCTCGTGCAAGATCACCTCGGCGAGCTCACCGAGGGCTTCGTCGCCGGGCACGAGCATCGTGGAGAGCACCGGATCGTCGAACCAGCCGAGCGTCGAGTACGCGGGCGATGGTCTCACGTCGATGTCGAGCCCGGCCCGCGCGAGATCGCCCGCGTACGCGCGTGCCTCTTCGTGATCGAACCATCCCGTGTACGTGAGGCTCCCGACGACCGGAAAGTGCCAGGTTTTCGGCCGGAACGCGAGTGGGTCGCACGCGGAGACGACCCACACGACCGCGGGCCGGCCAAGCCACAGATAGCGTTCGTAGTTTTTTGTATGACGGAGTCCGTGCCGCTCACCAAAGGCTTTGATGCGTGCAACATGCACGAGAAGCTCGCGCGTTCTTCGATCGAGGTAGTCGTGCTCGACGACTTCGTCGATCGCGATGCCGCGACCATTGAGCTGCTCCTGGCCCGCTGCCGCTTGCGTGACGTAGCGCAGCGGCGTGCATCCCGCCGCAGCCGCGGCCACGACGAAGAGCACACCGATGGCGACACGCAGGCGGAGCATATTTTTGAGATCGTGGCTGCATCGGCCAAGCCACGCAAGCGCGGGTGGCCGTGCAGACGTCGCCGCGGACCAGTATGTTTGCTTGACGTGGGGCGCTCGTTTGCGCCAAAACGGGCGATTGGATCGATGGACCAACTCTCCGCGCACCTCGATCGGGGCTGGGATCTTGCTCAGAAAGGCGATGCGCCCGGAGCGAGCGCGTGTGCCAGGCGCGCGTTGGAGCTCGATCCGCAGTCGCCTGAAGTCCATAACCTCCTTGGGTACGCTGCCGCGCTGGTCGGCGACACCGATGAAGCGCTCGAGCATTACAGGCAAGCGATCGCGCTCGATGAGACCTACCTCGAAGCGATGCTGAATGCCGCCGAGGTGCTCATGAATCCGCTCTCGGAGTGGGACGAGGCGATCGCACTCTGCGACGATGCGCTCGACTATGCCGAGACCAAGGAGGAGATCTTGGATTGTCTCCTTCTCCGTGTCGATGCGCTGCTCGGAAAGGGCGACGTCGAGGAAGCCAAAAAAAGCATGCTGCGTCTCCCAGAGCCACCGTTCGAAACATCGAGCTACGTCTTTCTCATCGGGCGTGCCTTCTACGAGCTCGGTGAGTCCGAAAAGGCGCTCTCCTATATCGAGGAAGCCGTGCGCGTCGATCCCGAGCACGCCGACGCGCACTACTACCTTGGCCTTTTGCGCGACGATTCAGGCGACGTGCGCGGCGCGGTGGAGGCTTTCCTTCGCGCGCGCGCGCTCGATATGAGCCGGCCGCCGCCAAGTTGGGCACCTTCACCAGATGCGTTCGCACAGATCGTCCGGCGCGTGGTTCAGAGGCTCGATGCGCTGCTCGGTCGCTGGGTGCGCGATGCCGAAGTCTACATCGTCGATATCCCGGGTGCCGAGCTCGTGGTCGACGGCGTAGATCCGCGCGCAATGGTGATTGTGGACGCGCGACCGCCGGACGAAGGAGACGACGCGAATCCGCGAAGCGGACTTCAGGCTCGCGTCTTCATCTACCAGCGCAACGTCGAGCGATCGGCCGGCTCCGTGAGCGGGCTCGAGCCTGAACTTACGGCGGCTCTCGAGCGCGAGATCACCACCGTCTTTCTCGATCACGATCCGGCTTCATCCAATACGGACAAGCATCATTTGAATTGAGTAGACCCCTCCGCGCGTCTCGCTTCGCTCATCGCGCGTGCTCCCCTTGGCCTCGTGCTCGTCAGGCGCGCGTCCTCGGCCCGCCTGCGGCGGGACCTCAGGGCGCGCCTTCCTGCGCGCGGGCAGGGGAGCCTGCAGCTGCTACACACACGTCAATCAGCATTGAACGCGCACTCGACACGTCGAACACATCGTAGGGGCGCAGCATGCTGGCTACAGCGCTTGCATTCAACGCGTCGATGCCACTTTCCGCGACACGGAAATAGCATCTCGGGCTTTTTCTGATCTTCGTTTGCACTCCTGCTCATCGAGATCTTCGTCTTCGCCTTGCTCATGATTGTCTCCCGCGGAAGGGTGTGACTTCGGAGCGTATGGAAGGTCGTGATGCCCACGCAAGAGGGAGTCGCACGTGGTAGCATCGGCTGCCAACTGGCTCGCGAGAGGCTTCCGGTGGCAAGCACAAAGATTCCATATATAAGCTCGCTCCCTAAGCTTCGTTGGTTACTCAATGAGGCAGCGCGCGTTGGCGATCTCGCGGAGGCTGCTCGCGCCGCAACTCTGAAGGGAGAGCGGTTCCATTCTTATTATGCCGAAGCAGCGGAGGCGCTCAAACTCGCCGAACGTCGTTATGGACAGCTCGTTCTCAGCGCGCAAGGTAACGAGCTACTCCAGACCGAGCCGGGCTCCGCGGAGGAAGCGGCTGTTTTTCGACGCGTCATTGAGGCCTCGGACATCATCATGCGCGTCGTTCCAACGCTTCTTGATTCGCCAGGCCCTGCAGACGCTGAGGAGATTATCGAGTCGCTCCGTAGTGCTGGTGACACCCCAAGCATGGCGACGCAGCGTGGTGGTGGCCTCTGGCGTTGCCGAACGTACTTGCTCCAAAAGCCGCAACTCACATTACCGAATGTCGTGGCCTCTCGGTATGACGGGCGAACTTTGCTGCGCGCTATCGAGATTCGCAATTTCAAGTCCTTCGGTACAACCAAGGGGCGCGGAACACGCATCAAGACGTCTCGACTGACGATCCTTGCAGGGCCGAATGGTGCTGGAAAGTCGACGGTCCTTCAAGCGCTCAACGTGCTTGGTTCGCTCGTTCGCGGCAACATCGAACAACTTCTCGATGCACACAAGTGGGATTACTTCGACTTGCCCCATCTCTTATCGGCCAATCAAAAGATGACACTCGGAGTCGAAGTCGAAATGGGTCGCTCGGTCCTCAGGTGGGAGCTCACGCTTGGTGCACGCCGGTACCCTGGGATTGCCGCCGAAACCGTCCATACTCGCAACGTCAAGGATAAGGATGAAGAGTGGCGTCTGCTTCTTGATCGGAAAGGGCGAAATGCAACGCTCATTCGAGAGTCGACAGCGGAGCATGACAAGTATCCGCCACTCTCCTACCCGCAGTCCTGGCTTGGAACGCTCGCGAAAGAAGATGCCGCAAAGTACCCTGGTCTTCTTGCCCTCAAGCAATGGGCCGAGCGTATCCGACCACTTTGGTTGCTCGATCCCACGCTTCTTCGCGAGCCCTCACAAGCAAGCGCCACACACGTTGGCGAACGCGGGAATAACCTTGCGAGTTTTCTTCATGAACTGAAAGGTCGTGACCCGAAACACTTTGCGGCTTTCGTCAAGCGTGTTCGTCGGCACTATCCACGTCTCGTAGATGTTGAACCTAAAAGCCAAGATGGATGGAAATATTTGGCCATCAAAGAACGGTGGAACCGTGAGCAGAAATCTTTCAATGCAAAGCAGGTAAGCGATGGTTTGCTCAGGCTGCTGGCCATCGCATCCATTCCTTATTGGGAGCAGCGTCCAAGTATCATGTTGCTCGACGAGATCGAAAACGGCCTGCATCCACGGCTCGTTGGAGGTGTTGCCGGCTTGCTCGAGGAGATCAGCGAGACAACGCAAGTGATCGCGACGACGCATAGCCCAATTACGTTGAACTATGTACCTGACTCGAGCGCGATCCTCGTGACTCGTGGTCGATCGGGAACCGTTCAAGTCACGCCGCTCACGCAAACTGTGGGTTACGAGCGGTTGCGCGCACAACTCGAACCCGGTGAGCTTTGGTACAACGTTGGGGAGGAGAGGCTCGTGCAATCCACGTACTCCCGGACGACATCGTGATGAGCGCGCCCATCCGGGTGCTTGTCGTCGGCGAGGGACGCTCGGAAATTGGGCGCCTTGACGCGATCGAAACCCTTCGCGGGAAAAAGACGCCGCGCACGACGGAGGGCTACATGCCGCCCATCGTTCGAAAGCTGCTTGAATCCCGTCTTCCTATTGAGGTCATTGACGGTCAGCGCGTAACGCTCCTTGGAAAGTTCGGATCCCGTATTCCGGGCCATGGGGATCGTGCTGCCAAAGCGTTGTCAATTGCTGCGATTAACAATTACGACTTGCTTGTCTTCGTGAAAGATGTCGATCGCGTGCCTGGAAAGAAGAAGTCCGAGCGGGAGCGACTCCGGAAGCTGAAGGAGATGCACCATGAGATCCAGTCAGGATTTGAGCGTGTGGAGCACGCGGAGCACGTTCATTGTGTGAAGGCAACGCCCTGCCGCATGATCGAAGCATGGGCACTTGGCGATCCCAATGCCATCAACCGCGTGGCATATAAACGTGCGAAGCGTGCCCCCATTCCCGAACATCCCGAGAAGCTCTGGGGCGCGGAAGAAAATCCGACTTCGAATCATCCCAAGTGCGTGCTTGCACGCGCACTTGGGAGAGAAGTGAACGCAGAAGTATTGGAGGACATCGCTCTCGAGTCGAACGTCGAAACCCTCAAGACTTCGTGTCCAGACAGCTTCGCCCCATTTGCGAAGGAAATGGATGAAGTTCCTTGAAGTCTCGGCTGATCGCCGACGAGGGTTGGTTGGCAGGCGAGGTCTATTCCTTGTCGTCCCGCACAGGTCCGTATCGCCGTGAGAAACGGATCTCTTGTGCGTAGGGAAAAATGTCTTCTATCACGCCTTCGCGAAGACGCGTTTGCTGCGCAGTCCACGCGAGCGGATCGGCCAAATCTCTGTGCTCTTGTAGGAAGATATTACGTGCCTTGCCGGGAGGGAACAGGAACGTGGGAAACTGCTCGGGGAACACGTCGCGCGAATCCACGAAGTACCACGGTTCGCTTGCCATCTCGTCGTCGTCGTCGCGAGGTTTTGGCATGCCTCGGAAGCGGCATTCGGTAAGCGGGCAGAGTTCGTCGTAGTCGTAGAAAACAACGCGCCCGTAGCGCGTGAGGCCAAAATTTTTCAGAAGCAAATCACCTGGGAAAACATTGGCACCCGCGAGATCTTTGAGCGCAATGCCATAGTCGCGAATGGCATCGCGCATCTGCACGTCGTTGGCGTCGCGGAGGTAGACATCGAGCGGAATGAGGCGCCTTTCGGTGTAAAGATGCTCGATGACAATGTGGTCGCCATCGATTTCAACGGTGGAGGGGGCAAGCTTGCGAAGCTCTTCGACGAGCGTGTGATCGAAGCGCTCGAGCGGGAACGCAACGTGCGCGTACTCGAGGGTGTCGGCCATGCGACCTACGCGATCGTGCTGTTTGACATAGTGGTAGCAGGCTTCGACTTGCTTTCGATCCGTGTCTTTTGGCGGCGCAAACCAGTCGCGAATGACTTTGAAGACGTACGGAAAGGAAGGAAGGGTAAAAACCAACATCACCATTCCTTTCGTGCCGGGCGCGAGAATGAATGCGTCGCTCGAATGCTTGATGTGGTGCGACAGATCGCGGAAGAAGAGGGTCTTGCCCTGCTTTTGCAGGCCCACCATCGTGTAGAGTTCCGCTTCTGGTTTGCTTGGAACAAGCGACTGAAGAAAAGCGACGTAGGCCGAGGGTACTTCCATGTCGATCATGAAGTAAGCGCGCCCGAGGCTGAAAATGCGCCCGATGTTTTGGGGGTCGATAAGCAGCGTGTCGGCGTAAACGAGTCCCGCGTTGTCTTGGAGCAGCGGCACGATGAACGGCATGAGGTTCGTGCCGTTGAGCACACGACCGACGACGTAGGCGGCTTTGTTGCGAAAGAAGAGCGAGCGCAGAACCTGGAGCTGGAAATTTGGATGGCGCTCCCAGCCGCGAGGGAAGCGCTCGGCCACGGCGCGCGCGAGGTAGTCGAGATCGCGGCGCAAGTTTTGAAATTCGTTTTTGAGCTCGAAGCTTTTTAGGATTGCGAAGAAGGTGCCGCGAAGTTCGTCGTTCTGCGGGTAGTAACAGCGGTAGGTGGGCTCGGTGCCGTCGAGGTGCTCGGTCGAGACCGAGGGGCGGCTGAACATGTACTCGTTGCGGTGGTAGCGGCGGTCGATGATATGGCGCGAGACGGAGTTGAAGAAGGTTTCGGCGCACTCGGGCTGCTTGTGCTCGTAAAGCAGATCAATGTACGCCCGCTTGATGATCGGCCAGAGTGTTTCTTCGCGGCCTGCGCCCGGGAAGCGCTCGGTCACGGCGGTCACGGCCTCGGCCACGCGTTCGTCGTACATGTCGATGCGCTCTTGCGAGGCCAGGCGCGCGCCTACCCAGTCGGCGTTCTCGTAGCGCTCTTTGGCCTTCGCGCTCGTGGCACGGAAGAGGCGGTAGTGTCGGTTGAAGCCATCCAGAATGGTCTGGGCGATTTCGATACTGAGTTTCATGGCGGAGCAAGGGCAGGGTGCCGGTGGTGAGACAAAGAAGCAACTAACTAGCACTACTGCCGGAAGTATTCCGGCAGTGGTGCTAGCAAAGCCGCGGGAGCGGCTTTTCGGAGGGGTGAATTGCCCGCGAAAGCGGGCAAGAGGGGGCGCCGCGCCCCTTGAGACAAGTGAACACGACTGGTTTCCGCGAAGCGGAAACGCGTAGCCCGGAACGAAGTTCCGGCAGTAGTGCTAGTGCCAGGCGCCGATGCTGAATCCAAAGTTTTGATATCGGGGCGCAAGATCGAGAAAGGTCGTGAGGCGCCATGTCTGCGATTTGAGAATGCCAAATACGTCCCACGAGAAGAGCCGAAAGTCGGTCCCGAACGTGAAGTGCTGGCGATAGGTGCCGTCCAAAAAGCGACTCGGTTCGAAGTATACGCCCGCGCGCACGCGAAGGAAGTTTGCAAGAGGCTCGCTTTCGAATGCGAAGCGCGGGGAGAGTGAGACGCTCCGGCCGACGAGATCGCGTTTCTGATCGATGAATCCTTCGAGTGCGACGGCGTTGCTGCTCGCGCCCGTCATGAGCAAACTCGCGAGCAGAAGCACGCGCTCGCGAGGCCAATTCAGGTTGCGCGCCTCGCGCTCCCGGTAGAGGCGCTCCCGTGCTCCGGCAAGCTCTTTGTCCTCTGCGTCGCGCGCGGCGAGCTCGTCGCGCGCGGCAGCCGCCTCGAGAGCCGCTCGCGCCGCAAGATCCTGCGCCGTCGCAGGGGGCAGGGCCGCGCGATCGTTTTCTCGCAACGTTGCGCGGTCGGCTCGATCGCGCGCGATACGACGGCGCAGGGCCTGCTCGTCTTTGTCTGGATCGATCCAGGGAGGGTTGAGAGGTCGCGGACCGTATTGCCATGCAATACCGGCCTCGATCTCCCAGGGCTGAACGAAGCGATCGGGCATGATGAATCCACCCGCTTGCCGTACGCCGGTGACCGGATCCACGGTGGTGCTGCTGGTGGAGATATTGGTGGCCTCTACGGGTGCGCGTGCGGTGGCCCCCACACGCCATTGGCTTTCGTTGGGTTTGACAATGACGCCAACCTCGGGTGCTGCACCCGCCATTCGAATGACGCTGCCGCCGCCCTGCATGGCGATGTTGACGACGACGATGCGGGCGCCGGCGCCGATCACGACCTGATTGTCGAGCAGACCATAAGCCGCGACAGCATGGATGCGCCCGGTGGTGAGCGCCAGCGAGGACGTGGACGACGAAAGACTGCCAACATCATAACTCAAGAAATCGCCTAAAACGGTCATTCCAAGCTGGCCGAACTGCACCTGCAATCCAAGATTGTAATAAAGAAATCTCGACGTTCGCTGGATGAGACGCTGATTGCCATTCTCTCCACGATTGGCAAAATCGGTATTTCCGTATGCGCCGGGGAACGCGAGTCCGATGGAGATGTCGTAATCGAACCAGCGCAGGCTGAAAGGCTCGCGCACGGCCGGCGCCGCCGCATTGTTGTACACGCCTTCCACGGCTTCGGCGTCGGCCGTCGTTGCCCCCGCAAGTCCCGTGATACGTCCGGGCGCGATGAGCGGACCCTGTACGAGCTCGAGCGAGTAGTCGTTGTGCGTGATGGACGGCGCGGTCGACGACGACTGCGCGTGCGCCGCAGGGGCGCAGCATGCTGCGCCCCTACCAAACAGAGTCAGGAAGATGGCGGCGGAGAGTGCCGCAGGAGAAATCGCGCGAGCGGTTCGGCGTCGATCTTCGCGGTGGCGACGAACGTGTCGATGAGTCGTTTTCCAAGCTTCGCGAGCTCCAGGAGCATCTTGATGCGCTCGATTTGCAATTCGGCGCGCTCGCGCGTCTCGGGATCGGTCGAGTGGCGAAGCGCTTTCGCCTGGGCGAGAGCGTCCTCGAACGCCTCGACGGCGGAGAGGATTTCGGTCCTCTCTCGCTCGCTCAAGACGCGGGAGATCATGCGCCACAACTGCACCTCGGCTGCGTAGAAATCCTTTCGCTCACCCTGCACCCAAACCTTGCGCACGATCCCCCAGCGCAATAGCTCGTTCAGCGTCATGCTCACCGCGCCGCTCGAAAGCTTGAGCGAGAGGCGCAGATCTTCGGCGCTCAGGGGCGCGTGCGAAAGATACAGCACCGACCAGATGCGACCCATGTTGCGCTTGAAGCCCCAGAACTCCATGAGTCGACCCACGACGTCGCTCACGGCGGCTTCGCTCGGCCATAGCGTTCGCTTCTCCTTGCTCACGTCAACAGATCCGCGCAACGAGGTCGCGAGCGACGTCCGCAAGGACGTCCCGCGCAGCGCACGAAGGGACGGCCTCGAGTCTCACGAGCGCCGCAGCCGTCTCACTTCGTGCCATGTCGCGCGTGGCGTCGCACGCACCCAGAGCACGCACGCGCGCTGCAATATGCACCGCGGTGTCCACGTCGCCGTCTCGTACGCGAGCGATGAGCGGAGGAAGCGTTGCGTCCATCGCCGCCGCGCGGAGCAGCGGCAGCGTCATCTTGCCTTCGAGCAGATCGGCAAACACGGTCTTGCCGGTCATGTTCGCGTCGCCGGCGTAGTCGAGCACGTCGTCGACGAGCTGAAATGCAACACCGAGATGATCTCCGAATGCGCCGAGCGCGTCGATGGCCGTTCGTGAGCCGCCGCCTTGCCGCGCGCCCGCGCGCAGCGCCCACGCGAAGAGCGATGCGGTCTTGCCCCGCACAATCTCGAAGTACGTGGACTCCTCCAGCGACACGGCGAGGCGCCCGCGAAGCTGCACGACTTCGCCGTCGACGAGGAGGCCCAACGTGTCGATGAGCTCGGTCCAAGTCTCGGCATGCGCGTGCGCGGCGAGACGCAGCGCCTCGACGAGGAGCAAGTCGCCCGCGAGCACGCTGACGGCGTTGCCCCAAACGCGGCGCGACGTTGGCCGGCCGCGGCGCTGATCGCCGTCGTCGACGACGTCATCATGGAGCAGCGTGGCCATGTGAACGAGCTCCGCGGCCGCGGCGAGCTCGCGCGCGCGAACGTCGATCGGACCGAAGCAAGCGGCCGCGAGCAAGAGCGCCATCGGGCGCACGCGCTTGCCGCCGGCGTCGGACAAGTGGCGCGCGGCATGGGTTGCGGGCGGAACGCCGGCAACCCCGGAGCCGTTGCTCCGGCCATTCGTGTGGCGTGCGATGAGCGCTTCGACTTCGAGCATCTCGTGCGCGACGAAGACGCGAACGTCATTCAGGCGCGAGGCCGTCCGCTCACCAACGCGCTCGGCGACGGCCGTGTCGTGGAGGGTGCGGAGGGCTGCGGAGAACGTCATCGTTGAAGCGATCTACATTTTTCAGAAATATTTGAAAGAATATAAGGGGGCGCTCCTCGATGGGTCAAGGTTCTCCGAGTCACGTCCGTTGGTCAGTTGCGTTGACGCATGACGAAGCCCGGGGCTAGACGGTTTCTCGTGCCGCAAAGACCTGCACGCAAGGTTTCGGCGAGACCCGTGAGCCGCGTCGTCTATGGCGCGTTCATCGTCTTCACCACCGCGTTCGTCCTGTCGATCGCCGTCCAGGTGATCCCTGCAGTTTACACGGAGCCGTCCGGCTCGTCCGCCTCCTCCGGCGTTGGTCGCGCGTGTGCCGACGGGCTGCGCGAGCTTGCTCGTGCGAGCGAGGCAGCACGGCTCGAGGCGAGTCGCGGTCGCGACCGCAAAGAAGCCGCACGTGCCTTCGAGGACGGCCGGCGCTCCGCGTGGTCACGGCACGCCGAAATTGCAAGGATCTGCGAGGGCGATCCTCGCGGAATCGATGCCCTCGCCGCCGTCTACCGCTTCGACCGCGCGGCGGAGGCCGATGCCGTGCGCCAGGTTGCTTCCGTGGGACGCGTGCGTCGCCAGGTCGAGTCGTTTATAAGGATGCCTGAATGATGCAAGGAATGGCTTCGAATCCCAGCGAAGAAGACGCGGCCCCCAAGCCGACCTTCGACGTGCTGCCGCTCGGTCACGACGTCCGCAAAGCCATCGACAAGATGGGCTACGTTCATCCGACGCCCGTTCAGCTCGCCGTGTTCGAGTCGGCCGTGCGCGGGAAAAACCTCGTTGTGCAGGCGCGCACGGGAACTGGCAAGACCGCCGCGTTTGGCCTGCCGATCATCGACACGCTCGTCAAGAAATCGGTGCCCCACGTCCAGGCGCTCATCCTCACGCCAACGCGCGAGCTCGCTCTGCAAGTTGCTAGAGAACTCGAACAGATCGCCGAGTTCCGCGGCGTGAAGGTTACGGCGATCTATGGCGGCGCGCCCATGGGCGGGCAAATCGAAGCGCTTGCGGGTGGCGCGCAGATCGTGAGCGGCACGCCCGGCCGCGTGCTCGATCACCTTCGTCGCGGCACGCTCGATCCTTCGCGCATTCGGATCTTCGTCTTGGACGAAGCGGACGAAATGTTGTCGATGGGCTTCGCGAAGGAGCTTCACGCCATCATCGAGATGCTCCCGAAGGAGCGCCAGGGGCTCTACTTCAGCGCGACGATCCCACCGGACGTCGAGCGGCTCGCCACGAGCCACTTGCACGATCCCGAGTACGTCACGCTCTCGAGTGATCAAGTCGGAGCCTTGTTGATCAGCCACTTCGTCTACCTCGTTCGCGAGGGGGACAAGCGCGCATCGCTTCTTCGAATCATCGAAGTCGAGGATCCAGAAAGCGCCATCATTTTCTGCAACACGAAAGACGAGACCGAGCGCGTTGCCGAGGCCCTCCAGCGAGGCGGATACGACGCGGATTGGTTGAACGGCGATCTCGAACAACGCGAGCGCGAACGCATCATGGGCAGGACGAAGGAAGGCAAGTTGCGTTTCCTCGTGGCCACCGACGTTGCGGCGCGGGGCATCGACATCTCGCATCTAACGCACGTCATCAACGCGGACTTTCCCGATTCGGCCGAACAGTACGTGCATCGTACGGGTCGTACGGGCCGCGCGGGTCGCACGGGCACGGCCATCTCCGTCATCGGTCCCAAAGACGTCGGCGGCCTCTACATGCTGAGGCTCACGTACAAGATTCGCCCCATCGAGCGCACGTTGCCGACGAAAGGCGAACTTCGCACGCGCCAAGAAGCGGACGTGGTCGCCTTCCTCGCCGACGCCTACGCGGCAAAAGCAACCGATCCCATGCATCTTGCCGTTGCGCGTCGCCTGCTCACGCACGAAGCCGCGGAGATGATCGTCGCGGGCCTGCTCAATGATCACCTCGGCGCCCCAACGAGCACCGCCGACGTTGCGACGCAAGCGGCCGACGCACGGCGGGCCAAGAATCCACCGTCTCGCCCGTCTCGCCGCGATGAATCTCCGCGCACGCTGCGCGAAGGCATACCCGTCGAGTCCCGCGACGAGCCGCATCGCGACGGCGCTCGACGCGAGCGCGTGAGTCCGCTGGACGAGGAAGTCACTGCGCAAGGCATCCCCGTCGAGATGCCCGCGCGCCGTGAACGCAAGCGCGGCGATCGCGTTGCGTTTCGGGATCAGCGTCCGCAGGGCGATGAGCGGCTCGAGTTGCCTCCCGCGCCGGGCTACAGCATCGAGTCTGCCGACGACGACGACGCGACCTCGACGACTCGTCGTTCGCAACCTGGCGAGAACCGAACGGGTGTCGCGAACGTCTTCATCAATGTGGGCCGTCGCGACGGGCTCGAGCCCGCCGACATCCAGAGGATGCTCAACGATGCCGGCATCCCGAATGTCGACGCGCGCAGCATCCGGATCCGCGAGCGCATTTCGTTTGTCACCGTCGCCCGCACCGATCTCGATCGGGCGATTGTCGCACTCGTCGGGCAGGTCGTTGGCGGACGAACCATCAACGCCGAGCCCGCCCGCGAGTAGGGCTTGAGCGGCGCTCGCAACGGTTTGCAGAGATGCTTTGACGCAGGTTCGCGCAAGCTTGAGGCTACACGAAACGTAAGGCGCTGTGCCCCAGGCGCGTGATCGTTGAAGAGCGTGGCGAGCACTGTATTATTTGGCAGTCCATGCCGACTTTCGCGTCGTCGTCTTCTGCCGCCGCTTCTCCATTATCCACCCCAACGTTCCGAGATCTCCTCGAATCTCACCAGGCGCGTAGACAGCGCATGCCGCTCGGCGACATCCTTGCGGTGCTCGTTCCCGTCTGCAAAGACCTAAAAGAACGACACGATCGCGGCGAGAAGCTTTTCGTTCACCCCTCCGCCATTGCTGCTGGCGTGGACGGCGAGATGCACTTCCATCCGGAGCTCGCCGTCGCGCCATCCAACCCGCGCGATCGCGCCGCACTCGCTCCCGAGCTCGTGCGGTCGAATGCACCCGGCGATGCGCGCGCAAGCGTCTTCGCCATCGGCGCCATGTTCTACGAGGCGATCACTGGTAGCGCCGTTGGCCCCGGGATGCGCAGACCTCGCGATGTCAATCCGAGCCTGCCCGAGTCCGTCGAGATTCTGATCAACACGGCGCTCGCCGAAACTTCGAGACGTCCAGAAGATCTCGGTGCGCTCGCCAGCGCGATGCACCACGTTGCGGCAACGGTGAGCAACGCGCCGGAAGAAGTGGATGTGGTGTTTTCCATTTTGCCGAGCGCACCTTTGAATGCCGGGACTTCTTCGCCCGCACTGACGAACAACGTCGCCGCCGCACCCGCGTTGCGCGATCCGGCCATGCAGCTTGCGACTCTCAAGGCGCGCCTCGAAAAAGACACGCGACCGCATTACGTCGTGATCAAGGATCGCATGGACCACGGCCCCTTCACGGCGGTCGAAGTTCTTCAGCAGATCGCTTCGCACGCGTTCGCGGGGGGCCACGGCCTGCGTGACGAACTCACCGGTGTTTCGCAAACGATCGACGAGTGGGAGGAGTTTGCACCGTTCGCTGAGCACGCGCGAATGCATCGGCAGATTGCGCAGGAGAAGAAGGCCGTTGCCCAAGTCGAGATCGCGGAGAAGAAGGCCGGTCTCGCAAAGTTCGCGGTCGGCGGCGTGCTCGCGATCGTTCTGCTTGCTGCCGGAGGCATGTTCATCGCCAAGAAGGTGGGCGAGCGCAAAGACGGCGGAGATCTCGCGGGCGATCCGTCCGCGATCGATCTGTCGACCGGCGGATCGCTCAAAGGCAACAAAAAAGTTGCCGTCAACAGAGGCGCCGGCGGCGTTACGGGCGGTGGCGGCGGTTACGTCGGCGGCGGCAGCTACGAAGCGGCGCTCGCCTCGAACAACCAGGAGATTGCCATCGGCGTCGCCGGTGCTCCAGATCTCACCGAGGCGCAACTCAAAGCGCCCATGCAGAACGTGACATTCGTTAGCGGCTGCGGCGCGTCCGCGGGTACGGCGGTCACGGTGAAGGTTGCGGTCAAGAACGGGCGCGCCGTTGGCGTGAGCGTCTACACGAACCCGTCGAATCCAACGGTTGCAGGATGCATTGATCGGCAGGTGCGCGGCCTCAGTTGGCCGTCGAACCCGAAGATGGATTTCCTCACGACCACATACTCGGCGCAGTGAGAGGGCCAGTCCTACTGGGCCGCGCCCTCGAGGGCATCGAGACGCATAGAATGGTTGTCGCTGATGCGCTTTACCTCGCTGGAAAGGTCCAGGACGGCTAGCTGAGTCAGCTTCACGTCATGTGCGAGATATTCGATCTTGGCGTCGAGCCGCGCTTCGAGATGTTCGATCTTGGCGTCGAGCCGCGCTTCGAGATGTTCGATCTTGGCGTCGAGCTGCGCCTCGAGTTCTTGCAATTGTTGCTGCAATCCGTACGAGGTCACGGCGGTCTGACGAAGGTCCTGCATCTCGGACAAGACTTGCTCCATCAACCTCTCGACTCTGTCGATGTCCATGAATTCTCACGGTAGCACGGGCGCGTTCAACGTCGAGGACTTGCGCGTGCGTGTCGAGGGAGGGACGCCGCGTGCCGTGATGTACTCCATCATGGAGTACAATGAAGAGCACACTCAATAGATCGTTGATAGACGACCGCTCGTCATCGTGATTGGCGACGTTGACGTGAACGGCGACGAACCGATTTTTTTGTTCACGTCGCCGTCGCAGTCAACGACCACGTCTACGTCTACGTCTCCTATTGGCCGGCCGGCTTGGGGAGGCACGCCGCGAGCGCGCCGCCGCCGACGAAGCACGTTGACCCTTGGATGCAGTCGTTGTCCGACTGGCACGGGAACGCGCATTTTCCGTACTGCGTGTTGCACTTGTGCGTCATGCATTGCGAGTCGGTTTGGCAGGGCAACGCCGTGGGACCGGGGACGGCGAGATTGCTCGCGGGCGCGGGCTGACCCGGCTGTTGCGGGTACGCTTGCGGCTGCTGCGGGTAGCCTTGTTGCGGGTAGCCCTGTGGGTAGTTTGGATCCGCGTAACCCTGCTGCGGATAGCCCTGTGGGTATTGCTGCGGGTAACCCGGCTGACCGTAAGGTTGCGCGGTCGGCGCTGCCGGCGGCGTCCCCTGCGCGCTGTTGGTGCCCTCACAAGCCGCCGAGAGGCAGCCAACCACGGTGATCACACCCACGACGACGGCCGTAATGCTTCGCATGCGTATCTCCTTCAAGCGACCAGCCCGAATCGAACTCCAACACGAACCCGTGCAACATACACGGGCCGTCCGAGGGCGGACCATCACGAAACTATCGGGAGGGACGCGAATCGTCAACGATGCTTCGCATGTTGGCCGGTCGCGAACCGTGTAGGTTTCTCCCATGCACAGCGTGCTTCGCGATGTTTTCGGCGTGATCCTCCTTTCCGCGGCGTGCACGCGCGGAGAGCCACCCGCACCCGCCGTCGACGCATCCGTTGCCCCACTTCCGCCGCCGGGTGATCATGCGGACGCGTCGGACGGCGCAACATCGACCGCCATCCGCGATGCAGCGGCAAAGGCTTCGTTGCCTGAAGATGGTGGGATCGATCCGGGGACGCTCCCTCAAACACACGACAAGCCGCGAGCAGAGGGCCATCCGTTCGATGCGCGCATCGCGGCACTCTGGGACGCCGTCGTTGCGGATGATCCCGATCGAGGGATCATCGCTTTTTTCCCGCTCGCGGCGTACGAGCAGGTCAAAGCCATTCCGAACCCAGCGTCCGATTGGAAACATCGCCTCGTGGCTGCGTACGGGCGCGACATTCACGCGCTCCACAAGCGCCTCGGCGAGAGCGCGGCCAGCGCGAAGCTCGTTCGCGCGGAGGTGCCCGAGGATCGCGCGCGCTGGGTCGAGCCGAACGAAGAGACCAACAAGCTCGGTTACTATCGCGTGTATGGTACACGTATTGTCTACGACGTCGATCACAAGGAGCGAAGCTTCGACGTGAGCTCACTCATCTCGTGGCGCGGCGAGTGGTACGTGGTTCATCTCAGTGGGTTTAAGTGAAGCCATGTCCAGCCTCCTGACCCATCCCGCGCCGGTTCTCGCCTTAGGCGTCGCGTTGGGGCTGCGCCGTATCCCGCCGCGCCTGTTTGTGCTGGCCGCTGTTTTTGCCCTTCTCCCGGATTTCGATGCCATCGGTTTTCGTCTCGGCATCCCTTACGCCAGTTGGCTTGGACACCGGGGCGTTTCCCATTCGCTTTTCTTCGCTCTGCTCTGCGGGGCTTTCGGCGCGTGGATTGCGCCCTGGCTCAAAGCCTCCCGGTTTCTGTCCGGCACGCTGATCTTCCTGTCCGTCGTCAGCCACATCGTGCTCGATGCCCTGACCAACGGCGGACTGGGCGTGGCAGTCTTCTGGCCGTTTTCCAACGCGCGTTATTTCTTTCCGTGGCGACCCATCCAGGTTTCTCCCTTGAGTCTGAAAGCGTTTTTCACAGCTCAAAAAGGATTCCGGGTCATTGTTTCCGAACTCCGTTGGGTCTGGCTGCCTCTCATGCTTGTCGCGTTCGCTTGCCGCGCACTCATGAGAAAAAAGACGCACCCGAGATGAGGCGATGAGCAGATGACCAACTTCGCCGCTGCTCGTCGGCTCCGGTCATCCTCACTCGGTCTGCCTCGTTGCCGCGTCGCGACACTTGGCGAGGAGTCGACGCAGAGTGGCTCGCTCATTGACCGTGAGGAAGCTCTGGGTCACCTCCTTTGCTCGTCGTTTGCGGCGGACAGTCGCTACAACAGTCTCGAATGTTGTGGGGCATTGGTAGCGATCTGCGAACCCATTCGCAGCGCTCTCTCCGGGACGGGTTCGCAAATTCGCTCTGACCCAGAGAGAGAATCGCACTGCGAATCCAGACTTGAGTAGCCTCGAGTAGCGGGAAGCGGGGACGGATTCGCAGATTCGCATCGTCCCGCAACGAGCGCTGAGCATTGGGGTCATTTGGAGATGTCTTGCCAGGCGAGGACACCTTCGACGGCCATCTGGACGCGTTCGAGCCCCCGGCGGAGGGTGATGGATTCGGGTGGACCGCCGGAAGACTTTCCGGTGTAGCCCCCGAGATCGGCGAGCCATCGCACGGCCTGCGCCATGGTCGGAATCCCATCAGGGACACTCTCCGTTCGCTTCTTTTCGCGACGCTTCAACGCCATCAACACTTGCTCGTGCTTGAACCGTGTGGCCGCTTATCTTCCTCTCCATGTCTCGTTCTCGTTGACAGACTCCGAAAGTCGCAGATGTTCCTCAATACGTCTGTCGGGCACAACCCATGGAACAAGCGAAATCGAGCAGGAGAGAATGACAGCAGGGGGCCAGAACCAGCCCGCGAAAAGTCCCACGACGATAATGGCGATGGTGAACGCGGATTTTCTCGATCCGGCAAGCGCCCTCGCGAGCATGCTGTCCTTGCTGTGTTCTTTCAGGAGCGCGCGGGTCAGAAACGCCCAGACCACATTCGCTGCAAGCATCAGGGCGCCGTAAGTCATCTGGGCGACCCTCGAATGGAGCTGTTGTCCCACCCAGGAGGTGGTCAGGGGAAAAAGCGAAATGCAAAAGAGCAGCAGAATATTCCACCACAGAATCTTTCCGGAAACCCCCCTGGCGGCTTGGAAAATATGGTGATGATTGTTCCAGTAGACCGCCAGGGTGGCAAAGCTGACCACATAGACCAAAAAAGGGTGGACCATTTTGAGGAGCGCGGACATGTCCGCACTCGCCGGGCTTTTGAGATCCAGCACCAGGATGGTGATAATGATGGCGATCACCCCGTCGGTGAAGGCTTCCAAACGCGATTTACTCATGGACGGCTACACTCTTTCGTACGATGGCGACGGCCGACATCCCTAGCGTGGGACTCGGCCGCTACAGGAGGTGGAGCTCCCGTGACGAAGAAGATAGCATTCAACGAAGTGCAAGCGAGTGGCGTCGATGCAAGGCTGACGAGGCTCTCGGTAGTCGCTCATTGAAGGCATCCGCGATGCTCGCGCGGTTCGCCGCGGGGCCAGTCGGGAAGTCACTCGACGTGGATCGCTTGGTTTTTTTCGCGCGATGTCTCATACCATCTCGACGTGTTCGAAGGCGCTACCCGTCTCGCGCTCATGGCGCTGCACGCACTTCATCCCCGTCAATGGGGCCATGAGCACGAGTCTCCGTATGACCCGTCGTTCGTGGACGCGATGAATGGTTCCATCGTGGTTCTGAGACGCCTCACGGGAGATACTTCGGCAAAACCTGAAGTCGAGCGGATGGTTTCCGCGCTTGAAAATCGAAATCCAAAGACCTTGTTTGGCAGAAATGGGGGAAATGCGGGCGGGCCCCAAATGAACGGCGGCAACGTGATCTATCGGATGTACGACGATAGAAACGCCGTGTCCGCCGGTGGAGCCATTGGTGGCCCGGTCGACAGCCTCTGCCCACGCGTCTATATCCCAAAGGGGCACCATCCTTCGGATTACATCTCGCAGATGTGCGATGTTGGCCGAAACTACTTCGTCGAAGACGTTTCTGCGCCCAATGGCGATCCCATCTACTCGATGGGTACTGCTCTTATCGTCGACAGAATTCCCGTTGCACCCGAAGACAACGGGATGATTGACACCAGTTCTCAGTTCGTCAATGACGACGTCTTTTGGGCCGCTGGGGACTACCGCGAGACAATCAAGGTCAAGTCCCCAGCGGTGTCAGGGCCGGTGAAGACGCTCGTGGGGTGGCCGGAAGATCCAAGCCATCCTGCAGGTGGGCTCGGCACCGGACAGAATTCACCGGCTGCCGTCTATCTTAAGCTGTGCGGCGTCCGATTTCTGGACAACAAAATACACGACTGACCCAGATGTTGTTGCTGCGACTAAGCGTCACCTCTTGACCGATGATCTCGGGAGCGGGCTCGATAACTTCACCGTCGGTTGCGGATACGCGGCCAATAGGATTTCACGGATGTTTTCGTGGGGTCAATCCGAAGGATTTCGGTTAATTCGGCTTTCCGACGGCATGTGGGTGGAAGGTTGAGAGTGACTCGGTTGAACAGCGACTCGACTTCGACTCTGTCGCCCCATTGCCATTACCTGCGACGAAGTCATCCTGAAGGCTTCGCACATGAGGTACACGCAAGTCGCCCGCGTGCGCATCGACTTCCTCGGCCCTGGCACCCTCCCTCCGCTGTAGATTGGATCGTGGGCATTGAACGGCAGCACCCGTTACGCCGCTGCATCGTTCAATGCCGCCCACCCTCAAGTTCGCAGAATGTGTTCGAGCGGCGCGAGCATCGCGGTCACGGACGTTCGGGTTTAGACAGCGAATCCTAATACGCACCCATTCGAAGCCGTTTGCGAGCCCTGACCTGGCGATCAACAGCGCTCGCCACGAGCGCCGACCTCCCATCGCTGTGCGTCGACCACGGTTCGCGTAGCCCGCCCAGAGTTAAAAATTGGGTCACTTGTCCAAGCTCCTGTTAAACGCTCTCTGTTTCTCTCTCCCCAACGGGACAGATGGAGAGCACGAAACGCCGTCCCGAACGCCCTCGATGAGCCCTCGCGAGCGCTCACGTCGCTCTCCGCGTGAATGCCGCCCCGGTGCGCGCAACGGTCGCACGAGTGCGAATCATCGGGAAATCACCGGGAGAAACGGCAAAGCCCCCAAGGCATGCACCTTGAGGGCTCTATTAACCTAGCCTCGCTGCGAAGTTTGCGACGAGTAGCGAATGGTGGGGCATTCGTGCCGATCTGCGAACCCGTTCGCAGCGCTCTCTCCGGGACGGGTTCGCAAATTCGCACCGACCCAGAGAGAGAATCGCACT
>Ga0123357_10000716_pt1 | contig 33416 bp, 13 predicted proteins | sample TergutEmb28metaG_FD_89873 | JGI IMG/M metagenome (GOLD analysis project Ga0123357, IMG submission 89873) | Embiratermes neotenicus P4 segment gut microbial communities from Petit-Saut dam, French Guiana - Emb289 P4 | ecosystem: Host-associated > Arthropoda: Insects > Digestive system > Gut ... | reverse complement strand
TAGGTTAGAATTATGAAACAAACTGCATTTTGAAGAAAAAAAAACGGAGAGTATATACCATGTTTAAAATATTCAGTACCTATATTTGTTGAATAAATATATAAAATGAAAAGTTTAGAGGTTAGCGGTGCGGTACGACCACTATAGTGGTCGTTAGGCGTCAAAGGGTTGAGTTCTTAGTTAGCTAGCTGGATAGCTATTTAGCCAGTTCATAATTTATTTATTTATGAAATGCAGTATCAGACGTGCCTCGTGAACATTTCCCTGTTATGCAGGGCATAGTGAAGTAGTGCTGTGCGTATGGAAATAGCATGTTTACTTTTAGTGACCTCTTTAGCCCGTCACAGTGGCCGCGCGGTCTAAGGCGTAGGTCTGCGGCCGCTCGACTGCTGTGATTGTGGGTTCGAATCCCACCGGGGACATGGATGTCTGTCTGTTGTAAGTGTTGTGTGTTGTCAGGTAGAGGTCTACGCGACTGGCTGATCATTCGTCCAGAGGAGTCCTATCGACTACAGTGCGTCGTTGTCTGTGATCTAGAAATCTCGTAAATGAGGAGGCCCTGTTCCACTGTGGGCTGTTACGCCCCCCCTCCCCCCCCCCAAAAAAAGACCTCTTTAGAAGTTCCTACAATTTTTCCTTTCATGACAAGGGAAGGTTCTTAAGTGTTACAATGGGTTAATTAAATACGTCTTGACTTACTAAGCTGATATAGCTCCTCCACTGGTCTCCGTTTAATGACTGATAGAATATTTTAGTCACAGTTCCTATAAAAAAAAGAGAGGGATAGCCCAACTTAGGCTTACATAAAATAATTTTATTCCCTAGAAATTTATATCTCATATATCCTCAGAATTAATGTATATTCAGTACATGTTTCTCTCAACACTAGAGACAACATGCCTGTCCCGTAAACAAGAATGAGTGCAATTAACGTAATTATATTTCTCATTGTTTCTTTGTTTTTGGAAGGTTGGGTGTTCAGCAAAGCTGTCTGTGAGTGCAACTACATACACGTATCTTAAAATGGTAGAGTGATAAGTGAGAAGCCGGAAAGCAATTGTAGAGGTGCAGAGGTGGCATAATTGACGTACTATCCGGGAATTTACCTGTAAAGACCGAGGAGAAAAAGGAAGATTTTATTTTCGATAGAAGGTGTTGGCTACAGGCTACTCCCTAATAATAGTCTAAAGCGTTCTGGTGTCAGTGTGGAAGGAAAATTGTATAAAGTAATTTACGATGAAAATTATCCCGGTTTTTGTCGTTAACATATTATTTACTATGTTACAGTCTCAAATATTTTAATCTTCTAAACAAGAAGTGTAACTTATATTTTATTACCCATGTTTGCGGTCTTACTGTGCTTCCTGTTGACGACAGTTTAATGACTCCAGTTACTGCCAGCATATATAATTTGTGTTCCCTGTCTAATTTTTGCCCTGAACTTTGTAAGACACGATTTGTATAATTATATTTAATTGCACAAAATATCCCACTCTTTGTGCCTCATTATTAGTTAATACTATATTATTTGAATTTCCTTCAAGAAGATGTATTCATTTGCAACCGCAGATAATTTTGCCATTCCGTGGGCTATTAATCGTCATTGCCCTTTAATTATCTTCGTTCGTGACGTTTTAATTGAAAAATAAGTAATTAGAAGTTCAACGACCGATGCCCTAATTGTTACTTGGCTATTCCTGGTTATGAAATCAAAAAGCACATTTGCGTTTGGTTTTAAATTATTTATTAAATTTGAAGTTCCAGTGGAAGTACCTGTCCACATAGTGAATTCCAAAAGCTGAACTTTTAAATACACGTCGTAAAATTAGTAAAATAATATAAAAGTGCGAAGGATGTATAGAAAAAGTAAAACGAATATTTTAGGTTTATATTTATAAAATATATAAAAGTGTATTTACAAAAGCACAGGTAGGCAGTAAAATCAAGTATGAGACATGCTGGTCGTGTTATCTTGAAGTGCGTAATTCAACCAAGGGTTGCGAAATGTTTCCCACTGCACTTGTGGTACTCACATTCATTGTGTTGTTTAAGGTAAGCGGAAAACATCAGACTGGCGTGAAATGTTTCCTATTAAGCTTTTTGCTTAGTTATGTTTATATGCTCCGAAAACTATTCATTGGTTCTTTTAATCTTCTTCATATTGGCAGTACTTGAACAGCAATAGTGTGTGTAAGTACACAAGAAAACTACTTAATTATTTTTTAATTTTTTATGCAAGCTCTTAAATACTCGTACTATGACCAATTAACACGATAAATGTGTACTTACATATTCATGCGTCGGGATTAAATTCACTTAATTTCTTCGTGTGGAGTGAAGGTCAGTGTTAGTAAAGAGTCGAAAAAATTGTAGCCGGTGCGTGTACTCCGTCGTATCTAGCTGCCTACTGAGGTGTATGGACGCGTAAAGGATAAGTTCTAACTCCTATTTGGAGTAAATATTTGACTAAAGTGTGGTTCTTAAAAACGAACAAGTCTAATGATGGCCTATATTAACCCGAAACTAGTAGTTCAGTTGAGTTGCACTGTGATGTTGGGTATGAATGTATTCTGTGAAATCAATATTTGAAAATTTGGTTGTTTAAATCCAATATTATAAATTCTGTCATAGACGAGGGAGTAACTTTTACCGCGTTATAAAGATCCAGCCAAACCCTCGAGTTCTACTTGAAATAAATGTAAAAAAAGATAATTAGACAACAGAAACATAAATTTTTCGATATACGATTTAACGAAAATTAAGAACAAATGGCAGTGTTTGGGGAACTTGAATATTTATTGAAAAGCTGAAGAACGATATTGAAAAATGCCATAAACACTTAACCTTTTGGCGCCGGAATTATTTTTTTTTTAATTTTAGCACACCCTGTATATAAAATGTGAATAATATAGGAACCAAATAAGTTAGAATTATGAAACAAACTGCATTTTAAAGAGGAAAAAACGGAGAGTATATACCATGTTTAAAATATTCAGAACCTATATTTGTTGAATAAATATATAAAATGCAACATTTAGAGGTTAGCGGTGCGGTACGACCACTATAGTCGTCGTTAGGCGTCAAAAGGTTAATATAAATACACAATGAATTAAAATAAGCAACTAAGAAGAACTTATAGTGAATAACCAGCTTAATATCACACCAAAACTCGGAATGCTGCCTCAGTCCCAAGTAATGAAATTGAGAAAGTGAAAATGCGTAGTTTAATTACATCATATTATTATTGTTGTTGTAATATACGATATACGTGTATTAACGCTCATTTTTAACTCTCAACTGACCCGTTTTGTTAACACGTAAGTAACTAACAACTGAATTACACTGAATTATTATGGATAATTACTGTACATTCGTTTATTTTTAAACCACCTCCAAATCAGGGGCAAACCATTTTAAGAAATTTTCTTATTCAGTGTTTCTCAGGACAAATTTCCCTATATTTTCACATAGAGATAGTGTACACGCCAAAGGCTTTTAATATGCGACAGAATTTGCGTCCTGCTCAAAGCCATTTTCTTCTTGTCCTGAAGAGAGTTAGAAAGAATACTTCGCATTTTTCCTTCCTACATTTTTTGCAGAGATGCCAAATTCTTTTTAAATGCTTTGCCAGACGTCTTGGGTTTTTGTGTATTCTTAATCATATTTGAGGCCGCGTTCCACAAAAATTCTTCTGGTTTGTATTGTACGGTTGGACTCTACATTTGCACCTTACTCCGCTGCTTGATGCAATATATGGGAACGCTCATTTCAAATAAATTTGTAGGTATTTGCAATGAAGCGTTTTAATCTCAATATCAACTTCTGTTTGAAAGTAGTTTATAAATATCAGCTTTGTACCTGTCATCATCATGAACACAATACACGTTTAGGTATAAAGCCATGTTTCATTAAAACCCAAGACGTTCTTGGCGTTTCCGTCCTTGTCTAGGTCGGCCCACATTCCGTCTTCCCTGAGGTTGCAACCTTCCGCAGACGATATCTGTTTCTTTCAGGGAATATCTCACGCTATTACTTGTATGATGCAATTTTAGATCTCCCAATACAATTTCCTGTTTTAATGTATTGCTGAAGCCGGAGTTTCTTCGGCTGTCTAGTGCTGTACAGCTTAATAACGGTCTTAAACTTCTCATTTGTATCGCGTATAGTATTATGGCTCACATTATATTTGCAGTCCAAATATCGCTGCCATAGCGCTCATTACTTAAAGGTGGATGAATCAGAAATTTCCTCGAAAGACGATTTCTTAATTTTGTTGTGTTGGCTATATTGCTTATTGTGCATACGGACACTTTTGGCCCGTTGCAGTTAAATGCGCTGATTATAAGGGAGACTTTATGGAAAAAGTGAGCCACCCTACACAATTAAATATATATATATTTTTGTTTGTTTTAAAACACTGTACTACGAATGTTCTCCGACTCACACGCGCGGTTTGGCTATATTTGCTGCTCATTGTCAACAACGCTGAAGAAAATATGATTCAAAAATTGACTGAAGAAATAGAATTTATTAAACAGGTTTTAAAGTTCCTTGCCAACGATATTAAGGACAAATGAAACAATAGAGAGAAATGCAATTTAATTTACACAAGGAAAGAAGTGAAGTTCAAGGTTGTTACTAATTTCTACAAAAGCCACTGCACAAACTGATTAGCACCAGTCGTAAAAACGCTACCATGTAACTCTTGTACAGTGTTGGACGGTTCAGGGGTCGAATCCCGATGAGGGTGAGACTTTCCATCTTCCTGCACAGGGGGTGCCGGGACATTCTCGGGGGTAAAGCGGCCGCGGCGTAGCTTTAACCACCCATCCCCATCCAGCGCCAAGGTTACAGAAAGTAGAGTTCTGCTTCTGCTGCCACTTTGTGCCTTCATGACAGGTCACAGGGTGATTTTACCTTTACCTTGTTAGGCTTTTACGTATTGCGCACTAAAGACTGACACGTCACTTCGAATTATAACAAAAGAAAACACTGACAGAGAACTGCTTGGCACTTACAGTTCGGCCGAGTGATGTCCAGAACATATTCCTTATAACACCATGAAGCAGGCTTTGCTCAAAACTGGAGGCTGTTTTAAAAATACCATACAATGGTGACAATTTCTTTTATGCAATAAAGCTCAAGACTTATGTAGTTACAAGATTTCCCTTGGGTCTTCCGTTTTACGCAGTCTGGCATAGTCCTTGCCTTTACGTTCTTCGTGTTTGTTTCTAATTATATTATAATTTGAAATTTTATGTCTGAAAGTCGAGTCTCCTTCTCCAGATAATCCAACGTGCTTTACTTTCAAATTTCTGCAGATTTCTTTCTATTAACGTGTTTGTTGTTTAAACTAGACACAAACACTTAGATGAAATATAAATTGCAGGAAAATCTCATTCCACAATTCTCTATATACATTTTACTACAATTCACCTAATGTTTTCGGTTTTTTTTTTCTGCTAGTGCCACTGCATTGGAAATGATATGTGTATTAAGAACAGTGATAAAATTGTAGGAAGCATAGTGAAAATCTTAGCTACTACAAAACCTATGGTTTCTTCTAACAGCTACATGATACCAAACTTTAGAGAGTGACAGACAAGTTAACGTCATACTGTACCTTAGAGAGGCAGAATGCAGACAAGGTAACAACATAATGTATCTTAGAGAGGCTGACTGACTGACTGACTGACAGACAATGTAAAATCATACTGTATCTTAGAGAGGCAGACTACAGACAAGGTAATATCATAATGTATCTTAGAGAGGCTGACTGGCTGCAGACAAGGGAACATCATAATGTATCTTAGAGAGGTACACTGACAAGGTAACATCATAATGTATCTTAGAGAGGCTGACTGACTGACAATTTAACATTATACTGTATCGTAGAGAGGCAGACTGCAGACAAGGTAACATTATAATGTATCGTACAGAGGTAGACTCTGATTATGCGGTATTAACTGAACGTCTGCAGCTTCTTTTGTTACTAAGCGGGGTTTGAGCTTCTTTTTGTGTTGTCAGAATTGAGTTCGGTCCTCGTTAAGTGACTTCTGGACCGGCAGGATCATTCAATCACTCTGTACCTGTGTCTGTCACTGTCTAAATAAGATCACTCTATGTTCTTAAGCAGACACCCTGCTCTTGTAATTCTGCTTCGCCCTGCAATATGGAATTTTATTTTTATTTCTTTCGGAGTTCACTTTCAGGCTTCTGTCAAAACTGATGTACTCTAAAATTAATTTCCTACCTGCAATGAAGTGGCAGGCAGAGATGTAAAGTGTCACCCAGTTTCGTAACACTTCGCAAATGACGCTTGCTCAAGACTGTATAAACTATATTCTTTACTAAAAGTGACAGTGACAACGTATTTTATTGCTATATAACATTTCTTTTCGGTAATTTTTATCTATGAAACACACCAATATCACAATCGATTAATACTTAGATATATTTATTCTTAGTTTATACGTGATTAAATGAAGGGATTTAATATTTTATGTGATAAGAAATTTTAGCAAAATTCATCAGGAAATTTAGATCACTAATTCGATATTTTTATACTTTTGGCTATCAGCACAAATTACAGGCCAAAGTCAAAATGCACTCCATTGGAATGTATTTATAGGTCACTTAAGTATATTTTTATTAATAATCATTTGTTCGCTTTGAACATATAGCTTTAAAATTCGTCTTTAATGTACCTGTACGCATCCTAGACAATAGAATTCTCACATGCACATTACGTTATTGACTGGCCACTATATTTCTTTGCTTTATACACAGCTGGATTGTAGACACCTGTCAATAACCTATAAATGAATCTATGTTGTAACAGAAAATAATTTACAGGCACACAATTATTCCTCTTTTATCTCCTGACATATTAATAATACTAAGACAGCTTACATAAATTTTGTAGTCTTCACCGAGATACGTAGTTTGTAAGATTCTGTTTTACAGTTAGTATGTTCTGAGAAAATCTTTTTGTTTGACTTTGAGTTGAATAGAAATTTTCTTAGACTGATACAGGCGAAACTTGAATTTACTTGACAAATATTAGTGTGGAACCCAGTACCAATTATATTAGAAACCAGTTCTTCAGTTTTGAAATCATGTTAATGCGAAATCCGGACAGGGTCATTGCCTACAGTTGTTGCAAATGACATTTATTTTCTCCAAGGTTAATTTCCCTCGACTCCTTGCCTCCTCCTGACGTGCGAATGGATTTCTTGAAGACGCAGATTTTTATTAACACCTGATAAACACATTTTCATGTGGGAGTTAAGAGCGTGGGCTGGAACATAAAAGGAGAGTTGGAAGTTTTACAGTGATAATAAATACCAGCGACAGATCCTTCACAGATTTCAGGTCTGTGTTTAATCTCATGTTCATATAATAATGCTAGTTGGTCTTGAAATCTCTTTATGATCCTTTCCTAAGTATTCTTTATTATTCCCATCCATTAAAATACATAGCCAAATGCTGCGAAATTCTCATTACTGAAAGTAACTTGTCAAAATCAATTAAACGTAAAATGTTCTTCGTGATATAAACTGTGGAAGTACATTAATACATAAAAGTTTACATTTTTATGTGAGATTTGAGGTTTTCACGAACGTGGCTGTTAAACCCGGTGTCTTCTGACATGTGGCGCCTTGTACATTTGTGGGCAGGTACCAATTTTCTGAGGAGTGCGATACTTTCAACTTTAGGTAGAAAAGAAACTACACTGAAGAAGAAGGTAGAATGTCCCGCCGATATATTGGTACCTATCTACGAAACCGCACGGCATCATACCTCAGCAGATACTGAACTCTTGCTTTCCCAATCGCTGTTCCCATTTTCTTTAAAACTACGATTTCGATAATCAAAATAAATTACATAAATCCTGTAAAGTACGAACTAATTGGCTGAAAGTTTAAGATAATCCTATAGGTATTTATTTTAATATCCTATAGAAAACCTTAAGGAAATTTCCAAACATTTTTATGAAGGGCAAGTAATGTAAATTACGTGCGAGTGTCGTTAGTTCAGTGCATCACGACACAGAAATTCAATAATGTTACGTCGGTTCTTTTTTTCGGGTTACAACATTCAGAAAACTTGTTTGATAAATACACTCCTGCGACATGAAGTGTGTGCAAACGTCTGATGGACATGCAGCAATTAAAGTAAAAGAAACACGAAATTCGAAAAAATGAGAACGGTGTAGCTGAATAAATTTAGGGCTCTTGACATACAAAGGGGGAAAAATGGATAATTTTTCCAAAGCTAAGTATGATTTTAATTATATGTTAATAAAGAGATCATTTTTACGTCGTAGGGGATCAATTTATACACATAAAACGAAGGAATTTCAGTTACCATTGCTTGCGAGTTTACATAGTGATACATTCAACGCCTAGCCTTGTGGTGGATTAATTTCAGTTCATGACATAATCGAGGTGGGAGATCGCCAACCCATTTTAAATGGGAACTTGAAAAAATTTCTAGTAGTAAGCGACTGGGTATAGTAACATCGGTTGGTGACTGTACTGAACAGAATTCAGCAAACCATATGGCTGGATTCTGACGTAAACTGGTATGTCTGTGGGCACGTTCTTCGCCACGGGAACCACACTGTACTTGGCGCCTGGCTGCTTTTGCGGACCGACCGCTATGTATGCTTCTTCAGCTGCCTTAACATATCCGGAATCCACGGTCAGTTGTCCGGGTTTTTTCGCACCGGAACCCAATACCACATCTGGAGGGACCCCGGCGATAGCTGTAGCTACTGGACGAGCAATGGCCAATCCGCCGGGTCCAACAACTGCAGTACCTGTTGGCTTAGCCGCTGCTACTCCGCCAACGCCTGCTATGGACAAACCCACTGGACGGACTTCTGCAATTGACGCACCTGGAAAGAGAATGAAAGAATCGTCAGCTCGCAGAAGTGTCCTTTTCTTCTCCCTAGCTGTCACGAGCTTCCATACACTAGCTGTGTTTCGCTTTTAGCCCGTTGGCTTTACATAGGCGTCTATGATGAATATTATATCGGTCGACTTGAGGATCGTCATACACATCCAAGCCCGTGCTTAGTTTTCAGGCTTTCCTTACTACCTAAAACAGAACTCCCTGTGTTAACACCACAGTCGTTCTTCTGAACGTCCGCCTTTCTGCAACGAAATGACGGAAACTAAACCTTTTTCGTATTTCATGAAAATGTTTAGGGGTGCATTTAAAAGAAGGTGCCGTGCAAGCGGCAGTTTGGTAAAAATCGGCCCGGTGACAGCAGTACTTTACTCAAGGGGGTGTATGAATTTCTATTCTACTTTCCACATTTCAGGAAATATTTGAGTGAAATACGGCAGAAGAGCTCTCTACTCTGCGCTAAACAGTGCCACTTCCGTCCTCAGCCGAAAAGGTCGCGATTGCATCATTACAAGCATCTTGTTATGTCACGAAAACCCGACGAATTATTCACAGTTTTTACAGAAATAAAACGCCTGTCATGAAGCATAAATCAATATTTGTGTATCCGCATAAAAGAAGGAAAATTTACATAAGATTTTGACTGTAGTACTGTTCAGAAAGCGGAATTGCACCTGGAGGTGGCAGCTGTATAGTAACGCCATCATCAGCGTCACCATTCCCGCCGTCGCCGCCGCCGCCGCCACCGCTTCCCTGTCCGTCTTCCTCACCGACGTTTTCATCGTCGTCCTTGTTGGTTGTCTCCTGCTTCAGGACAGGTGTGAGGCCCAGTGCAGGATGATACACCAGCACGTTTCCTTCAGCACCCCCGTAATACCGCAGGCCGAATGGATTCCCGTCGAGCGGGACGCTCCGGTGCTCAGCCCTGAGAATAAACCGTCACTTAGCAAAATATGTTAACACCAGTGTTCCAGCTTCAGGATTTATGGTTGATTCTAGGATTACTGAGTGACTCTGCTTCAAATGCAGACTTCATCTGCAGATTCATTTGTTGAATTAATGACGCTTTTCAGCTTCAGTTGATGATATAAAAGAAAACTGTACAATGGGTAAGGGTGATGAAATCTGAAGGACGGAGGACGGAGCAATCGTAGAAGGTACTAGTGGAGGAATTGATGTTCAGAATTGAAGAAATGTTGCGAGAAACGTCAGTCAGTTTACGCGGCCTCGTACCAGACGTACAGATCACGAAGCAGGCCGCAGCGTTCTGCGACACGATGAAGAGGTCGTGTCTCCGATAGTATACTACCTGTCTAAGGACCTCGAGGTTGGCACAAAAGTGGGTATTTAGAAACGTATATATTTTCAAGATCCGTCACTTTGGTAAAAGGTAAAATTCACCCTAGAACAGACGACGAAGGCCCAGAGGGGGAGCAGAGGTATAGCTCTACTCTTTCTTTGACCTCGGCGCTAGATACGGGGTGGTTAACGCCATGCCCAGGCCGTCTTACCCTCGGGAAAGACTCGATGTCCATTGTGTAGAGGCTGGGTGGGTGCCTGGGTCGCTCTGGACGGGGGTATGGAATGTATGGAATGTATGGAATGTATGTAAGAACACGTAAGCAAAAATAATTTCTGGAGATTTTCTATCGGTTGTGTGACTAGCCATGACACAAGGGACTTTTTGTGTCTTAAGTAAGTAGTCATGAATACATACCAAAGTGATATACACAAAATAGCGTGGAATGTATGTAAAATCCACTTGTTATTACAAATTCACACTTCATAATCTTTCACAAGACAGAAATTTAAAAAAAAAATAGTTTTCCTCCTTCAGTTTGTAGGCGTTATGACCTGACCTGCATTCAGTGCTGGAGCAACTGACTACTGCTTCTACAGCCATGAACCTTTCTGTTAAAATTTTGACTCATCAAGGCTTTTATGGACCAATTCTGCGTGCCTTGCCACTTCTCATAACTATTGTTCCTTTGACTTGAATGTCATAATTATTTTTAGTCTGTACACCATTTTGAGGTACTGCAGTCTGGTTTCTGCTCTCAGAATGTACCTATGTGCTTGTAAAAGCCGTTTCAATGCATCTCACACTGTGGTCGGGTAACTTGCAATAAGTTTGTAAACTTTTATAAAATAAACAAGACCGGATGAACTAAATCTCATAAAGGAGTACATAATATTTCCAACGGCGTTTTTTGCAGTTTAGTAACTTTATGAATAGAGTCCTTAAAGTGTGTCCTGTTATTGGTCGAAATAAGTGCAAGTTAAATGGCTAATAAACATTATGCAATATCATTTTATCGAATTTAAGCAAATTCATCGAGGTTCAATGACCTAGGTCTAAAAGAAAACTTTCATTTGTTCATTTGTGTTTTTATGCAAAGCAGACGTTTTATTGATCAATATGACTGATAACGGACCCGTGTGTCAAATTTAAAAATTCCCCAATTGAGAATTTTCAAGAAATATCACATAGGCTTAAGCGTGGATAAGAGATCAGTGAAATAGTGGCAAACACACCCGCCATTTTGTTGTCTTTATTTTTTAATGTCTCCCTAATAACACGATGTTAGACCGATGTGATTCTTTCTAGTTTTGTAGCTATCTGGAATATTCCACATCTCAAACATTTGTGAGAATTTCTACATGGTGAGTCTAGTGGCAAATGCAGTAAGGATATTTTCATGAATGGCCACTTCGTAACTTGTTGGAAGTACGTTGTCACGAATTGTTTCAAGTCGATGTTCGGCAATCATCTAATTAGACAGAGATCAGAACAAACAGCAAACATGACATCCAGTCTGGCTACCGAGATTGGTTCACGTTGCTTCTCGAAAACAAGCCTAGAATTGTAACACTAAACCAAAGTATTTAGCTTACCAAGAGAACAAAGCTGTCTTGGTACCTCTTGATGTACATGAAGACAGGGAACAATGATAAACAGCAATAAAAAGTTAACCATTAAATCAGTTTTTGTCGGTATTTCTGAGGATAGGAAGTAATGTGAACGCTAGGAGGATGAGTCAGTGAAAGTTCTCTCCATGAATGGTGACGCAAAATTTATCACGTATCTCCTGTCACATTTTGAATAATTTCCCACGAATTTGGCACTGCATACCTGGCGAACGAGCCAAGACTTGTGACGTAATATGGCCACCACCCACGACCACGTGCGCAGCTGCTGCCACGTTGACAAAACGTGATGAATATGACGGTCTGGGAAACCATTTATGACATGTATCCAGATATTTCAAGGAAGGCGGCTTCTTCATCCGCCCAACTAGATACAGAGTACGTATCTTCCAATGCCGTTTTTGCGATTTTGCCAAGGTAGACTTTTTCATTCCCTTTAAGGAGAGAATATAGATCGAGGGCATTCGATAAAAGGAAGTTGAGGAAAGTATGTGGACCTAAGCGGGAGGAAATACGGGAAGGCCGCACAAAGTTTCATAATGAGGAACTCCTTGACTTGTTTTCTTTACATGTAAGTGTTATGTAAAAACTCTGTAAATAGCTAAGGTTATATAGCTTCGATGATAGTTGAATGAATGAGCGTGGAGAAGTGGTGGAAGGATACTGACATGGGATACTGCAGTAGTCGGAGAGAAACCTCTCCCATTGCCACTATGTTTACCACAAATCCCACGTGGACTGGTCGAAGATTGAAACCAGGCCTCCGCGGCGAGCGTTTCCTTCATCAAAAATTGTTAGCGTGACAAAATCAAGGAATTTAAAATGGGCTCGCCATGTTTCCTCCATGAGAAGGTAACATAAATTTTCTTAGGGTATGGTTGTGAAACCTGGAAGAAAGACTCGGAAGGCCAAAACACAGTTGGGAGGACAATACTGTGGGTATCGTAAAGACATGCGATGGCGGTTGTGGACTAAGTTTTGTCCGTCTCTGCATCGGAAATAGTGGCGGTTCCATAAGATGCAACAAACTAATAGACCAGTTCATGACCAGTTGGCTTCTCAAGAGGGAATCTGCTACATGGAGATAAATTGTTAGTAGACTTTTCGTGTTTTCTCATTTAATGCCTACGAAAGTGACGTGGAGAACACATGAAGGAAAACTTTGATCCGAAACCCGAAATTATTGGGAAAATTGGGGAAATTATACATAGCTGGTGTCGCAGCATAAGTTTATTTTGAAACATTTTCCGGTGGGTGTAGATATGGTGCATCATTTAAAGAAGTCGAAGAAAGATATATTTATGATTGGGCAGCGTACTGGCCACGATGCTGATAACTTTTTAGTAACTATTTTAATTTGGCATAGACTAAGTGAACATAAAGCTAATGCTTGAGGCATGAATTAATAATTATTCTCAAATGTGACTCTTTGTACGGCACTGTATATACAATTTAGACCTCCTAATTTCTATGTTAAATATTGTAATCCGTGATATGTACTGAAAAAATTAAACATGAAAATGATTCATTAATATACCTGCCACCAGCATTAACCAGCCACTGCCTTTGACATTTTAGCTACGCTTCTTCTTCTTTTTATTCTTGAGAGTGTGCTATGTTAGTCATACTGCTGAGGCATGTAATGAAAAAGTCTTATTGTCGGGGGGATATGTAGCTGTGACAGAATCACGACATGTATCTACAGTGCTTGCTGTTGCACTTATCCTTAGCACTACAGTTACAACACGGCGTTCCCATAGAAGCAATCCTATTACACCGCAGGTACGTAGCTCTGCTCCTGTCCAATAAAGCACTATCCCCCGACTTGTTCCATTCCAAATTTAAGTAAAAGATTGAATACTTGATCCCCGGCTGTGCATGATTTTGCCTGATGCAGGTTTTTTTGTATGTACTATCGCGATGAGGCCTTGCTTAGCCTTGCATAACCTTGCATAACCTTGCATAGCCTTGCGCTGAATCACCGATTTAGTGATGTTGCTGGACCTTCTACGAGGTCATGTGTATCATATAAACTCATCATGACAGGCAGTGTGTGTGGCAAACGCAATATTTCGGGAATTGGTGTCCTGTGTCTGCCTAAGGACGTTGTGCTGGTCAGGACATTTTAAAAAAGGGGAGGATAATTTAAGAAGAATAAAACATAAGGTGACGGAATAAGGAAGAAACGATAGAAGAAGCGTAGTATAAAAAGACGATGAAAGGTAAGGGAAACTTTGTTTTTCATATTGTCCCCCCATTTGTAAGTTTCAGGAAACCTTCGCAAGAACTAGTTCCTGTCTCCTTGATTGTGTTAAATTCGGTTTTCTCAGTTCCTTCTTGTTAACTCTGAACCTGCTTTATTCTTCCTGCACGCTACATGTAAACACACTGCACACGTACACAGGCGTCATTCAGCCAGCTTGCCGGTAACAATATCTAAGCCTCGTAACCCTATTATATTATGTTTTCTGTCTCCTTTTATGCTTCTTAATTTATTGACGACGCTTTGTTACCTGCTGTCCTGTGAAGCGATATTGGAAGGCTATTTATAGGTGATGAATTGCAAAGGAATTTTAATGAAGGCTTTGTGGCGTAGTCTAGGTTACTATATAAGGATGTTCTCCCAGTGATTAAAAAAATCTCACCGGAACATCAGGGTCCTGGCTTTAAGGGCGTCGCAAAGAAGAACCGCTGTGCTAACCTCTCAACTGCCAAGTAAGCCTTATTGCCTCTTACTTGTATAGTAGCAGAAGAAGTATAAGTATCAGTAGAATAATACCAATAGAAGTATTATTATTATTAGTAGTAATAGTAGTTGTTAGTAGCAGTAGTAGTAGTAGTAGTAGTAGTAGTAGTAACAAGAATAGTATAAGTATCAGCAGTAGCTGTAGTAGTAGTAGTAGCAGTAGCTGCAGTAGTAGTGGTAGTAACATGAGTAGTAGATCTAGTACTGGTGTAGTCGTACTAGTAATAAGGAATTTCCATGTGGCAGCCGGTAAGGCACGATGTATGGAAGTGGCACATCTGATTCGCAACTGAGAAATTGCAAAACGTTTTCTTGGGGCAAGATCCTTTTTATGAATATGATGCTCGACGAATGATTGAAAAAATTCCTTGCCTTTTATGTAAATCCATTGTCCACTACCGAAACCACAAAACCCCGGCTCTTGACCCTATACTGAGCCGTGCAATGCACTATGCGTCTTCAAGCCCTAAGTGGTGAAGATCCCTTCGATATTGTACCGCTGCCTACACCTTGATATCTCGAAGTGTTCAGGATCATCTACCAAAATTTTGCGTGACACTTGACCCTTAAACAAGGGACCGAAATGTCGTTAAGAAATTACTACTAGTGGCTGCGTAATAACCCAGAAGAACGCAGGTTTTACCAAAATATTGTTTGCATTTATCATCTTCCTCATATGTGACATCTGGTGTGTTCTCAAACATACATATGTGTATCTTTGTAATAAATTGGGAATCCAGAATTACATATGTTAAAACTGCAAACTTGAAGTATTCTCATACAGCGTGAGTCTCTTTGGCTGCTTTACCCTGAATATGGAAATACTATTCTTCTCCGAAACGACGTCGGTAACTATCCTCCAGACGACACGGCGTCACATCTCAGAAAACTTAACCTTCACCAACGCTTTGAACCTACTGCAAAAACAAATTTGCGGCCCTACGTATGCGTGGTCCTGAACAACACAGTGCGTGCATAAAAGAATATTTTTGACACAAGCTCTGTAACACAGCCAACTGCCTAGGGCCTTCCCAGTTGTTAGACTGCCATTCAGTCGCGTCGTCTGCAATAGCCTTAAACTTACTCTGACTCTGAAAACCTTAGATGTCAAGTACACTCGTTATCTGGTGAATGTTGCTGACCACCCTTCCTCTTCAGTCTGCTGGTTTTGTCTCCACAGTTGCGCTGAGAAGAGAATTCTGCACTTGCAAAATAAAACCGAGTAGAAAGACGTGTCGATGTTCGAAAAATGTGACAGTGAGATGGCTCTTTGACGGGCCACATCCAGCCATTGCCACCTTTCTTGCACAGCGGATACATGACGAACATACGTATCTTTGAATTCAGTATAGAGAATACCGCACAGAGCGGTGACTGCAATAAGGCCAACAACCTTATGAAGAATTTGACATTCAGAGGACCGTGCATCGTGATATATTCTTATAATAACACCAACGAGATGCACCAGTTTCTCAAATTTATTTTTGGAATAGAACTCTACATGTTTCGGACAATTTTTCTGTCCATCATCAGGAGTCTAGCACTGTACACACAGCAATACATACAGGTTATGCTGACTGCTTGTTAGCAAGCAGTCAACATAACCTGCATGTATTGCTGTGTGTACAGTACTAGACTCCTGATGATGGACAGAAAAACTGTCCGAAACATATAGATTTCTATTCCCATAATAAATTTGAGAAATTGGTGCATCTCGTTGGTGTTATTATAAGATAAGAACCTTATGAAGCCAGTAGTGTTTCATCCTTAACCTCGAGGGATAAAATAGAAATGCATAGCAACATTTTTGGTAGGCGATGCCTTAAGCACCCAACCATTTTATTTGTCCTTAATATTCATTCAAAAATTAATTCAATTAAAAATTTTATGACGTACGTGTATTATACATAGATAGATCCATTTAGTCTTTTGTATTACTAAAACGTACATAATTTGAATCTACACTTGTTATTTTCTATACCTGCATCTCTAGAAACTGATAATTAACAGAGAACAGAGGAGAAATGCCTAATTATTTCTCATCTTCCTTCTTTCGGACCTTGACACCCTTATTTTCGTTGGCTTGTGATTCTGTAACAAACTAGCATAGTTTATGCCAGTTCCCACTGTTTTGTCCCAATAGTATACTCTCATATTTAACCTTTCAAACGCTTCAGAACTCTGCATCTTACCACTCACTGCATTACATGCTTCAAATGTTGCTCATAATAAACGACAACTATTGCAATGAACATGATTCAGAGATTGGTAATGGCCAAAAACTCTGTTTTCTGTGAGTTATAAATTAAAAATATGTACTTATATGAAAATAAATTAGGTAAAACGTCAGTCTTCAAAGCGTTATTTACACACGTATCAAAACAACAAATTTCAAATTATTTTAACATTATTTCAGACCCAGAACACACTCATGCCTCTCCTTCGTGCTTTGCTTATCCGTAAGAAATATGTACAGTATTCTTCTTGAAACACTCAAGTGAGTTACAAAGGGAAGCAAAGTTCTGAACATGTTTGTCTACAGAGAAAATTAAAAAAAAAACTGACTTGAGCGTCGTTTAAAACTGTATTTTTTAACATTAAAAAGAAGGTATGTCATTTTATTCTTCTCCCGTCTTCATGGGTATTGGCTTCTCCTTCTTCCCTTTGGTCGACCTACGTTTTCTGCCAGTTGGAATGTATTCATGAACTGAATTTGGAATGCGCTTGTCATTCATTCATAAGAACATTGTGTCCATTTATATCTGTAATCCATAATAACTTTTTCTCTCTAGGGTGAAATATATACACAACTTCCTTCAAATCTCATTGTAAGATATTATAATAGACGTTATGACGATATTTAAATTGGTAAACATAGTTATAAAATTTATTTCGGATGCAATGGATGAAATGTAGTTTGTAAAAAAAGTCATTCATAAGCAAGGAATTTGTTGTTGATATTGAAAACCTAATTTAGTGTCAGTATAGACAGTGTTGAAATATAAATTGTCTTCGGGTTTCCATCGTTTCAGAATGAAGTAATTTACATCGTGGAACCTGAAGGTCTTAAATGTGATCTGACAATCCTCTGTGTCATTGTAGTGCAGATGTTACTAGCACATCCTATTTCGTAATGTTCTAATTGCTCTAAAATAGTACATTCCTGTAGGCCTATCTTTCTGTGAATACTTTTAAAGAAAGTGGTTAGTCTGGGCTCACCATAGCCTCTTACCTGCTCTGAAGACCGAATATTAACACCGAAGGTTTTGAATCTGTTCTTTAATATTTCATCTCACTTCCCAATTTTGAGGTATCCGCGAATTTCGAAGAGTAATCGGAACTGCAAATTTCATCATAAGCACATGTTATGTAATATGAGAATTAGTAGGCCAGTTTTGTAGGTTTTTTAGAATGTGATGTGATGTGATGCTGTGTTATGTGATGTTATGTGGAGCAATTGCAACAGCCTGGAAAGGCGCAGCTTCTATCATGAATATTTGTTTGACGAGCAGACTTTTTGTTTGTCCGGAGAAGCGATCCTGCGTCTGTTGGCAACTGCGCTTTAGTTTTATTCTTATGACATTAAGAACTGGAAATGAGTTTATGCTTTTGAGGAGGTGACTTCAGCAATAGGTACGTGATTGGACCGACAGAATTTCGCATCAATTTGGACTTAAAATTAATTACTCGTAATTATACGATATTTTGTCTGTGTAAGTTTTCGATAGCATTTTTTTTTGTTCAATATATATCTTGTGTTAGTAGAAGATTCTCGCTTAAAGGGTTGGATGCAGCTCGCTGTATTAAGACCGATTCTAAATGTAAATACCGCAGAAGTTTTAGTTCCATATTGTCTATCCTATTACCATACTTCGAGAGCTGTTCAAACTCCGGCACCTTCTCTACCCCAGACCAGACACAACTATTTCATCAAAAACATAGCTATTTATCAGCAGAGAGGTAAAATGGACAAGTGTGGCCTATAAAGGGAAAATGCATAGAACGTGGAGTCAGTTTAAATGTGAAGCCATTGATCGGGAAGTAGAAATGTCGTTATGGAAAATAAACTATATTTTCGTGGGAAATAATGTACGCATTTCCACTGTATCGGGACTGATTTATTCAGCCTAGCTACAACCCTGGCTGTCTCTCATGGTACCGGAAGTTTTATTACTATTGTTTAATTCTACACAAGTTTCCGAAATTCTAATTACTGTGTATATGTAGAAAGCTTTGGTTATTAATTTCCCGACAATCTTAAGTGGGTGGTTTCCGAACTACCGTTTTTCTGTCTTCTGAGAAGGGAGGTCTTCATAATAAGAGAGAAAGAGTTCAGAATGGGCATCTGCAACGCCTCCAGGACCAACCACGGCTACAGCTTCGGGGTCAAAGTGAATGTTCACGTCCTGACCTTTTCGAACCACCGCTCGAGAAATTGGGGCAGCAATTGCAATTCCTTTTGGACCCGCCACCACTTTAGCTACCGGCTTCAGAACTAACGTTGTGGGCTTCTTCGGTTCACTCGCATGCACATCATTCTTACTGTTTTCTGACAACGATTCCAGTCCTTTATGTAACAATTTCGAGTATCCTTCTTCGTAATGTGGGTTTGGAACTGTTAGTGGTACAGAGTCATAAGCGTGTTCAGTGACTCTGGGGTTCAGTTCCAGCGGAGCATGAGCAGTTGTTTTGGGCGTTACCACTTGATCAGTGTTTTTCTGGACTTCTGCTGGTGTCACAGCTGCCTTGATGTTGCTAAATATCCTACTGTGACTGTCCGTATCTTCGTCCCGTGACGGTCCACTTGGCAAAAGTAGAGTGTTCTGAACAAAGTTGCTTTTCTCCGCACCATTCTTCATGCGATGAGGTTTGTCATCTGACAGAGAATTTAGAAAGCTTTGAGCACTTTGCACGCCTGAAGTAATCGAATTTTTTTTATTCTTGTCATTCGTCTGCTTTGTAACAGTTTTAGGTTCTGATGACCTTCCATTGAAGACCATGTAGAGATTTGAAGTCGGTGGAGACATCCCGAAAAACGGCATACCGAAGTTGAAAGACGGATGGCGATCAGCTGATGAGTGATAGAACCATGGATTAGTAGGGAGGTGCAATGAATGTGGTGTAGTTACATGGCGCAGTAATGGCGAGACGTCGCGGTGCATGTACGTGGGGATGAAGGTGGATGCCAGGTAGGCCCACTGATGCGGTGAGGTGATGTACCTAAGCAGAACACACAACTCTTACTGTCATTCTGGTACGATGAATTTAGGCTATTAAACGACGCTATTTCAATTAAAGAGGCTTCACACCATGTAGTCTAAAGGCATAAATGTTGATTACTTAGATCCTTGATATGGAATATTCCTTTAAATGCGTTACCGAACGTTATAAGATAGTCCAAGGAAAGTCCTGCTATCGTAGATTAAGATGGTTCATAGCTGTTCTCAAAGCCCACCATCTGACAATATCGTGAAACAATTAATTCCAGTGAACACCTTCACATTTCTTTTAACCAAGATTTTGAAATTTCTCCGTGGTGGTTTTATTCAGGCGAAATTACTGAAATTATGCTATCACAGTCACCTCTACATTACTGAAGAACAGCGGACGGCCTTTCTTTCACTCTCTTCGTAGAAAACAAATAAATCGAGACAACAAAAACGAGGTTTGTGAACGAAATATCCGGTGATTATTATGGGACACGTTACTATTAAACCTTAAATATGCATACTGACATATGACAGCTTTACGTTGATGTCAGATGCTGTACATTCTGTAAGAGAATGCGTACGTGTTTATTTTATTTACGATTAATTACTTAAGATTTTACGTCTGGTCGCTTTGATGTCGAGGATGTAGTCGACTGCTTAAGAGTTTGGAATGCCGACAGCACCTCGAAACTTTAAGGAGGAGACAGAGATGTCTGTCTTTGCCAAGAAAGGAAATAGATTCTTCCAGTAAGCAGTCACTCACTTTGCCAAGCTATCGCCGTTTCTGTAGAAGCTTTTAAAGCAAAAAAACGACAGGCAGCGTCTCTAGACACAATAACAAATGCAACTCGTACATTTGTGTCAAGCGTATAAGTCTGGATTTATTCTGTAAAACACTTCAAGAACACTATAGTTTTAAATGAATCAGACATAGAGATAATAAAGCCAAAAATTTGAGAAATGTCTCCTTGTTTATACACTGGAATTACTTTCCAAACTTTTGAATTCTTTATTATTTAAAAGTGAAATAAAAATTTAATAATTTTGTGGTTAACTTTCACCCCCCAAAGCGACATAATAGAGTTCGGCACAATGTTTAATATTATAATATTTTAATATAATATAATGTTAATACTTTTGATGATAATCAGGAAAATAAGTAAATCTTTGAGTGCAATGACCGCGGTAGCACAGTGGTTAAGGTGCTGTGCTACAATTTTGAAGGTCACTGGTTCGATCGCAGCTGGTGTCAGTGGATTTTTCATTGACATAAAATCCTTCTGATCCCACTATGGCCATGGGGTCGACTCAGCCTCTAACAGAAATGAGTACCAGTTGTATTTCCTGGGGGTAAAGGCAGCCGGTGCGTAAGGCTGACAACCTACCACCATCCTGTGCCGTTGTCACGAAATCTAGGAACATTAACTTCCTGGAACCCTCTGGGCCTGTCTAGGCCTGTAATGGGACTGCTTTACCTTTGAGTGTAATGGCATTAGAAGAATTAAGCACACTTGTTAATGGCGTGAGTTACAGGACGTGGGATTTCAAAATGGTTTGTAAAGAAAGTATCAATTAAAATAACTAAAGACATACAGACCCGTGTATATGCTACATGTGTGTGTGTGATTTGTTACATCGCTCTCATGAATAAAGACATTTCTGTTTCGAAATAATTAGAGTAGAAAGCACAGACATGACATAATTATTATAAATTAGTAGCTGCGGGCTCAGTCACTTGTTTCTTTAAGTAAATTGTACTGAAGTAATACATTTCGTCTTCGTGCTGCATCTAGGTTGTTGTTAGTGCCAAATGGCTCACCGCATATATATAATACATATATATATATATATATATACATAGATGTGTGTGTGTGTGTGTGCGCGCGCGCGTGTGTGTGTGTGTGTATGTGTGACGCCAAGTGACTAAACAGCGGCGTGCACGTGTTTACTGTTTGTACAGCCTGATGACAAGAACTGAACAGGCAGGAGAGAACTATTCTCTGTTTTGCAGAGAACAGTACACAATGGCGGTCCTCATATTTCTCTTTAGACTCTACTTAACCCCGGACAAGGCAAAAAAGAAACAAATTAATATTTCTATAAAAGTAATTTTACATTTATTAGTACATTCTTCAAATATTACAACGTTGATAATCGTAATATATTAATTAAACATATATATTTAATTTAGATTATTAACCAAATTTCGCTATACAAATTAATTAATAAATAAAGATACAAAATAGTGCATAGAAGGAATTGAAATTCCTCTACTGGAGAGTCTGGATGGAATACATTTTGGTTCATCCTCAAAAGTGTGTAGGTGTACCCAAATTTACACTTTCTCGGTTTGCTCGTTTTCTTATAGCGTTAGGCAGGAGGCTTTACTTGTTGAGGATACCCGTTGTTTTCACGATACATATCCGCATACACGTCAACTCATTCCTCTACCCATATCCTACTGACATTCTGGCGAGAGGGAATGTCTGGGCATTCCCAGGCGAATACTTTCGCACACGCGATCATCCATTGCGGCCTGTACGTCTTACTTCATGCCTCTTGCACACATTTAGGCTCATTTGCTACGTCAGTACAAGGTAATGTTCAGCTTTAAACAAGTAACGAAATGACGTAACAGCTAAATGAATCGTTACAAAATGTTCTGTCAGGATGTATTCTCAGTCTAAAAGTTGATCATAAAAACATGAAACATGAATTCGTCTCAGAATATGACCAGGCGAGTAGTCTATATTTTTTAAGCCTCCGTCTCGGAATATTTGCATTTTGCTTTCCTATATGCAAGACGGTCGCTTTGTACATAATGCACAATGCTTCCCCTACTGGAACGAATATCCGCACGATCAAATCAATGCGTATGCCCAGTGCTCAAGCTACAAGCCACGAAGGCACAGGGAGGCCTCGAATCAAACCCCGACGTAACACACACTTCTCTGTTCCTCTGTTGCGAACCGTCGTGCCATGTAATGGATGGACACACACTTCTCTGTTGCAAACCATCGTGCCATATAATGGATGGACACACACTTCTCTGTTGCAAACCATCGTGCCATGTAATGGATGGACACACTTCTCGGTTTATTTGTTGCAAACCATCGTGTCATGTAATGGATGGACACACACTTCTCTGTTGCAAACCATCGTGCCATGTAATGGATGGACACACACTTCTCTGTTGCAAACCATCGTGCCATGTAATGGATGGACACACATTTCTCTGTTGCAAACCATCGTGCCATGTAATGGATGGAAACACACTCGTAATTTAACTCGTTTTAGCCCTCGGCGTAATCGCAGCGCCTATGAATTTAAGTTAACAGTGGCGTTCGAAGGCCTTTCCACGGTGTCAGATTTTCTGTGCCTACTGTCGATTTAAATATAAGCGGTCGAATTTTTTAGAACTGATTTTTGTTTGCGGTTGTTACCAATACCATTAAAATAAGTGAATTACAGTTTCCTTCCATTCAGTTTCGTAATCAGTTACAGTGTCAGATATGCTACTGCAAATGGAACGCAGAAACCCGAGACAAATCCTGTTCTCTTCAAATGTGCGTGAAATGTAGGGCACCACAACCATGCTAGGGCAGTGTCAGAAATGTCACGGCCAAAATTCAAACCGATACACGGGTAATAACATTGAACGTTTGTAGCATTCTTTTAAAAATTTAAATGTCACCTTGTTTGAAAATACTGGTTGTGGGTTAGTTTAATTTATTGATTCAAATATGGTCATTTTTTTTTTCTAGTAGAGTGAAGTTTTCATACTAGGTTATGTCTGGAATATAACGACTCGTTTTACATTGACATCTAGAGATATTTCCCATAGACAAAGGTGTGTCCAGGCGACATATTTATAAAGCCGTTGAATGCAGTTGTTACGTTATTTAAAGCAGATGCCATATATACTACCGTGTTTACAATAGTTCGCCATCGAGTCCAAACACTATAATCCATTGCAACAACTGGAATCTCCTACAGCCTGAGAGCATAATTCAGCCATCTAGCGGACAGTTTGTAAAAACTATGTGAGAGAAAGCTTGAACGGACTCATGTCTGCCATCTGCTGGAGATATTGTTACTCAGGTGGATGAAAGTAGATGACAGGACCTGTAGCAACAACTTTGCCACCAGGCGGTATGTTAAATCTGGGCGTAGAGCCATCAGAATTGGAACTGGAGGTAGTTACTTTGCTCGTCAGCACTGACAGATCTGCTCCAGTGGGCAGACTCACTACCTTTCCTCCAGGTCCGACCACAGCAAGTCCATTTGGACTCGTATAGACGACTCCGCCGGGACCCACAATAGCCGTGCCCCCCGAACCAGCAGTGGCGATACCTCCTGGTCCAGCTATAGACACCCCGCCTTTCCTGACCATCAATCGTGTGATATATGGACCCGCATTACCATTTCCTCCGGCCTGCATTATGACTTCTGTGCTTTCATCCTCTTCCTTCTTCTTTTTCTTTTCGTCGTCACCATCCTTTTCATCGTCTCTCTCTGCTTTGTCTTCTTTCGTTACGTCGTCAGGCGTCTTCCTTTCCTCTCGTAGTGGAATTCCGTTTTTACTAACTTCCTTCCAACCCCCGTTTTCCATATTGAGGACCTTGCCAGCGACTACTTCCTCTGATTGTTTTACTGATTCGTCTTCGTCAGATAGCATTAGTATGTTTCTCCCTTGTCTAAAATTCTTTGTCTTTCTGCAAATATCAGCTTCTGGACCATATTCAATCATATTTGTGAACATATTGTACATACTAAGGAAAGGGTCTTTGATAACAATAGGAAAGAAGTTTGCAAGAGGCCACTGAATTCTGGAAGAATACTGGGGTCCGTTATAAGTAAGTCTTGTGTTTGGAAGGTCCACAAGCGAAGGGGCGCCACGGAAGGGATGGTTTACGAACGACTGCAGGTAGGGAAGATTGGCTTGAGGCTGATAGGTGTTGGAAGGCAGTGGGAAAGATGATGCACTTGTGAAACCTGCAGTAGGTGTCGTGTACATAACAGACGCAATGGCTGGGTATACAGTTAGAGTAGTTACAAAATTGCCGTTGTTTTTAACATTAATAGGAAACTGTGGTACTTCGTCACGGGTTGAGTCCAGAGTATTTTGATTGCTCTGTCTTTGAAATGATCCGTCTGTGTGGGGAATGTTGCTTGGAGCATCGGTTGGCGCTGGGTAAGTGTAGAAATGTGTGCTGGGAAGTGGATTGACCGGTGGCTGTGCAATTGGGTACTGACCGTGATAATATGCTGGGTTTATTGGCTGTGTCTGAAGTTGCTGTTGTGGAAATGGGTAAAAATTTGGGTCTGGGTTTATAATAGTTTGCTTGTGAAATACTTCGCGTCTGATACTTTCCAATGTGTTGGCTTCGTTCTGTTTTGATACTGCGTCTGAACTCTTACTGTCGCTGTCAGATGGTTCTTTTTTGTTCAGATATGTCAAAATAGGGTTCTCGAAAGGGTTCGCTAGCTGTCTGTTATTGCTGGGTAGAAATGACCTGCCACTTGGGACTTCAGTTTCGAAAATATCTGCCTGAGAATCTGAGGTCATTTTTGCTTTTCCTGTATTTCCATCCTTTACTAAAGTCTCCTCTTTCAACGATGTATCTTCGTTACGTGTATTTACTTCGGCATTTAGTGATTTCACTTTTCCATACGATTCGCCAATTGTTTTTTTCGAAATGTGTTTGTTCTGCGACTCACTGAAATTCTGGTTTAATTTGGCGTCATTAAACCTCGAATTTCCTTCAGAACTACTGTGCTGTGCCTCATGAGTTAATTCTACAGGCTTGTGGTCGTTTTGGACTGCAGAGGGCTTGGAATCGAAATCGCCTGTTAATAAGAGCGCATCCTGAACATCCTGAACATTCTGAACATCCTGAACATACTCGTCTCTTACACCTGCATTAAACTCGCCACTTTTGTTATGAGCCATCGGCAAAACGGAGCTTTCCTCTTCGTGTTTATTCACTCCAAAATGCTGCGTTGCCTGTATACCGCTATCTTCAGCATGAGGTTCTTCTACCTGACGTAGTGTTTCAAATCCAGCGACTTGTTTGTTTTGGTTGTCATCCGAAGATAAAATATGGACCGGCATCACACGCTCAACATTTACCCGGCTGTCATCGTATCTCTGAGAGCTGGTTTCAGACGACAACCTGAAAATAAAGAGATCTTTTGTGCCACAGTCTCACTTCTGAAATCTAAATTAAAATAAAGTATCAGAATGAAAAGTAACAAACTTAAATTTAGATTATAAAGTAAAAAGAACGAATGTTATAATTTTTAATAATATGCAAAATTTTTATATATGTGTAGGCATAAGTACATAAGTTGCAGTGTGAGAGCAGTTACAGTTACAGCTTGTTATTTCTGAAGGGTGTTAAGTGAGCAACAGGCTTGTTTAAAATAAGTAATTTGCTGTTATTTTTAAGGCCGATAAATCGACCAAGCAACTGAATAAGAGGAGAATTACTTTTCCCCTTCCATAAGCATTTAAACAAGAGTTAGTCTTAGTTTAGTTGGGCAATTCACATTTTTCATTAAGTAATAGGCGCAAGTAATTTTTCTAATTTATAAACTTGATGGCGGAGGTTATCTTAAACTGACATTAATTTACTAAAACTGAAACTATATATGTTTTTTTCTGCACAAGATATTTCGACCATACTATTTAAGTGCCTGAAATTCCTCTTTAAAGGGTTTAGTACAATAATAATAATAATAATAAACTTTATATTCACTTCAATAATTACATAACATGGATGTGGCCAGACGGTTAGTATAAAAATTATTACATGCAGATTGTCACAAGCCCTCTCTCAATTGTATGGTAAATCACAGGAAAAGTTTTACCAAATCGTAGTAAGTGGGTCGGACCCTTTGTACGTACCAGATGTTTTATTTGCTTTGTTAGTTCTTTGGATATCGAATTATCTACGTTTTCTAGTATATGTATCTGTAGGCTGTTGTGTGAGTAGCATTTCGACTGCTTGTATACAAAGAATTTGACCCTGAGTATGATATTTACCCCATGGGCAACGAATGTGATAGTACAGAGCAAGATTGTAGGTGCCTGACTTTAAGGACAAAAAGAAGCGTATGACTCCTAACAGAATTCTACGTATTTCTATAGCATCGAATAAGATTTAGGTACATGATATTAGTGCAGCGACAATTTGGGTATGTTTTCGAAGTAGTGGTAACATGCATTTCATTGCAAATATTTCAGGCACGTGGCTTAACTGACTTCGCAGGAAAACACAAAATTTACATGAATAGTTGTAATTTACCTCTTTTAGCAAAGCATTAACCAGCTAAATTTAACAGCAAGATCTTTATTTAAAAAGTAATAACAAATCAGTATATTATAATATCTCAGTGAGAAATGTTTTAGTCTTCTTTCTTATAAAATTATCTCACTCACCTGTGGCTGATTGGCCGCTTCGGGATCTGGAAATTTCCACAATTCAGAGAAATTTCAATAAGAAATCTCTTCTTGTATCTTTCTTTCCTTGACGTCAGTCTGATTTGTGTATTGAGGCTGCAAATTCTTCATTTTCAATTATCGATAAAAAATTTGTAGCAAACACCAATGATGATATGTGGTAAAATTCGTATCGCTGAAGCTTTATATGGGCGTCCTTAACGCTTTCGTGGTGTTAGGTTAGTCTGCTTCCTATTTGAGTTTTCTAAATTTCGTTTCGATGAAGTGTATCTTGTTTTCAAAAGTTTTACTTCTTACGTGACAATTGGATCATAGAATTTCCAGTATTGACGTAACAAGATTTTATAAAAATATGTGGAAGCTCGTTACTGTACTAAAAACAATAAATAAAATAGATTAGCTTTCCGCAGATGTTAATCCATGTAAAGTACTGCCCTACTTAGTGTATAATTAAGTATTAATATTTCTACTTAGTGCAGTGAGTGTTTATTGTGGTGTTCACCGTGAGAAATGTGTAGAGGAACACCTGTAGAAGCAAAGTACCTTAATGGCTGTGTTCAAAACATTAGATTGCCTTAGGTCTCCAAAGGTTTTTTAACAACAAACTCTATAGTTCTTGGATCAATCAAGGATTCTCTTTCAATTTCATTCTGATTCATTCCGTTGTGTAATATTGTATAGAATTCAAGAGAAGCATTACAATCAAACACAATTTAAAACTGGAAGAGCAAAATATTATGCTAAGTTAATTTGCTTGGTAAAGAAACTCAGAGGAGCACCACAGTATCTGAAATGAACCTCACTATGTAATATAACTTTATTTGGTAAGGAAAGAATGATTACCCTTCACTGGAGCTTCAGTTTCTTCCAGAAGCCGATGGGCATAATTTTAGAATATTTACCCCAATATATAATTAAGTGTACGCAGCCCCTAATAGATATGCAGCCACTGACACTCCAGATACCCCATTCAGGTCGTCATATAGAGCGTCACTTACTGCAGTCCGAGTTTAAGCTAACGTGGAATACGATGGGGATGTTCTAAAACTTCGCCCTATCAAAATTGTTGAACTTCCGATTATCGATTTCCAAACATTTGAATACAAGTGGAAGGCAGATCATGCACTAAGAGCTAGTAAATTCATTCATAAAACCTTTCCTTAGGGACGACTTTAAGTAATTTATGTTACTATTCCATTCCTTTCTGAAATAACTTCAATGAGATTAATAATTTGTTTAAAATAAAAGTACGAAATGTATAGGCCTGCATAATTTGTGCTAGTTCCATCTTAAAATATTATACATCGATGTGCAAAGTGAACGGGACTAGGGACAGGTCTTAAATTTGGTAAGAAAGTGGATTCCTGGAATAGGCATCTCTTAGCTAACGAAGGGAGTCTCCATGTTAACTGAATTATCCTGTAGAATTTAAAGTTACCTACTTACCTCGTCAAGAAATATTCATTCTGTATGTAACTGTAAGATTCAGACCAGAACCCACAAAAGCGTGCATTGGATCCTACCCTGATCCAGATTCATTTCATACTTTTCTAATAATTATATTAATATTTTTCTCCCTCTTCGCTGGAACTCTAGCCCCTTGAGGGTGCCATAAAAGCACTCCCTTCCTTAGCAACGCACAGAACAGATTTTCCAGTGACGCAGCTTCTTATCAGAGCCTTCATTATCAATGATCTAGAGGACAGACCTCTACAGCCTAAAAATGAAGGCCCTACGTTTCTTCAAAATTTGTGATCAGTCTACGCATCGATGTTGCTTCGTATTCCTTGAAAGAGTTTTGTTATCTTAAAGACACGCACTGCTGAATGTGTATTGTACTGGGTGGTCACTTTGTTCCACGCTGTGTCCTATTCTATACCGGTAAATATTTAGAATGACGTAACCTTAATCTGTCACAAGATGTGTCGCCACTTAGAATTACAGGACGCTTCATGAAACGGCGCGAGCTTCGATCTCACTTGAGTAGCTCGTATGTCCCCCAAACTGTAAATCGGTGTTTCAGGATTAAGAAGTGCGATAACAAGGAACAATAAACCGTAGGAAACTGTACGTAGTATTAAGGCTTACACAAACACATCAGTGTGTTTAAACAAAATTTAGAAGAATGGGTGGAGTCCTGTCGGTATGACGCAGGCAGTATAGTGAGTAGGCTACGGGTAGGACAACTGGGCAGTTGTGGTTCGAATCCCTGCAAAGGTCAAGGCATTTTGTCTCTTGCAAAATCAAGCAGACTGTTTAGGGATCAACTATGAAAATGGGTACCGAGGGCTCTTTCGCTTGGGATCCTGGAGAGTGAAGCTGAACACTTGCCTCTATTTAGTGCTGAGTTTAAGTAGGAGTGAAGTAAATATCTATGCTTTTCCGTTTGATTTCATGACCTTAACAAGGACAAAATTAAAGGGTACGACAGTTGGGTCCATTTCCATTACTTCCACATTGAAAATGCTAGCCCGTGAACATGTTAATCAAGTTGCGCCTATGTCGGTTAGTAATATGGAACGGTCTGCACGCTGTGTACAGTTCTTGCCACCTTGCTATGTTAATTTTGTTAGTAAAGTACTGGAGCATGCAAATGTGCAGGACAGAACTGTTCCTCGTCGGGCTTACTCAAATCCGCTGCTTGTCCGGGATTCCCGATGTTGATCAGTGGCGTCAGGAATAGACGGTCGAGCAAGGACGCAGGATCCCGCCAACACCAGCACAGCGCTCGCTGCCCAAATCTGCCAAGAACACCAGAGTGTTTAGAACTCAATTCCGAATTTACAAGAGAAATGCAGCTCTTGTGTGATTTATCAAATGCTGTCAAATTCAAAGTCTTCAGTTTTATGCGTAACGTCCATAAAACCAATAAACGTTAAATACAAACTCTTTTATGCCTGAAGGTACTTGCCGGCGTTTTAATGAATCGTTAACCGTTTAAATTGAAGCTAGTTCTTCGAAATTACCTTTTGTCTGTATCAGTCCAGTGTAATCCTACTTAACTGTAAGCTAAGTTTCTTTGATGTTCCTCAGATCTGGACCCTCGATCCAAATATCAAAACTAGATATTTTAAGATATACAGTTTTTATGAGAAACAGGTTTTGTATGGTAAATGTTTAGTAATTGCAAGCATGATATTCACCCAAGTTATATATATATATATATATATTGTTTGTGTGTGTGTGTGTGTAATATTCACTGCCCCCTTCATAGAGAAAACACTTTCTCCATTGTAGGAATCCATCGATCATTACTGCTAAGGAAATAATTTATTTATTTTGTGAATAATATTTATATACAAGATTTCTAGTCAATCGGCAAATTAAGGTGGCAATGTTGTCAGCCCTACGCACCGGCTGTCTTTACTGCCGTGGTGCTAATTTTTCTTAGAGGCTGAGTGGACCCCAGGACCAGTGTGCGCCCGGTAGGAGTAAGTAAATGAAAAATATGACCTCATCAGGAATCGAACCCGCGACCTTCCGGCTTCTAAGGCACCAGCTACGCCACCGCATAGCCCAGTTTCTAACATATGTATCTATCGTAATATCAGTAGTATGGTTGGCTTGGCAACGATATCCTATATCTGAATTTACAATAAGCAACATAATATCTTGCGAAATATAGAGTGTTCTAAGAGACACATGTTTAATCTGTGTGCGCAGACTTGCTGCAAGGGAGGTTACAGTTACCCTTTCCTTTCTTATTTTAGTCGCAGTCTCAGATTATAAATTACCGGCTACATTACACTATATTAATATAATTACTCGTAAATTTGCATTGTGTTGCACAACAGTATTGGAAGAGCGAACAATAATTGCTAGACTGATGCAGGAAATTGACGTAATTTCTAAAGTGAAATTGTAACTGAATGTGTAGCGGACTGGACGCAATACAAGTAGTGATTTACAAAGACAATTGGACAGCGTCCAGTATTCATGTCGTGTATCCACCTGTGGCTGTCATTGGCAGCCCCGACTGAATGAACGTGTTTTATAGCACAGCACACGTGTGAGAACCCATGCAGATGGTTCTGATGTTGTTATTAAAAAAAAAAAAAAAAAAGAGCCGGATGGGTAGAAAAATGATAGAGGGAAAATCCAGAACTTAAAGAGTGAAATTCCAGGAAAAATGTAATTGCAGTCCGACGTGGCTCATATGTTTTGTATGACATATTCATTGTATCAAATTTACATACTAAATGTCTGCTGTTGTAAATAAGGCACTGGAAGATTTTACTCTTAAGGCTATACATTGTAGTGTTATTTATAACATAAACAAACGAGCTGTAGAGCCAACTGACACGTTCACACAAACCCACCATCGAAATCACGCATGGAATGTTCGATTTCTGTCTCAAAACTATTGCTTGGCCCTTAAAGTTGAGACTGAGAGGTTGTTACGAAATGTCGGTTAGGAGTTATCATTACTTGCTGCGTAATAACCCAGAGGAGCGCAATTCTCTCTACTTCGTGGCAGAAGACTGAAATCACGCAACTTGGAGATTCTACATCACGTCCGAATCACGTACGCTCCAACCTACTCAAACCACTTCCAAACGGCTGTCGTAAACAAATCAGTGTCTAACATGCAAGCATCTGAAAGTGCTCGTGTTGTAACTGAGAACTTTTCCCTTGTGTTGATGCCCTTTTATGGCTATATGTAAGTTTGGGCGTGTTCCTTATGTCGTCGGCTAGTGAGAACAAGATCCACTAACGCACCTTTCGTTTTCATTAACACAGTGCCCCGTGTAATTCAAGAACCCCCCATACCCGCGCTTCGTTTCAAAGGTAATGATCACGGTTGCTCAAATCCCGGTAGCCAGGCTACTCGGGCAAATAAATTTGGTGCGATGATATTTACAATTTAGGTGCACTCAATTATGGAACTTGCTTTATAACTCCCTTATGGCCCATAGATATATGAAAGGGCTGCTAGCCCTGGACATTAATTTATCCAATCGTAATGAGAGCCAATTACTTTGGCCCCCACTGGTTTTTGCACTCAAGTCGTCCGGCTGCCATTTTAAGACGGCGCCCAAGTCTGCCTCTTCCAATTGGTCGGTACTTTTTTGTCGGGAGGCTTTGGTCTACTATTCGCTGTACATATTGAAGCCAGCTGTTTCTAAATATATAAAATTATCTTGCACGAAATCTAATTCGAGCTTTTCTAAGATTTCCTCTTTTGTTGTAGAAGCTACATGCCATGCAGGCACAGACGAGAAGTCTAAACCTCCTCATACTTAACCTCCGCGGTGAAACAGGTGGGTGGTCAACGTCACACCCTATCCGCTTTACCCCCAAGAGAGAACCCCGTGACCCACTCAACGGGAGGCTGTGTGGGTTCGGGGCCAGTCTGGACGGGCGTGTAGAAGAGAAAATATTTTGCGTCCTTCGAGATCCGAAACCTAAACCCTCCATCCCGTGGCGAGTGGCTAACTTCCTACGCTATCCCGGCTCCCATTTTATTTTGTGACTGATAGAATTACCCGATGTTTTTCGTAAGAATGTGATCGAAACTACTTTTCTATGTTTGTCTCCTCATTATCCAAATTCCAAATTTCACCACCGCGAAGGAGGGTCGGAAAGATCCCGCGTTTTATATAAGAGCCCATGGTTGCGGATTACAGTGCTGACTGCTTGTTGAATTTCACAGTGGTTTGTAATAATAGGAACACCAATTATCCACGGTAATTTAAAAGTCGCAGTTAGGGTACCATTTGTGTAATTTCATGTTCACTTTAAGGAAAGCAACCACATTGCGGAACACGAATTGGTATGTCTGCTGGTTAGTTTCTGCTAGTTAGTTTATGGACCTGTAATTGTTTGAATAGAGATCCAGGTATTTTTCTACACATAAAAACTTCAGTGGTTATGTAAACTAGCATTGCGATCCTTTTGCTTTGCGTAGCTACAAGTCATAGTTTCCTTTCTTTGGCATTGGTGGAGAAATGTGACTGACCTCCGCTGACCGTGACATTTGCCGCCTACTGTGATTATTACGGGATGCTGTGGTACTCTCTCCTTACCCCGTTACATGCTCTCCCCCCCCCCCCCCCCCCTCGGGGGCATGGCATTTTTCTTTCTTAACAGGTTCTCCCTTTTTTAGAAAGCACTTTTAATACAAATAAACTACACATTCTTTTTTATGGGG
>Ga0123357_10000715_pt1 | contig 33426 bp, 15 predicted proteins | sample TergutEmb28metaG_FD_89873 | JGI IMG/M metagenome (GOLD analysis project Ga0123357, IMG submission 89873) | Embiratermes neotenicus P4 segment gut microbial communities from Petit-Saut dam, French Guiana - Emb289 P4 | ecosystem: Host-associated > Arthropoda: Insects > Digestive system > Gut ... | reverse complement strand
GGTGAAGTGTATATGCCTTTGATACAGCATCCTGAGGATGCTGCTTAGGCAGGTTGGCTCTCTATGAGAGCAATTTAAACGCGGGATGACCGTTTCGTTTCTCTCCAAACCGAATAAACAACCGCACCAACAATTAACAGCAATATCAGGAAAGAACTGAAAGCGGAAATATATGACGCTGTAACATAGCCTTGCGGACGGAAATCAAATTCGATTTTGTGTTCGCCTGCCGGAACCGGCATCGCCCGCAACGTCCAATCCGCCCGGAAATGAGGCGCCGGTTTTCCGTCGATAGTAGCGTTCCACCCCGGTTGATAATAGATTTCCGAAAAAACTGCCAATTGTTCGGAATTGGCTTTGGAAGAATATATCAAGTGGCTGGGACGATAACTATCCAAAACAATACTTGCCGTTGAATCGGGTAGGGTAGGAGTAAAGCCTTTTAAATCATCGGCGAAGCGTTTATCAACTACAGCCGTTTGCAAAGGATTGATAACGTCCAGCGCAGCAATTTCTGCGTCTGCATTTTCCACTATTTTCACTTCGGGTACAAACCACGCATTACCAAAAGCATAAGGATTGACGATGGGCGGCTGCTCCGGATTGTAAATAATATAGCGGGTATTCAACATATTCAAAGAAGGTATAGATGCAAATGCCTGCTGAATATCTTCTAAAGTAACATTCTCTTTCTTAAATGATTGTATTATTATTCCAATTTCTTTTGATAACCGGTGATCAATCAGTTCCTGATAACGCCTCAATTTAACAGCATAATATCCTCCAACAGAATGGTGATAATACGATACGGATGTTTCCTGAAAAGGGTTGTTAAGCGTTAGCACGCGATAAGATAAATCCGTATCTTTCAATATTTCTTCATCGGCTACCGATTTTTTATAAGATGCATCCAATTTTTCTTTTTTGAAATTACTGTCATTTAAATAACGTTTATCAATCGCCCATAAATCAACTAAAGTGATGATAACAAATCCTATTCCTACAAGCAAAGCGCCCTGTTTTTTGTTTTTCATCCGCATGAATACAAAAACCAACGCTGCGCTTAACAACACAAAAATCAATGAGCGGAATGCATCGACAGAGGCAAAATGCGTACGGTCTTGCAACAATGCGCTATACCATGGTTGCTGGTCGTATTGAAGTTGCGTATCATAATTCGACTGGAAGTTGAAAAACATAGTCGGAAACCACCAGATAATCAAGCAAATTCCTCCTGCAATCGAAAGCGACCAGATTAGCCCTCTTTTTAACAGCTTTGCATCTGCTTTTTCTTCAAGAATATTTTTTAATCCCCAGAAAGCAATGATTGGAAAAACGAATCCCGGTATCACCAATGCCATTTCCGGAGTTCGAAATTTATTATAGAACGGTAAATGATGGAAGAAAAAAGTATTCAATCCGTCTAAATTTCTTCCTAACGCCAAAATTATAAGAAAGACTGCCCCTGCAAAAAGCCACCATTTCATCTTGCTTCTTACGACAAACATTCCCAAAATAAACAGGAAACATACGACAGCCCCAAAATAAACCGGACCTTGAGTAAAGGTTTTATCGCCCCAATACGTAAGCGCCGGATAGTTTTTATCCATTTGATAACCTGCACTGCGTAAGGCTTTGTAAAATTCGGAAGACCGGTCTATTGTTTGACTGGATGAGCCTCCGTAAATATTCGGGATAAGGAATGTCAGCAATTCCCCCTTTCCATAACTCCATTGAAAAGCATAATCTTTTTCTAAACCGGAAGATATTTTTTCGCCGTCTTGGGTAGTAGTAGTTAATTCGGTAGCTCCTCGAAGCGAAGTTTTTCCTAAATCCCATTGGATATATAGTAACCGTGCGCTGGGTAATATTGTAATGAACACACACACAGCCATGATAGCGGTCACTTTGCCTAATTCTTTCCATTCGCGTTTTTTAATTTTTTCAACGAAATAAGCGGCATAAACAAACGCGCAAAGCAATATCAGATAATAAGTAATCTGAATATGAAAATGACCTATTGACAGAACTGCTCCCAATAAAAACAGCAAACTTCCCCAAAGGTATTTTCGTCGGAAGAGCAGAATCATACCGGATAGCGTAACCGGCATATAAGCAATGACGTATGCTTGCGTAATATGTCCGACTGCAATAATGATGATATTAAACGAAGCAAAAGCGAAAGCGATAGACCCTGCAATAGCCAGCCAACGCCTCGCGCCCAAGACGCACATCAGCAGGTAAAAACTGATTAGTCCTGCAAAAACAATCCCTGCATCCATAACGCCGAGTACCTTGCTGGGTGTATCAAACAATTCAAAATTGGGCAGTTTTGGAGCCGGATCTCCATATCCCGAATTGTAGGGCATTCCTCCAAACATGGCATCCGACCACACGCTGAACTCTCCGGGTTTCGCTGTTTTTTCAAACTCTTTTGCCTGACTGTTTCCCATTCCCTCCGCATGAACCATATCCGACTGTTGAATAGTTTTCCCATCAAACACCGCCGGTGCAAAGTAAATAACGGCTATTGCTAAAAAAATAAGTATAGCAATGAGATGTTCGCCTGTTTTTCTTACTAAGTTTTGCATATTTTCTTATTAATTTTTCGACAAAAATACGTTTTTTTTGAATATGTTCAAAAACGTTTATCAAGAAACTGTTTTTTTAGTCTATTTGTAAAATGAAATGCAAACTAAATATGGTGTGTTTGCATAGTTAGTTTGTTGTTAAAAAAATTAACATTTATTGAATAAAAATGTAGAAGAATATATAAAATTTTACAGTTTTATTTGTAGGTTATGTTTCATTTTAACACGAAAATCGACACGCATATAAATATAATTTAAAGGCAAAAAAAAATTTTAAAAAAATTATGATTATTTTCAAACATATTTGTACCTTTGCAGACAATAATAAATTTTCACACATTTTTAATTTAATATATTGTTGGAAAATGCGCAGAAATTTTGCTATTACAAGGATTTGAATAAAAAAAATGGAATTTTATTTTTTTATTTTTTTAAGTACGAAAGTAAAAACACAAAATGAAAAACAATTTGTATAACAAAAATAATAATATAAAGCAAAATGTAATGAAAAAGATTTATTTTTATGTATTTCTTTTTTTCTGGACTTCTCTATTCTTTGTGGCATGTCAGGATAATTATATTTATAACGACAAAGAACCGGAATATTTGGGAGCAAGTATTTACGATTACCTTGAGCAGAATGGTAATTTTAAATATTATCTCCAAATTGTAAATTCGGTGCAGGATGCCGGAACAAATTATGCGGAAGTGCTGAAAAAAACCGGCACTAAAACGGTTTTCGTGGCAGATGACAAGGCATACGACGCCTTCTTTGCTAATAATCCTTATGGTATCAAGAAATTTGAGGATTTTACGGTTGCACAGAAACGCGCAATCCTTTTCTCCGGCATGCTGGACGACGCCTATTTGATGGAGATGCTGGCAAGTACGCCCGGCGCCGGAAGTGACAATCCGCCTAATAAAGGACAAGCGTTAAGGCGATACACCTCGTGGCAGGTATTGGATAATGTGCAATATGAAACAGGCGATGAAATGCCTAATACTCCTTCGTGGGCGCCTTACAAAGATCAGGGAATTTATATCCTGAGCGATAATTCCCGATGGACGATGGTGCATTTTATAGACGCAGAAATGCGGACGCAAGGAATTACCCCGGAAGATTTTACTTACCTCTCAAAAACTCCGGAAAATCCCGGCGGATCACAATGGAATACAAATGACGCTTATATTTTTAGTTCCAAAATCATTCAAAAAGACATTATTTGTAAGAATGGCTATATCAATGTATTGGATAAATTTCAGTTGCCGCCCGACAATATGGGGGAATACATTAGAAAAAGTAGTGATACGCGTTTGTTCAGCCATTTTTTAGAACGCTATTGCGCTCCTTATTTTGATATGACAAACACACTGAATTACAGGAAAATAAACTCTGATTTTCTGGATAAAAATCTATATGTAAAACGTTTTTTTACGGCTTCCAACCAGTATTATCCCGATGCGAACGGAAATCCCGATCCAACCAAGAAAGTTGCCACTCTCTTGAAGTTCGATCCGCTGAACAATATGGCAACCTCCTCTATAGTGTCGGATATGGCAGCTATTTTTGTTCCTACCGATGAGGCGTTTAATCAATATTTCTCCGATACAGGTTCCGGTAAAATCCTGAAAGAACGGTATGGGACATGGGATAATGTACCGGATGATGTAATGAGCGTATTGTTGAACAATCATTTTTGGAATTCTTTCCTGCTCACAACCCCCAGCCGCTTCTCTACGATTGAAAATCAAATGGGTATTTCTCTGGGTATCAAAAAAGAAGATGTGATATATACGACAATTTGCAGCAATGGAGCAATTTATCACGTTAATAAAGTATATCCGCCAAGCGACTACGCATCGGTTATAGCGCCGGTTATTTTCGGCGTTAACACAAAAATTATGTATTGGGCAATCAAAAATTTAAGATTTGATCTTTACCTGCTTTCATTAGAAAACAAATTCAGTTTCGTAGTTCCTACCGACGATGTCTTTAATAATTATGTTTATCCGGTTTCGATAGGCAAGCGAAGCCCCGAACGCTGGAAATTCTATTATACCTCATCAAATACCGTTCAGGCTACGCGCTATGATGTCAATGGCGACAGTATTGGCGTTGTGACAAATACAAATTTGATAAGTAATGCGCTGAACGATATTGTGGATAACAATATTATTGTCGGAGACATTGAAGATGGTAAAACCTATTACCAAACGAAAGGAGGCGCTACCATGAAAGTAACGGGCAGCGGAATCGGTATGACATTAGATTGCGGCGGAAACAGCGAACAGAACGAAAAAGTAAGCGTCGCTTCAATATATAATCAGGAGAATGGAAAGACTTATTTAACGGATAAAATTGTACAGACGCCAACACAATCAGTGTTTTCCACTTTACAGGCGCATAGCGAATTTAGTGAATTTTTCTCTTTATGTAATAGCGTGTATCCGATAACTGTTGATAAAGTTGTTTACGGAGGTTCCATTTTTGTCAATTTTTCACAAGCCGCAGGTATTACGCCAAATGTTTCTTTCTTCAATACCTATAATTATACGGTTTATGTGCCAACCAATGCGGCGCTGGATCAAGCCTATCGTCAGGGGCGCTACAAAACGCCGGAAGAAATCAGTCTGCTGCCTCTGGAAGAACAGGGACCTGCAATGCAGGAATTGTATGAATTTTTGCGCTACCATTTTCAGGACAATTCCATTTATATCGGAGGCAATTCATATTCCAACGCATGGTTTGAGACGGCTACAATGAATACGAATACGGAGAAATTCCGCAGGCTTTATGTAACTAACAGTTCCAACAGCATGTCTGTTCGAGGAGAAAATGGAGCCACAGCAAATGTGGTTACCGGCGGCGGATTATATAATCTTATGGCGCGGGATTATCTGTTCGACAGCTCGTCAATAGCTAATGCAGCAGGTATAGTAACATCTTCTTTTGCAGTCGTTCACCAAATAGACGCCGTACTGGATTTCAAATAAAAAAGTTATTAAAAGATGAAGAATATAAAAATATTTATGTTCATGATTGGCATTGTAATATTTTGCCGGTCAATGTTCGCACAAGATAGCGGCAATATGATGATACGTGGAAAAATGACTTCTGAAAATAAAGAAGAGTTAGTTTCCGCCACCGTATTGGAAGTAGATGCAACAGGGCGCGTGATGTCGAATGCGCTCACAGATATGAACGGGGAATTTTCGATGAAAATTACGAGTACGCGCAACCATTTGAGATTTTCTTATATCGGCTTTAAAACACAGGAAGTTTCCATTGATAACAAGCGCGATTTTCAGATTGTATTGCAAGAAAACAACACTACCCTGTCGGAAGTTACGGTAACGGCAAAAAGAAAAGTATCCAGAGGCGGGATGGAAATTCCGGCAGATGAAATTTCAAATGCCACACAACGGCTGAATACCGACGTATTTATAGGAATGCAAATACCATCCATCGACGATGCTTTACAGGGACATATCGCCGGCTTGGATATTATCGGTTCCGGAAATGTTGGAATGAGCGCGCAAATGCGTATTCGAGGAATTTCTTCTTTAAATGCCAATTCCAATCCCTTGATTGTCATCAACGGTATTATGCGTCCTGATATTGCAACTTCAGAATTTGATTTTTCGGGAGCTTCCGACCAGCAATTCGCCGATTTGTTGATGCTTAATCCTGAAGATATTCAGGAAATCACCGTATTGAAGGATGCTGCGGCAACCGCTATTTACGGCTCGCGGGGAGCAAGCGGCGTTTTGGAAATCAAAACGAAAAGAGGTGCGCGAGGAACTACAAGGGTAAGCTATACCTATAAATATTTGTCTTCGCAGCAGCCGCAGGGATTAAAAATGCTGAATGGCGACAATTACACCATGCTGATGAAACAGGCGTATTTCAATCCGAGTCAGAATCCTAATGCTTCCGCTATTGAAGAATTTACTTACGACCCGACATGGTCGGAATACAAATACTACAACAACAATACCGATTGGCGAAAAGCGGTAATACAACGCGGTATAACCAGCGACCACTATTTTGTGATTTCCGGTGGAGGCGACCGCGCTCAATTCCGTGTTACAGGAGGTTATATGACAAAATCAGGTTCGATTATCGGGCAGAATTGGGATCGTTACACTTCGCGATCTACGCTGGATTATTATGTATCTTCCCGTATTGTGTTTACATCGGAACTCTCGTTTACCTATTCCGATAACGATTATAACTGGACGGACGGACGGAGCGAGATCAACGGGTCGTCTATTTTGTCCCTTGCTTATAAAAAGATGCCGAACATGAGCATTTACAATAAGGATGAAAACGGACAGAATCTTCCTACTTTTTATACTATGTTGCAATCATCCCAATTGTTCAAAGGCGTACAGGGAGCTTTGAGAAATCCGGTGGCTCTGGCGCGTTTGGCGACCAATAATTCCAAAACCTACAATGTTGATCCGATTTTTCGTCTCACTTACGATTTGATAGACCGCGGCGTAAAAGGACAGCGTATGTTGCGTTACGAAGGATACGTTGCATTCAATATGGATAACAGTAAAACGCATAAGTTTTTGCCGAAAGAAGTTTCTCCTCTCAATTGGACTGCAGAGGATATAAACAGAGTGGATGACAGCGATTCGGAAAGTTTTGGTATTCAATCGGAAAACAAACTGACGTGGAAACCGGATTTTGGCGAAAACAATAGTTTACAGATGCTGGTTGCTTTACAAACCTCCTCAGCAACGACAAATGGACAGGGAGTATTGGCTTATGGATTCCCAAGCGCACAGATAACCACTCCTTACGCTCCGGCTTATGTTCGGCAACTGGGAAGCAGCATTGGACAGGGACGATCCATGGCTGTGAATGCGCAAGCGCATTACGCCTACCGTTCCAAATATATTGCCGATGTAATTTTTCGCCGGGAAGGCTCGACCAGATTTGGTAAAAATAATAAATTCGGCGATTTCCCTGCCGTTTCCCTGCGGTGGAATATTTCAGATGAACCGTTTATGAAAAGAGCCAACAAATGGCTGAGTATGTTTTCATTGCGTCCGAGTTGGGGAATTTCCGGAGAAGCTCCGGCAAACGAATACATGCACTTTAGCACCTATAGTCCATGGAGCAGTTATTTGGGAACTTCTACTATTCGTCCCGACAACATTCGTTTATCCAATCTGAGATGGGCAAAAACAAATGAATACAATCTCGGTACGGATATAGAAATGTGGGATGGTAAATTTACGATGGATGCTAATGTATATCGCAGGATTACCACCGACATGTTGCTTAAAGATGTACCGATCCCCGGTTCTACAGGATTTGATAATTTACTCTACCGGAATGGCGGCTCCATGCGAAACATCGGTTGGGAACTCAACATGCATGGCAATCGTTTCCTGCAATTCAGCAATTTTTCCTTCGACGCTTATTTCAATTTGGCTAATTCGGTAAATACCCTGTTAACGTTGGATCAGAATTTTTTGGATAATTATAATCAGCCTTTCGATTATACCAACAAGAGCGCGTCCTATATAAAGCAACTGGAACCAAACCATCCATACGGCTCTATTTACGGATTCCGTTACAAGGGCGTTTATCAATACAGCATTGATAATCCTGCGCTGATCGAAAGTAATTATACCTTGGGAACAGCGCCGATTTCCCGTAACGCCAGGGGCGAGATTATCCGAGACGGCAATGGCAACCCGCTTCCAATGTATTACAGCTACGGTCCGCAAGGTATGAATTACCAGTTTACCGGCGGAGACGCAATTTATGAAGACGTTAATCACGACGGACAAATTGACGAGAACGACATCGTATATCTGGGTAATTGCAATCCTAAATTAAACGGCGGCTTTGGTTTGATTATGCGGTGGAAGACTTTGTCGTGCAACGCTTACTTTACTTTCCGCTATGGAAACAAGGTAATTAATCAAGCGCGCAGAGATGCGGAAAGTATGTTGTCCGACTATAATCAAAGTATTGCTACTGACTATCGCTGGCGAAGAGAAGGCGACATAACCTTGATGCCCCGCGCGTTGCACGAATACGGTTGGAACTCGCTGCCGAGCGACCGGTATGTAGAAGACGGATCATTTCTCCGTTTCAAAACGCTGACCTTCAATTATGCTGTGCCTAACGAATGGCTGAAAAAGTATTATGTCAAGCAGATGACGCTATCGTTGAATTTCACCAATCTTTTGTGTTTCACCAAATATCAAGGGGTAGATCCTGAAGTGGTTTATGACCCGTGGGGTATGAGTATTGACAACTCGATTACGCCGCGTTCAAAAGATTTTACCTTAGGATTAATGATTGGATTTTAATAAATAATAACAGATATTAAAAAAAAGATATAATATATGAAAAATAAAATCAAATATATATTTGCAGGAATGCTGCTGATAATATCCGGTTCTTGTACAGATTGGTTGAATATCAAACCTTTAGACCGGATGGTATTGGACGATTACTGGAAAACGAAAAACGACGTAGAATCGGTTGTTCTGGCTTGTTACAGGGCTATGGAAGAACCGGATTTTATGGAACGCATCATTTCGGCAGGCGAACTCCGCTCCGATAATGTGATTGTGGACTTAAACAGATTGAAATCAACCCAAGCGCAAGTGGATATCAGCGATGTGAATATCAGCGCCACAAACGATTTATTGCCATGGAAAAGTTTTTATATGGTAATCAATTATTGCAATACGGTGCTGAAATATGCGCCTGATGTAGTGAACATTGACCCTGAATACACTTCCGGATACTTGCATGCTCACGAAGCGGAAGCAAGAACCATCCGCGCTTTGGCTTATTTCTATTTGGTGCGTATCTACAGGGATGTTCCTTACATTGATTTTCCATATTCAGAAGACACCCAAGAATTTAACGTCCCGAAAATGAGCGGCGACGAAATATTGGAACGCCAGATTGCAGAGTTGAATGAAGCTGAAAAATCGGCGCTGAAAGTATGGGGAAACACATCTCAACAAAAAGGACGGGTTACGAAAAATACCGTGCGCGCGCTTTTGGCTGACATTTATCTGTGGTTAGGCAGATACGACGATTGTATCGACGCCTGTAACAGGATATTGCCGGACGTAGTGGGCGAAAACGAAGTGATTAATCCCGATTTGGCTACCGGAGCGGAGTTGCGTTTGATCAGCAACCGGATGAATTACACAAATTCTTTTCAGTCCCTTTTTGTTACTCAAAACAGTATGGAAAGCATTTTTGAATTGCAATTCAATCAAACGGTAGAAAATAGCAAAATATATACATTGTACGGCAATTCGTCCAATATCGGACAATTTGCGGCATCGCCTGTGGTTCAGGACATTTTCACAGCTAACGACTTTATAAATGACCTTCGCGGAAAATTTTCCTTCATTAATACTGTTACGACAAGTGGAACCAGCGTGCAGGGATTTTCCCAAATTTTTAAATATATCGGTATTAATTACATTGTAATGAGTAATGCGGTTGGCTATATGTTTAGAACATCTACGACGGCTAATATTAATTGGATTATTTACCGGTTGGCAGATGTTTATCTCATGAAAGCGGAAGCGCTGGTGGAACGGAATACAGGCTCGGATTTGTCTGACGCTTTGGCTTTGGTAAATCTGATTTACATGCGCTCAAACCCCGACCAGAGACCTTTATTAGATACCAATTATCCCGATCAGGATGCGATGCGGAAATTGGTGATGGACGAACGGCAACGTGAATTTTTGTTTGAAGGCAAACGCTGGTTCGATTTAATGCGTCTGGCGCGAAAGGAAGACAAAAGCAGCGCCGCAGGGAAAGACAGCCATCCTAATATGTTGGATTATGTTGCACGCAAATATCAATTCAACGCAGACGTGGTTAGAAGTAAATTGCGCAATACAGACGCGCTTTATTTGCCTGTTGCGCAGAAAGAATTGATAGCGAATGGAGCTTTGGTACAAAACCCCTATTATGTAGGAATCTTCGACAAATGATAATTATAAATAAATTATATTATGAAAAGGAATAGAATGACAATTATAATGTTAATGGCTTTATTGCTGTCAGGCGCTGTTTTCCAAGCCTGTTTTAATGATAAAGTGATTGACACTAAGAGAGATGGAGTAGATATAACTGCCTATCTGGAAAATAATGATCTGTACAACTATTCAGAATTTCTGAAATGGATGACGGCTATTGGCGTTGATGGAATGTTGAATGCTCGCGGCAATTACACTTGCTTTATTCCTACCAATGATGCAGTTATGGAATATTACAAAGAAAAGGGAATAACTTTTGATCAGATGGCGAAAACGGATATTGAGGATCTCGTATATACGCATATCATTATGTTGGATAATCCGACTGCCGACCCGATTTTATCAAAATATTTTCCTAATGGAACCATAGGCAGTCCCAATATGCGGGGGCGCTTTCTGCAAATCACTTTCGATTCGACAGGCGTGATGTACGTGAATCAAACGGCGAAAATCCTGCTTCCCGATCAGGGTCCTGTAAGACCTTATTACGTACTCAATGGAGTAGTGCATACCATCGACAAGGTATTGGAACCTTCACGCGCCTATTTAGCCGGATTAATTGAAAGCCACAAAGATCGTTTTTCTTTGTTTAATGAGGCTTTAATTGCAACGGGATTGATTGATTCGCTGGAAATTTCCAACGACGATTATGCACAAAAACGAAAAGACGGAGTGATTCCCACAAAGATAAAGTCGCTGAGTACGTTTTGCAATGAAACGCAATACCAGACGGCAGGAGCCGGAGGAACTCTGAATACGCCGGTTTCGTGCGCCACCGGCTATACAGTCTTGATGGAAAGCGACGAAACCTTTAACAATGCCGGTATATATACTTTGGAAGATATGCAGCGCTATGCCGAACAACATATAACGCCGAGTAAACCGGATGCTTACGGCGACATCACAAATAGCGACAACAGTCTGAACCGCTTTATCGCTTATCATATTATTACTCAAACGATGGACATCAACGACTTTATTCCGGCGGTATGGAACAATTACTATCTTCCGGGTACCGCGCTGATTGATTATGCCGAAACCATAAATCCTTACGGAATAATGGAAATCCAGCGGGACATTCAGGGACCGGTGTTGAATAAACGTAAAGATGGAACGGCTGTCCGTGTTTTGCGAATCCCTGATAATAATACGGCGGAAAACGGATTTATTCACGAGATAGACGGCTTATTGACGTATGACGATGGCGTTGAGAGCGATGTGCTTAACAAACGTCTCCGTTTTGACATTACTTCCCTTATGCCGGAAATGCAAACCAACCGCCTCACAGGAAATGCTACTTATGCAAATAAGAATGGTTTGGTTTTCCCCAACGGATATTTTAAAAATTTTAGTCCGCTTTCGGAAGGAACGCAGATACAATATGGAGGCGCTATGCCTTCAGGCTGGTATGATTTGCATCTGGATGAATTTTTGATTGCGGGAAAATATGATGTCAAATTGCGCTTGCCGCCGGTGCCGCCGGGAACATACGAAATTCGTATCGGCTACTCCGCTAATTCGCAACGCGGCGTTCTTCAGATTTATTTAGACGGACAACCGCTCGGTATTCCGCTGGATATGACGAAGATGGCAAACGATCCTTCTATCGGTTATGTACGTCCTGATCCTAACAGCACGACAGACCCGAACGGATATGAAAATGACAAAATGATGCGTAACCGCGGTTACATGAAAGGTCCGGGCAGCGTTTTCTATAGCAGTACCGCCAGCAGCAGTACAGAAACGCTCAGATTCTATCAAGGCTCGCTCCGCAGAATACTGACTACCGCTCGACTTGATGAGGGAGAGCATTGGTTGCGTTTCAAATCGGTGGAAGATATCACAACGAGAGAATTTATGCTGGATTTTCTTGAGCTTGTTCCAACTTCGTATTTAGACAAAGAAGGCGTTGATTAATAATAATTTAAACTATATATGCATGAAAATTATTAAAAAGAAAATAGCATACGCATGGATAACGTTTCTCGCAGGGTTTGCAATCTTGATGGGTTCCTGTTCCGATACCGCAAAAGAGCATTACGATGTTTCGCCGGAAGTATCAAGTAGAGTTACTTTGTGGGAACTGATTTCCCAACAACCGGAATTATCAACCTTTGCCGGATTGTTGAAAAGCGTTTCATACGATCGTATCTTATCAAACGATCAAGCCTATACCGTTTGGGCGCCGGACAATAATGCCCTTGCCGGTATCAATGCCGGCGATTCGATAGCTGTATTGCGATTAGTAACCAATCATATAGCGCGTTATATATTCACGGCGTCTTCCGGAGTCTCCAATCTTCCGACAATCTATATGATGAGTGGGAAAAAAATGAATTTTTTGCGTACCGGCAGCGATACTTATTCTATGAATGGCATTGAACTGGTTAAGAAAAATCTTGCAGCAACAAACGGCATTTTACATACCCTGGAAAGCCAGCTCGCTTTCGAGCCGAATATTTGGCAATTCATGGAGAAGGCGGATTACGATTCGATTCGTTCCTATATGTATTCCTTCAATAAAAGGGAATTTATTCGCAACTCTTCAAAGCCGATTGACTACAACGATGAAGGAATGATTGTATATGATTCCGTATTCCTTGATCAAAATCCTTTGTGGTATGTTTACGATGGCGCGAAAGGCGTCGGTTGGCTCAACGATGAAGACAGTACTTACACCATGATAGCGCCGAACAATGCGGCATGGACCGAATACTACAACCGTTACGCCGATCTCTTCAAGCCCGATCCGAAAATTGATTCTCCCGATTCGGTGCAAAGAGCCAACATACAATATTCAATCGTGCAGGATTTGGTTTTCCGCGGCGCAATTAACCCTGCATCTTACGGCGAGAACGACACATTATATTCGACTCGGTTAGCAAATATCGTCAATCCGGCGCATCTTTTTTCCGGAATGCAGCCTGTAGCTGTCAGCAATGGGTTGGTATATCCCGCTTCGCACTTGAATTTTGAGCTGTATGAATCATGCGCCAAACCGGTCAAAGTGGAAGCCGAATGGTCGGTTGGGAGATGGCAGAGCGAAGCTCAGGATTTCAGTAGAATCAGGTCGTTGAAAGTAAACGATGTTCCAAATGTATCCAACAATGCTTATCTGGAAGTCACTTCCGTTTCAAGTCTGGCTCCAGCCGTATCTTTTGAATTGCCCAACGTACTGGCAACAGGATACGATGTCTATTGCGTATGTTTGGCGCAATCGTATGTAGAAAAAATTACGGATACTACTAAATATGTTACGCGTTTGCAATTTGAAATTCAACAATGGGACAGAGTCACCGATAAATCAAATTCAGCGGCATGGAAAACCATTCAGTTGTTTTCCGATCAATCGACTTCCCAATATGTAACTCAACCGGAAGGTATCTCCAAAATGTTGGTAACAAAGAATTTCAAATTTCCTTTTGCCAATATCAATGAACCGGATAATGTATTCCGCATAAAGGTAAGCAGCGTACTGTCGAGAAATGATGGATCAGCTTATCCAAGATTTGTCAGAGAAATGCGAATAGACTACGTCCTGTTGGAAGCTTCGCGCTAAATGGTCATGATAAAAATAAAACAAGTATAGATGAAACAACTCAATTGCATCAATAAAGTAAAGCATATACCCGCTTTTTCATTAATACGTATGGGAATAATAGCGGCGATGCTTTTTTCAGGAATCTGTTTATCGGCGCAAGAAAACATTGTTACCGGTACGGTTCGCAACGCCGCCACGCGGCAACCGCTATTAGGCGTCAGAGTGGGAACGTCAGGGCAATCCTCTTCTGCAATTACAGAAACAGATGGTTCGTTTTCCATCAAAGTGGCTTCCTTTTCGGAGGTGTTAATATTCAGCGCGCCCGATTATGCAACGCGGGAAATCGCCTTGCAAGGACGGAAGACGCTGGATGTTATTCTCTATTCAACGCTTTTCGCTTCCGGTTATGGAACGGTAGAGTCGCTCTCCGGAACCGGCAGGAAAACGATGAGCGTCAACTCTGAAAGCGCTGTAACCGATTTCTCCGCTTCCACTTCGTTTTCCATCGAACCGGAAATACAATCTCGGCTGGGAAGCGATGTTCGCACGGTTAGTCGCTCAGGTGTCGCCGGCGCAGGCGCATCCATGTTTATTCGCGGGTTTAACTCGCTTAATGCCAGCGCTCAACCGCTAATCGTAATTGACGGAGTCGTATGGGATAATCAATTAGACGGCGTTTCCATTCATGCGGGTTATTTCTCCAATCCTTTGGCAAATATCGACTCGCGCGACATTGAAAGCATTACGGTGCTGAAAGATGGTAATTCCATTTACGGAAGCAAAGCCGCTAACGGCGTGATACTGATCAATACCGTCAGAGCAAAGGAAATGGCAACGAGAATCACCGCTAATTTGTGGTGGGGAGCAAACATGCGTCCCGATTTACCTAAAATGATGGATGCCGCGCAATACAAACCTTACGCCAGTAATCAGGTGAATGGGTATTTGCAGTCGATAAATAAAAACGGCATATCGGAATCCACCCTGTTGATTAATTTCCCATTTCTCAATGACGACCCCAATCAGCAAAATTATTACGCTTATCACAATAATACGAATTGGATGGACGAAACTTACAAGGATGGGCTGCTGCAAAATTATTCGATTAACGTAAGCGGCGGCGATGAATCCGCCCTGTATAATTTGACTTTGGGTTACGCTACCAATCAGGGAGTAATTCGGAGTACGGATTTACAGCGTCTTAACGCCCGCTTTAATTCTGATATTCGTCTTGCCAATCGTGTATCTGCGCGCGTGGACTTTGCAGTATCAAGAACCAACCGCGATTTGCGCGACGACGGCGTCAATCCGGTGACATCGCCCGGATTTGTAGCTTTGGCAAAATCGCCCTTATTGTCGCCTTATCGTTTTCAAGTGGGAGGAACGCTTTCGCAAAGCTATTCCGACTACGACAGGATAGATCCGATTAATCCAATGTCCAATCCTCTTGCGTTGGTGAATGTGGCGACCGGTTCTTCTTCCCGCACCGCTTTTTCCATACGCGTAAATCCTTATTATCAAATTAATAAAAACATTGAGATTGGTTCGAATTTCGGCTATCGTCAACATCGCGTTAAGGAATCGTTTTTTATACCAAGCGCAGGAGTCGCTCCGCAACAAATCTCTCAACTTATTTCTACTTTTACGAATGAAGTCAGGGATATGGCTCAGCGTCAAAATTCTATTTTCAGCGACACATATCTGAAAGGAATCGTCAATCTGAATACAGACAATCACTTGAACCTCTGGGGAGGATTTCGCTTTATGAGCGATAATTACGAATGGGTTTTGCCTTCGGGATTCGATACCGGTAACGACAATATCAAAGTATTGGTCGATGGTTTGGGCTTCAAGCGAATCATTGGAGGCGACCGCTCATGGAAATCCATGTCGTGGTATGTGAATGCCAATTACGATTATCGGCAAAAATACATACTTTCAGTTACCGGTTCGGCGGATGCTTCTTCGCGTTTTGGAAAACAAACCGAAGGAGGAATTGGTTTGGGCGGAATACGCTGGGCGCTTTTTCCTTCCGTCAGCGCTGCATGGCTCGTATCTTCGGAAGATTTTATGCGCAGCTTGCCGGCGGTTGATCTCCTGAAATTGCGGATTTCTTACGGAATGACAGGTAATGATGGCATAGACGAACGCGCCAACCGTTCCTATTTCCAATCAACTTATTATTTTGGCGGAGCAGCCGGTTTGGAACTGGGAAATATACGGAATGACGCCATTCAGTGGGAAACCTCTAAAAAAATGGGACTTGGATTAGACCTGCATTTCCTGAACGAACGCCTATCCCTGTCGGCTGACTTTTATAATAGCCATACCGATAATTTATTAACGCAAAAGGCTTTAAAATCGACTACCGGATTGGGTTATTATTGGAGCAACGGAGGCGCATTGAAAAATACCGGATACGAATTGAATCTGAATGTAAAAACGCTGGATACGCGGTGGCTGAAATGGGAATTAGGCGGAAGCATCGGTCACTATAAAAATGAAATCACGGCTTTGCCCGATGGCGATTACTTCACCCAGATTTTAGGCGGAACCGTTTTGACGGCTGTGGGTCGCCCTGCAGGCGTATTCTATGGTTACAAAACCAATGGCGTTTTTGCTACTACCGAAGAAGCCGAACAGTCGGGCTTGTATAAATTGAACAGCAACGGGACATTATCTCCTTACGGCGCAGGAGATGTGCGTTTTATCGACCCGAACGGCAACGGAGTAATTTCAAATAAAAATGGCGGCGTAATCGCCAAACCCAACGGGCAGGTAGTAAACCTGAAAGACTCCCGTCAAATAATCGGCGATCCCAATCCCGATTTATATGGAACAGTTAGCAGCCGCTTTAAAATCAAAAAACTGACTTTGGATGCTTTATTTACATATTCCTACGGAAATGATGTGTATAATTATCAGCGTTCGCAATTGGAATCGGGAGCTAATTTCTACAACCAGACGGTTGCAATGACAAACCGCTGGACGACTGAAGGACAGGTTACGAGTATGCCGCGCGCCGTTTACGGCGACCCGATGGGCAACAACGACTTTTCCAGCCGGTGGATAGAAGACGGTTCATACTTGCGTTTGAAAACGCTGACTATTGCCTACGATATACCGTTGAACTCTACTTATATTCACGGCATTAAAATATGGGCTTCCGCCAGCGACCTCTTTACATGGTCGAAATATTTGGGCAGCGATCCGGAATTTTCTATGAATAACAGCGTGTTATTTCAGGGTATCGACGCCGGTTTGACGCCGCTAAGCAGAAGCTATTTTCTGGGAGTAAAAATCGATTTATAAAAAAGAAAATATTGATATATGAAAAATAAAATAAAAACAGGTTTCTGGGCGATATTTATCTGTGTATTAGGTGGATTTATGTCTTGTCAAGACATGCTGAATATCAATTCCAACAGTTATCTCGATACGAAAGACAATAACTTGAATACGCCCAACGACACCTTGTATTCGGTTGTCGGCATTTTGAAACAGTTGCAGAAATTGAGCGATCGCTATGTCGTAGTAGGCGAATTACGGGGCGATTTGATGTCGGTCACAGAAAATTCCGATATGGACTTGCAGGATATTGCCAATTTTACCGCTACGACAGATAATCCTTACATCTCGACTAAGGAGTATTACGCAGTAATCAATAATTGCAATTTCTTTTTGCAACATGTCGATACCGACGTTATTTCCGGAGGAAAAAAAGTTTTGAAAGGCGAGTATGCCGTTGTTAAAGCCGTGCGCGACTGGACTTATTTGCAGTTAGCGTTGAATTACGGAAAAGCCGTTTATTTCACAGAGCCGATCCTGTCAATCACTGATATGAACAGGGATTATCCGGTTTTGTCGCCGCAACAGTTGTTAGAAAAATTATTGCCCGATATTCCTGATTTTATAGATTATACGGTTTATCCGAATTATGGAGGAACCATGTCCAATATGCTCTTTATATCGGGTCCGATGCTGGCGGGCGATATGCTCTTATGGATGGGCGCATATACCGGAAATCGCAGCTACTACGAAGCGGCTGCAGGCATATATTATTCGTATATCGTCAATAACAACAATTGCAGAGGTGCAGGATACTATCACAATACATACATGAACAGTGATTTTGATGTTCTTAGTTATAATTCATGGAATTCATTTCCGGGAAATTTTGATGAAGGTATTAGCATGATAACAGCCAGTATGACTTCATCGGAAACATTAGACTGGCCCCCGATCATGATTTTAACTTATCCGAAAATGACAGGCATGGCTTTCGAGTATAAGCTAAAGCCTTCGCAAGCCTCTATTGATTTATGGAAAAATGAAGTTTATACGTATTACAACAGTTCTACTAAAGAATTGTTTTATACTAAAGGCGATTTGCGGGGTTACTGTACATACAACGCGTCTTCGCCTCAACCTTACGGTTCATATTATTATGCCGCAGAGGGCGATTCGTTGCCGACAATAGCAAAATACGGTTATATAATAAGTAGTAGTAGTTCTTTTATATCCCTTTTCAATCCTTACACAAATTTGTACAGAATAGGACAGTTATATTTGCGTTATGCCGAAGCTCTGAATGGATTGGGAAAACCTTCGTTGGCTTTTGCGGTATTAAAATACGGGTTGAGCAGCGAAGTGTTGAACGATTCGACCAAGATAAATCAGGATGAAATAACGCCTTTGCCTTATTATTGTAATTTCATGGACTCCAGATTCTCCACTACTAATGGAAACCAACCTCAAACGGGCATTCATTCGCGGGGATCGGGAAATTCCGAACAGGATACTTTGTATTATTCATTCCGGAAGGAAACTTTGCTGGCAAACAGCGATTATTATGGTTTGCCGGCTGCTTTGGAAACCCTGCAGGATTCGATTCAATTTGTGGATGTAATGATTTGTAAGGAACTCGGTTTGGAAATGGCTTTTGAAGGCAACCGTTTTCAAGACTTGATGCGGCTTTCCATCCGAAGGAACGACAATGGGTTTTTAGCGAAATGGGTAGGGCGCAGAAATCCCGCTTTGACATCTGCATTGATGAATCAGGAGAGGTGGTATTTGCCTACGCCGGAGTGATTGAATAATTGAGTAACTGAATAATTGAGTAACTGAGTAACTGAATAATTTATTTATGATTATATTTTTTAGTATTAATTTAATTTTTTAAAATTATGAAGAAAAAATTCTCTTTTTTAGTATGCTTGCTGTTATCCTGGATAACGGTAAGTTGGGCGCAAACTCCGGATGTACCCGTGAAGTTTAGTTCTGAAGATGGTATAGATACCTATTGGTATTACATCAGTTTTAATCGACAGGCGGCAAAAGCCTGGTATTGCGACAACGCCGTTTCCGGCGAAGTTCAGCAGAAAGCATTTACGGCGAGCGAGTACAAACAACAATGGAAATTAGTTGGGGCTCAGGATAATTTCTATTTCGTTAACCGTGCGACCGGATATATGATGGCTTACACTTCTGTGCCAATCACCGATTCAAATGGCAACAATGTGCCAATCCTTACGTCTGATGGTGGTGGGTATTATACCGATGTCGCGATAACAGTAGAGACGGCGGCAAAAATTCGTTTGGAGTGGAATACTACGTTAAACGGGTGGACATTTCTTAATAATGCTTTATCAGGCAACCCTTTTATGAATGATAGAGCCGGACGTAATGTTTGTAATTATGGCTTTGCGGATCCGGGCGATCCTGTAACATTTTTTCTTGCCGATAAACCGGTGGTTAATGTGAGTTCACAATCGCTTACCCGCGAAGGGCTTGTAGATAACGACTTGCCAATGCCTGCATTAACGGTAACTTCCATGAACAGGCTGTCAAATATTACAGGCGTAATCTCCGGACCTGATGCAAGCGTATTCAGTTTCGGCGCCAGCGGAAGCGTAGTATCAACAGACAACGCCGTAATTAATATTGTTTTCCACCCAACAGAAGTGAAAACGTATAATGCAACGCTCACTTTGAGTTCGGAAGGCGTTGATGATATAGTGATCAATTTAAGCGGAACTGTCTTCGACTCAAGCAACTTACCGGTCATCAGTTCGGATGACGCTTCGAATGAGCATTGGTATTTCATTCAATTTGTAAGGAAAGCCGCTGCGAATTTAGTGTGGGCGTTAAACGATTCAACAAGAATGATTGTTCAGGACACATTGAAAGGAGGAGTAGAAAGACTTGATATGCAATGGAAAGTCTGCGGCAATTGGACTCAGGGCTACTATATCGTCAACCGTGAAGCCAAAGCGGAAGTTTTGTACAACACGAAAGAATCTGTTGTGACGGGAGAAGAAACAAGAATTTTTACAGACGTCCCTTCAGCAGACCGTTATGTTCTACCGCCCGCAGGCGAATTTGGAAATAATTTTGAATTTGTTACTTATAAAGGAGGCAGTACTTGGCAGTTGATAAACCGGAGCGTTTCCAAATACAACTATCCCACTCAGGTATATGTGAATGAGCAGGGAGGGCAGACCGTTTGTAATTATTCGGTAAATGACACCGGAGATGAACTCCAATTTGTACCTGCCGATATAGTCACTATTTTTGCTCCTGTAACTCCAAGAACGTTAAAAGCGCCTGTAGGCGGTACAGCAGTCGATACGTTAAAAGTTGGAGGGGCTACAAATTCAACCGCAGATATCTCTGTTTCTATTACGGGCGCTACTGAAGGAACATTCTCAGTCGATCCCGCTGTTTTACCCGCAACCGGCGGATCGGTAGTTATTACTTTCAATACCCCAAACGATGATACGAAACAATATGTGGCTTACCTGACGCTGAAAACGCCGGGCGCTACTGACGTTGTCATTACTGTTACAGGTATTCCGATTGTTTCAACTCCGGCAATCAGCGTTGGTGAAAATGAAAATTGGTATTATCTGCAGTTCAATCGGAGACCTACTGTAGTATGGCAAGGAAATGGCATTGGTAACAAAATTTCGCAAGTAGCGATGCAAACCGATAATCAAAGCCAGCAGTGGAAATTTACAGGTACGGAGGATGTAAACGGCTATCTCATTGAAAATCGTGCAGGAGGACAAATGTACTATGATAAGGATCCGGATGGCGATATAGATGGAAATGCTTATCTTGTCAGTGCAGGAGGCGATTCTATAGTATTTTATATAACTGATAGCGGCAGTCAGTTGCAAACGCTTAAGAACTTTAATGAAGACATTGATTATGGTTGGATTAATGATTATCAAGGAACGCAAGTTACCGGATATTATCAAAATGACGCAGGTAATTATATGACTTTTATACCGGCTGAATCTATAATATTTTCATATACCGGCATCGCCAAACCTGATGTTAATATTGATACAAATGATACTTTGATAACTACGAAATACTATACCTTGCAAGGTATTCAGGTGGTTAAACCAAGTGTAACGGGTATTTATATTATTAAAAAAATCTATGCATCAGGAAAAGTACAGACAACCAAAATATTGTTTCAAGTAAATAAATAAAAATAAAAATAAAGGGGCTCTTTCAAAAGAAACGTATTCCGTTTCTTTTGACGCAGCCCCTTTTATTTTATCATTCTCATAAATTATATTGCAAAAATGAAAAAAATTTTATTGATCACAGGATTGATTTTGAGCCTCGTGTTTTCTGTAAACACTGTAGCGCAAAATTCGGTGGAAAGTAGTACGGCAAGTAATCCCAAGTGGTATTACATCCAAGTAATAGGATCGGGCGCTACTGCAAATAGAGTTCTTACCGTAGTTGAAGATAAAGTGTTGGGGCAACCCTTATCCATCACTGATATTAAACAGTTGAATTGTCAATTGTGGCGTTTAGAACTGGTATCAGGCGTTGGTTATTTGATTATCAACAAATCTACAGATAAACGGCTGTCGGTATCCTACGATGCAGCAACAAAACAGCGTATTGCCATTGCAAGCGCCGATGCATCTACTTGTTGGCGATACGGATTGCAGGCAAATAGCAGTTTTTATATCAACATGGCAAATGAAACCGGTTTGGATGGAACTGCCGGCGATATTTACCTTTATCAAACTGCCACTACGCCCGATTACGGTTTGATATTCACCGGAAGCGCGAACAGAACGGGAGTAAACGCTTCTTTCAAATTTGTCCTGAGCGATATGCCGATTGCCAGCACAGACGACGATGTGGTTTGGATGTATATCAAAAATGCCAAAACAGGAAAATACCTGACCGATGCAGTAGCCTCGCCTCAAGATAAAGCCTATTTTACATTAGATGATTTGAAGACAGATGGAAATGAAACTGTCCAACAATGGAAACTGACAATGCAAACCGGTAAAAGCAGCATGGTATTAACCAACAGAGCTACCGGAAATATTGTCAATACAAATGTGGTTTTCGACCGTTATTATTATTTACAATATACTAATAATCCCGATAGTGGCGACGGATGGAATTATGAGCTTATTTCAAATAACCAATATGCCATTTATACAACCAATGCAGATGGCATAGTCAAATATTGGTATGCAACTACTCCTGATCAGCCAACGGAATCATACATCAATGATTATGCATTAAATTCGGCTTACGCATGGATTTTTTCATGGGTTCCGGATGCTGTTACAAGTATTAATTCGCCTCAAAATTTACCGGATAATATTCGCGCTTATTCCGACAATAAGCGCATCTATGTGGAAGGATGCAACGACTATAAAATTATAACAATTTACGGAACGCCGGTATATAAAAATGCAGGTTTGCCTGTCGGCGTTTATTTGGTAATAACAAAAGGTAGAGCATTAAAAGTTCTGGTTAAATAAAATAATGAAATTATGAAAAATATATTAAAAACAACATTAATTGTCATTGCTTTATTACAAAGCATGTTATCAATAAACGCCCAAGATTTTCTGTCTGTTGTCCCAACTTCAGGCTCGCTTTTGAACGCGATTGAAGGCGACACTTACATTAAGCCTAAGGGCGGGATTGCTAATGAATTCCAGCCCGGAACCACCGAAGGACCAATCGCGCTTTCTTATGACGGAAATATGAATACGTGGTACCATTCCCCTTGGTCTGGAGCTACGGTTTTTCCCGTTATACTCGACTATCTGTTTGCCGATACGGTTTCTCAGATCGATTATGCGGTTTATTATCCCAGACCAACAGGCACCAACGGTTTTTTCATTGCCGTGGAAGTGTGGTATGCAGCCAACGGCGGACCATTGACGAAATACAAAGAATATAATTTTGGCGGCACAAATTCTCCCTTTCAAGTCAATTTTGAACCGGCAATTATAAAACCGGACACCATCCGGTTTGTCGTAAAATCAGGTACAGGCGACAGTCAGGGTACATACGCCTCTTGCGCCGAAATGCAATTTTATCGCAAAGCTGCCAATGCATTTGATTACGCGACTATTTTTACCGACGCTACCTGTTCGGAATTAAAACCGGGCGTTACCATTGATGAGATTAACGGCATCTCTACTGAATTTTACAGAAAATTGGCTTCTGATATCTATTACGGATTTTATGACTCCGAATTTCGGGTACAGGAATATAAAGCCTATCAAAATCCAAGCAACATGCAGGCTGTTAATAAAACGACACGCTATGGACAAAGCGATGGAGTGACGGGTATATACGTCGGCGCAAACTCCGATTTGGTGTTGCTGATGGAAACAGATGCCGATGTGATGCCTGCTTTGTTTGTTCATAACATCACAACGGCTGCCGACGGCGTTTCTTACGCGCTACGTAAGGGCTTGAATAAAATCAGGATTACTCAGGGCGGTTTGCTGTATATCAGATATTATACGCAAACCGGAACAGAACCGCCTGCAAAAATCAACATCGTGAATGGAATAGTCAACGGCTATTACGATAAGTCAAGACATACGCCCTCCGATTGGACGCGCCTGCTTGCTAAGGCTACATATCCGCTGTTTCAAATGAAAGGCGATTACGCCGTAATGTCTTTTAATACGGATGCTTTCCGTAATTACGCTAAAACGAATGGACCGGAGTTGCTCGACATGTTCGACGATTTAGTCTATAAGGAAATGGACTTTGAAGGAATGGTAAAATACAATAAAATGTTTAATACGCGGATGTGCTTTTTTGTAGATCCGAATCCAACCGCTCCCCTGGCATATTCCACCGACTTCTTTACGGCTTATATACCGAGTAGTCTGCCGGACATCATGAGTGTCGCCAAGTTAAAAGACCCGAACAGTACTACGGGAGGCGCTTCGTGGGGACCTGCGCATGAAGTCGGACACTCAAACCAAACGCGACCGGGATTTAAATGGTTAGGCACGACTGAGGTTACTAACAATGTTCTGTCGCAATATATTACAACCGGTTGGGGCGTTCAATCCCGTTTGAATGCAGGAGGAACTAATAATTGTTATGTCAGAGGCGTAAAGGAAATTGTAAATGCCGCCGCTATAAGTTCTTATTTACAACACAGCGACGTTTTTCTTCGTTTAGTCCCTTTTTGGCAATTAAAGATTTATATGATGGACGCGCTCGGCAAAACGGATTTTTACAAGGATTTGTACGAAAAAGTACGGGTGAATCCCAATCCGGTGGCACAATACGGTTGTTCGAGCGACGCTATGTGTCAGTTGGAATTTGTACGGCTGGTGTGTGAAATTTCAGGGTATGATATGACCGATTTCTTTACCGCATGGAAATTTCTTACCCCTGTAAGTTTCACATTAACCGACTACTCAACTGCTCAGTTTACGATTACTCAACAAGGTGTGGACGCAGTCATAGCTAAAATTCAGGCAATGGGCTTGCCCAAACCGCCGGTTCCTGCAGGGTTGAATTTATATGACATCACAGATACCAACTGGGAATCTTATAAGGCGCCATAAAGGGCGCTATTCAGCCTATATTAAAGATGATAGAATAAAATTCGGCATTTTGTTTAATTAATTCCTTATTCCTGTTGATGCTCCCGCCTCAACAAGTCATTTATTGTCTTCACCGGATTGAACGTCTCTATGGGAACTTCAACAAAAACCGTGTTCCAGTCCGACATGGAGCCGTTCCATAATCCGGGCAGCTCTAAGGCTTTTAGTTCTTTTCCGTTTTTTGACTTTAATGAGATAAATCCGGTGTTTTTGTCGATGTAACGGGTTAAGTCGAATTTTTCGTCCTTGTAATTTCGTAAAGCGCAAACCAGATCGACCGGATTGAAATGGGTTCCTTTTTCATACAACTGTTTCATTTCCGGATTTTTCAAATCAATTTGGGAGCTTTCGAGAATCTGCAGCGAAATTGTTCCATCTGAATTGACGGTCAAGAAAGGACCGCCTCCCGGCTCGCCCTGATTCCTCACCATTCCGCAAACCCGCAAGGGACGGTTGAGTTTGGATTTGATGTATAGCGCTAATTCCGCATCTTCCAGCATTTTGGTTTCCGGATTCTTAATACAGAGTTCATTTTGAAGGAAATATACCATTTCCACCAATTCGGCATGTTCATATTTCCCGGAATCAATCCGGTGCAGGTATTCGAACATTTTCTGTTGATAATGAATCAATACTCCGGCAAGCAGTTTTTTATAGTGAACTGTTGAGGGTTTGAAAGAATCCGGCACTACATTGTCAATATTTTTAATAAAGACGACATCGGCGGAAATATCATTCAGATTTTCGATCAAAGCGCCATGTCCTCCGGGGCGAAACACCAATTTTCCGTTGTCGCGAAAGGGTTGATTTTCCGAATCGGCTGCAACCGTGTCGGTTGACGGTTTTTGTTCGCTGAAATCAATGTGGTATTTCACGCCCAATTGCCGTTCATATTTTTTTGTTTTCTCTTCAGCCGTTTGGCGAAACAATTCGCGATGTTCGGGCGAAACCGTGAAATGAATACGTACTTGATTAGTTGCGTTGCAAGCATATAAAGCGCCTTCGACCAGATGCTCTTCCATTGCGGTACGCTCTCCTTCGGGATACTGGTGGAACAGGATCAAACCTTTGGGTAAAGCTCCGTAATTAAGACCGGGAGTGAATAACAGATGTTCAAGGATTTTTTTATATTCGCCGGATGCCATTAATTCTTCAATGCTCTGTTTTTCACTTTTCGCACAAGCCGCTTGAAGCTGATTGTAAAAAGCAAATTTTCGGATATTTTCAAAAAAAGTTTTCAGAAACGGCGTTTCAAGCGCAGTCTCTCCCGAATCGAAATATTCGAATAAATCTTTAAACATCCGGCTTGCAGCGCCAGAAGCCGGAACGAATTTTACTATCGTATTATCGCTTTTTAAATAATTCATCCAAGTATCCAGATAAATCGACTGTTCGTTTTCGGAAATCAATCGAATGCCTTTTTCAACGGATGCGGAGGCTTGAATTGCTAAATAGGGAAATCCTGTTTTGAAACAAGCCAATTGCTCTTCTATCTGTCCGACAGAAACGCCTTTTGCTTTTAAATGCTGTAAATCTGACTCAGTTAACATAGTTGTTATAGTTTGAATTTGATGCAACAAAGATAAAATAAATTCTTAGATTCTCCAATTTCAACTATAAATCAAATAAAGTTTCCACATAAGAAATATACATGATATATGCAAATATAAATTAATATGTGACTAAATATGCAGTATAACACGATACAAAAGGTTATATATTAAGTATAATATTTACATACAACTTTAAAATAAATCAATATATAGACTTGTTAATATTTTTTAACTAAAAATATAATACATAATGACAAACAATACACTACCTTTGCAGCACATTTGTTCACTTTATTGATTTATGGATTATAAATAGTGTATTTTTTAGTATATCAAAAATACAAGTGTATTTTATATTTATTGCGATTATTAAGACAGCAAATATTATATGTTTAATTTAGATTATTAAAGAATTATGAAAAAAAAGACGGTTTATTTTTTATGTCTGTTTATTTTGATTTTTACAAGTAAAGTGCAAGTGAACGCACAGGTTTCTATCGGAGGATCTCCAAATCAACCTCCTCAATCTTTTTCAATTTTGGAACTTGTTTCGGGGAAGAATGACAGTATTGGCGGATTACGCTTGCCTCAACTGACCGAAGCAAACAAAACGGCGATTAATGCGGATTTGCTTAACAATGACAAAAGTGCGGGGTTGTTTATTTACAACACTGACAAAGCTTGTATTGAATATTGGGATGGAACCCAATGGATTGGTCCGATTGCGGGCGACATGTTGCCCTGGCAAATATCACCCGGATCGCCCCTTACTAAAAGCGCAGCCACTGTCGCCGACAGCATCTTCCATACTGGGGTGGTAAGTATCGGGACGAAGGATACCGACCCGACGGCTGTATTGAATGTGCAGTCTTCCGACAAGGGGGTATTAGTTCCACGTATGACTGAAGCCGAGAGGGAGAATATTAAAAACCCTGCCAACGGTTTGCTTATTTACAATACCGACGAGGAATGCTTTAACTATTATTCGTTTCAGGATTCAACATGGCAATCCGTTTGTGGAAGATTAGGCAAAGCAAAGATTGATGGCGTTGATTGCAGCGGAATCCGCGTCTATGGAAACTACATTCAAAAAGTAGCAACTACGCTGAATGAACGAATCGTTATCCCTGTGAACGTTACCAGAGAAGGCTCTTATGATGCGACTGTCGTTGCAATGTTCGACGCAAACACGCCTAACGGATATACTTTTACGGGAAACGGGACTTTCCTCTACACAGGCATGCAGTCTATTACGCTTACGGCACAGGGTACGCCAGAGGAAGCGCACTTTGACACGTCAATACCTCCGACCGTTGGCGACAATATACTGATAAATATTAACGGCACTGATTATGATGCCTGCAGCCAGACAATAATTCCCGTAATCCCCGCTGCAGCAGATTATGACGTATCCTGCGGCAGCGCGAAGATTTACGGCGTTTATACGATGGCGCCGGATAATACAAATTCAGACGATCAGTCGCACTACATCGAAGTTCAGGTAAACGTTAATGACATTGGGATAGGAAATGCGACATCAGGATGGTCGGCAGAAACCAACAAAGTGAACGGCGTTCAGTTCAGGGGTAGCGGAAATTTCACATCACAAGGACCAAACACAGTCAGACTATATGCGGTACAGGGAATCAAACCTACTACACTTGACCCGATAGTACTGTCTATGACTTTCCAAACTAAAAACGGCGAAGTAGATTGCCAGGTAACCCTGCGGGCTGCTTATCCGCCAAAAAAGATTGCCGCTTTTGGCGACACGAATGTTTATGGTTATTCTCTATATACAGGAGCTTCTAAATATTTCTTATCAAGCGACTATAATTTTGGCAGCAAGGATTACAGCACCGTAAAAATGATTGATAATTTTCCGGTGCCGGCGAATTATCAAAAATACGGCGCATTCGCATACAGACTGCTTAATAACGACGTTAATAGCGCTACGAACTGGAATACGATTATGAATGATAAAGTCGATATTGTAGTCATAGGTTATCCTGCTGCCGGATTTTCTGCCGCCGGAGCAGCATTAGCTTTGAAATATCTAAATGCAGGCGGTATAATAATACACTTTACGGAATCTTCACCATCATACCTTATTAATGCCATTTTTGGAATGCCTAACGGTACTATTAATGGCGACAATTTTGCTGGGGATGAAAATTTAACCCTCCCAAGCTTTGCCGACCCCATTCTCAACGGTCCATTCCAACCTGAAGGTTTAAAATCGCTTGGAGGGCTGGACATCGGCGGCGATTCACAAACATATCTGCAGTATGTAACAGGCTTACCTTCAACAGGAATTTTGGTTTATGGTTATAACAGCAGCGCCCCTACTGCTACAGGACCCAGAGTATCTGCATTTAGAGCTACGGGACAAAGATATTTTTATTTTGGCGACGGCGGTTATCTTACCAATGATGATAATGGATCATGGTTGAACAATATAACAGAGCCTTTTGCTACTACGAACGATCCCCCTCTTAAAGACGGACAATATCGTCCGGCTGTTCGTCCGGCAACAACAACAGGTTATCCAAACGGAGCATATAATTCGTTCTTTTTTGGAAATTTGATAGCATGGGCAGTCAACGAAGCGCAGTTCTACGGGATTAATTCAGGAAATTAAAAAATTCACAAGTTTTCTTCAACCGCATAACCTGCCTGTGGAAATAATTTTATAAACATGAGCCGTTCAGATTTGAGCGGCTTATGTTTTTTGTCTTTTATACGAAAATGATGAAAAAAAGCAAAAAAAAAAGCAATTAGAGAAAAAGAAAATATTTTGTTTCCGGTAACTTTGTTAAATATTTATATTATTCATTAATGCTTTTTAATTTATATCAGATGAAAAAAATTACAAAAAATTATCAATTGAAATTATTGATGTGTGCAGTTGTTTTTGCATTATTTATGCAACAGGCTGTAGCTAAAGTTTGGTATGTGGGAACAACAACCCAGTGGGCAGACAAAGATGCGGGAGATGTATTTGAAACGCTACAGGACGCTTATGCTGCGGCAGCCGCCTCAGGAGATGAGATCTGGATAGCGGAAGGTACTTATATCGTTCCTACGTTGACTGTAAAAAACATTGCTGTTTATGGCAGTTTTGTTGGTACGGAATCTTCTATTGACGAACGGGGGAAAACGGCAGGAGGCAAACCATGGGAATTTGCTCATCCTACCATACTCAACAACAGCGCTACGGGGACAGTAGGAGCGATATTTAACAGAACGACTACTACTCCCAGCGCATTTATTGTGGATGGTATTACATTTGACGGCGAGACTGTTTCCGGTTCAACCCGAAGAGCCATTAACATCGCTCCAAGTGCGGCTATGTCGGATATCAGCAGTACGAATCGTTTTTCCAACTGTATTTTCAAGAACTACAAAGTGACAGGAGATGGAGGAGCGCTGAACTTAAGGGATGTTACGGAAGTTTATAATTGCTTGCTAACCAATAATGCTGCAAACAAAGGCGCCGCCGGGTATTTGGAAAAGGTTACCATACACGACTGCGACATTACTAACAATAGTTTGCTTGCTACCGGAACGAATCCTGTAGGTAGCGGTAGCGGCTGCGGCGGCGGGATATTTTTATCTCCTCCTAATGGAAGTTCTTTAGGTTCAACGGCATACAATCTTTATGTTTCGGGTAACAGCGCTACCTTTGCCGGCGGCATATTTGCCAGAAATTTATCTCGGGTTTACAACTGTGTTATCGTAAACAATACGGCAACCATATCAGGCGGCGGGTTGGCGTTTGATGAACGCGACAACGACATTGCAGCTTACAACCTGACTATTGCTAACAATAGCGTAAACAGTGCAACCGGCGCTGGTGGAGTATGTTTTACCGCTAATGGCGGCAACCGGACGTTGCAAAGGCTCTTCAATACTATTTTATTGAACAATACAAATGGAGCGGGCGATGTTGCCAATGTTGGAGTGTTCAACACCGGAACATTCAAGACAACGCCTGTATTTAAAAACAATCTTATCGACAGAACAGACTATTCTACAGATATTGACATGGTTGACTGTATCGTAGCTACTGACCCTGCGACCATTTTTGATGCAAACATGGCGACAATAGCAGGTTCGCCTGCGGTGGACAGAGGTACGTCAACAGTAGATGGCGTTACTGATTTTCCCGCTACCGATATTGCCGGCAATGTACGTGTCGCTGGTCTGAGTGTGGATATTGGCGCATACGAAGTTCCGTATTTAGCTGTAACCGGCATATCCATCCAACAGGGAGCTACATTTAGCTTGGTACAAGGTACATACGAGACGCTCATATCTGTCGTAGAGCCGGGAAACGCCAGCAACCAGCATGTTGTGTGGACGAGCAGCGATCCTGCAACTGTTACAGTTGACGAGACAGGCAGAATTTTTGGAGTTATAGACGGAACAGCTACTGTTACCGTAACTACTGAAGATGGCGTCAAAACTGCCGATTGCGTTGTAACGGTAGCGCCTCCCGGGGTTCCGGTAACAGGCGTTACGCTCGACAAAACAAGTTATACTTTCACTGCAACAGGGACGCTTCAATTGACTGCTACCGTACAGCCGACAGATGCCACCACTCAAGTGGTAGCATGGACAAGCAGCGCACCGGCGGTAGCTACGGTTGACAATAACGGATTAGTAACCGCAACAGGAAACGGCGATGCTATTATTACTGCAACCACTCAGGATGGCGCAAAAACGGCAACCTGCGACATAACGGTAGCCATAGCTGTTACAGGAGTTACGCTTGACCGATCTGAGGTTACTCTTTCCGCCGGTAATCTTACCGACTGTTTGCTTGCTACCGTAATGCCGGCTAATGCGCTCAATAAAAATGTAAAATGGTCGAGCAGTGTCCCAAGTATTGTACAGGTGAGCGATAACGGACAAATTATGCCGCTTGGCTCCGGTTCGGCAATCATTACCGCCGCAACCGAAGACGGCAATTTCGAGGATGCCTGCACAGTGACGGTAGCCGGTAATATCAAAGCTTATACATTCGAGCCATTAGGAGATACTTATATAAATAGCGCGCTACCCGATGATAATTTTGGAGCATCCGACAGAATGCAGGTTGCAAACGGCGGCGCAACTGTTACAAGGTACGCTTATTTAAAGTATTCAGTAGATGATCTAATGAAAAATGTAACAGACCCGGGGGCGGTAAAAATAGCGCTTTCTTTATGGATGATTGCTTACAGTAATTCAAACACCGTTCCGGCAAATTTGGATTGGGTACTGTCAGACTTTCCCGATACAAGTTGGGATGAAAACAGCCTGACATGGAACAATCAGCCGGAAGGAACTCCAACGGAAGTGACAAGACATATACCGTTATCATATACTAACGCTACCGATCCAAATATGAACGCTGTTTTCGATATCACTGATTATGTGCTTCAACAGCATGAAGCGGGAATTGATACCGTTACGTTGACGCTCAGACCTTCGAGTGTCCAAACTTACGGCGCATGGTTCGCTTCAAAGGAATATGCCGATGTCTTAAAACATCCGTTGTTGACGGTAAGCTATGTTGGCGTGGAAAGCATACAGTTGGATGAAACTGCAATAACTCTTGATGTGTCGGCTAATCCTACGGCTACGCTTGCGGCAACTGTTTTGCCTGATGAAGCGTATAATAAGAATGTAACGTGGTCGAGCGACAAACCATCGGTTGCTACTGTTAGCGATTCAGGTGAAGTCGCTGCCGTATCGGAGGGAACAGCGACCATTACCGCTACTACCGTTGATGGCGCTAAAACAGCTAATTGTACTGTAACTGTGACAAATATAACCGGATTAACCGGAGTTGCAATCGGAAATAAAGTGGTATCTGAAAAATTCTATACCGTTACGGGGATTGAAGTTCCCGCGCCTACGACTGCTACTGCAAAAACAGGAAACATATTAATCAAGAAGACTGTATTTGAAAGTGGAAAAACGGCAATAGACAAGGTAATTTTTTAATTGAATAGTTCTCACGCTTAGTATCTAAAGTGTAAATGATTAGACCCTCTTTTTCCAACAGGAGAAAGAGGGTTTATTATTTCTCTTTTGAATAATACCATACTATTGAATCTTCATACGATTTACCTTCATAATTAAGTTTGACGAGCAAATGATTTTCCCCTTCCTGTAGTTTTACGTTTTCAAAAATATAATGTACGGAAGTAGTCCCCATTTTATAAGAAGTAATCTCGTTCCCATTTACGTATAAGCGGGGCGTTCCAATATTGGAATAAACCGTAACAGGCGTAACCTCGCACACTCTGTCGATTGCTCTGCGTTGAGTTATATACAATACGGGGTCTTTGCTCCAGTTTGCTTTATACCAATAGAACGGATCTTTTTTTATTTTTCTGTCAAAAGTAACCAATCCTTTCATATTTCTTGCTTCCACGCCTCCCTGAGAAGACATTGGAGTGGCGAAGTCAAACATATTCCAGATATAAGAAGCTAACAAATACGATTGTTTTGAAATGATTCCCCATTGTATTTCATGGAATTTAGCAGCAAATGTTTCATCATACTCTTTATTAAACCCGCAACAATCTCCCGAATCGCCGACTGTTTCCCGTTGGTGTTTGATATTTGCTTCCGCTCCATATTCGGAAAAGATGATTTTGTATTTTGGAAATTTCTCTTTCATACCGGTTATCCACTCTTCCAAGTCGCTGATTTTTCCGTTATACCAGCCAAAATAATGATTGATGCCTTGAATATCCGCATTTAAATTAGATTTCTGATCTACT
>Ga0123357_10000714_pt1 | contig 33427 bp, 16 predicted proteins | sample TergutEmb28metaG_FD_89873 | JGI IMG/M metagenome (GOLD analysis project Ga0123357, IMG submission 89873) | Embiratermes neotenicus P4 segment gut microbial communities from Petit-Saut dam, French Guiana - Emb289 P4 | ecosystem: Host-associated > Arthropoda: Insects > Digestive system > Gut ... | reverse complement strand
ATAAAAATCCAACCAGATGCAACAGTATGCAGATATTTATTTACTGCAAAGCTACTCTACATGTTTCGGGTGTCACAGCACCCTTCATCAGGAGTACTAAAAACTGTAACCGCAGCCTCCGGTACATGTCATAATACTGATACAGCTACTTCCCTCCAACGTGGCCCGATCGGGCCACGTTGGAGGGAAGTAGCTTTGCAGTAAATAAATATCTGCATACTGTTGCATCTGGTTGGATTTTTATTAACATTGAATTAAGATGGACGGAACCATGAGCTTAGGATCTTAATACATTTTATCGGTAAATAAGAGTGAATTATTCACATATATAGTAAATACAGACAAATTCACAGTTTTGTTTGTGCAATATTTTAAATTTGTTTCTAAATGTATAAAAAATTCCAGACTGAAAAATTAGGACAGAGTTATTCCAGAAACCTCTCACGTTTCGTAACACTAATACATTGTTCACAAGTATCCGTCGCTAGACAATACACTGGGTCAAATAAGTTAAGTCCACACTGGGAGTAACTGTCTTTTATTTTGAGGCCCATATATTTCTTCATTTAGAAGATAGTGTTTCTTGGATATTCCAGTTAGTACATATTGGGTCCTATGGTAATATTCTTGTAAACATTAGGGTTATCGTAGTGAAATTGCCCATCGCACTTGGTTGCTGTAGAAGGTATCCAAATAAAAAGAGTCATTTCTCTCATACATATTCCTATGCCTTAGACATCTGAGATTTCCGTGGCTTGAAAAGCAGAAATTTCTCGTATTGTTGCCTTCTCTTCTGATCTATCTGAAATGATAAAGTACTTAAGTCATCATTCAAGTCGAAGGTTCATTAATCAACCGCCCGTGACATGTCTGGCCATCCGTGCGTCTTGCATAAAGCCTATCTCGCAAGAGACCCCAACTTTACATCAGCACGTACCCTGCACGTTCTCCAGCATTTTAGTAACATTAATTGTCACGTCATTATTCATCCCTCGCTTCAAGACCCTGAAGCCACAACAAAAGACAATCACCCATTATTCAGTAGATCATTATTTAGGTGCTTATTGCATCGTCGGAAGCAATCTGCCATTAAACCTTTCTTGTCCGTACGTCATGAAGGGAATTCATTTTTTAGGTGGTTTAGGGCAGCCACTGTTTTCAAACGTAGCGGTATTAATGAGCTCCTTGTGTCCGTCTGTTGTCACTTGCGATAATTAGCGTCAACCTTATAGACACAAATTAGTATATTTGTGTGAAACCGCCTGTGAAAATCTTTCCATCTTGGAAGTTTCACCTCGATCTTTTCAAATTTTGAAAATGGTGTTTTACGAAATTTTGAAGTGAGAAAAATTACAGCAGCACCCATTGATTCATTGATTTATTTTATGACAATTTCAGAGTTACGTAGATTTTTAGCGTCTGATGTTAGTGTTACTTGGAATGAAGGTATGGGGAAGGAATAAAAAGAAGAGATATTGAAGGACTTGCAAAGTGTAGTGATGGTCTTTTGGCAATTTACAGTTTGTAGTGCAATATGTTTGTTCAGAAGTTTTGCAAGAATATTCTGCGTCTATCCTCACATTAACAGTTGTAGATGACATTTTCCTCCGTAACTTCGAAACAAGAACATTATGCTACAGGGTGTAGAATTCCAGAAGACCTTTTGAGTGACACTTACCGTGAAGACCTGAAAACTTGTACTTTTAAGGTGTTATTACAGAATGATCTGGAGGGACTCAGAAAAATTTTGAAACATCTCTATGAGGGTAATCTGTCCTGGACCGAGACCTGTACAAGTGAAAAAGTGAAGATCCTGACTGCTGCAAGCAACACCTCGCTTTTCGCCAACGAACTTAGCCGATGAGAGAAACCCATTCCTGATTATATAATACAGACGTTCAGGGTTGAAATCTCATTCAGAAAGCCCGCGATACCAATATTTTCCCAGATTTTTCTCATTCATTCTAGACATCCCGGTATAGTATCCGAGTTAGCAACCTGCCTAACATCTAACAGTCAGTTAAAGAAGCTGGGTTACGAGTAGAGGAAGGTAACAGAGGTCTTAAACACTAGCGGTAACAAAGGCACATCACATTTCCAAGAAGCATCCTATAACTATTACATTCCGTACACCAGTAGCTAAGTTCCTCGGGTTTATGGTTCACACTTCAACCAATCGGTTTACCTGTGCGTTAAATTACACAGCCCCTGCATATTCATTGCATCTCCTCACTGATTATTCACTGTCATCCTGGATCATTGCACTAGCCAAATCACTGTTCTAGAATGACCAGATCTTCTAAATAGAAGCAAATTCAGTGCAGGTCCGACCTGGAGCGCCGCTGCAGTGTCACGAAGCAGGCAAGCATTATCTGTCATCGTGTATTACATCGCCGATACGAGTGACGTAGCACCGTGTGGCAACAGAGTTTAGAATCTCGATTCACCAAATCAGTATGTCGATTCAGCTGTATCACTTCGATCATAGCAGGGAGTAGCTGCTCTGCTTGGGCTGTTCATCACGTCATCTGTCACTAAAAAAGCATTTTCCTGCAGCCATTTGCAGTACTTGTTATCAGCATTCCAATTCTTACACAAGTCAAGCATGTTTCACAAAACCATGGACTACTCTGCAAACCGTGGTTCGCAGTTCCATGGCGAAACAGAATTGACAGTTACCGTGGAGGATGATCTGTCAATGGTAAACCGAAAATGCTAGAGAATAAGTGATCATGGTCTTAATAATGTACCATTTCGACGATAGTGAAGAAGAAATTCTGTTTTTCTTCAAACTCACAGCGCGAGCTGGAAATGTGATTAATCCTTATCACGTATAAACCATTGTAGCCGAATATTTTTGGTAATTTGTTTATTGGTTAGAGCGATTGTTGGCCACCACCATCCGTTATACATTTACTGGCCATCGTCATCCGTTATATATTTACTGGCCATCGTCATCCGTTATATATTTAAACTACCAACGTGCAGTCAAGAAGCGTTGGTGACGGGTAGGAGGGGTTACCTACAGATATTTAACCCTTTAATTGTCGAGTTAAACCCTATCTACCATTTGCTGGCATTATTAGGAGCTCACCATATTCTCCACGTTAGCAGGATAATGGTTAAACGATAAAACGGTTAGCAGCAGTAACGGAATTGGGTGATGCTGGCAGTCGAGTACGAAAGCGGTGTGAGTGAGGTGGTGGAGAGTGTGATAACCCAAAACAACAGGTTACAAGTTCGGGAATGAATTGACTGTTGGTTTTCCTTTAGTTAGAACATGATTATTATTTGAATAACTGATCAAGCTTAACGTTGCATCCCATGTACAAATAAATACATAAACGGAGTGAAGAATACGTGTGGATCTGACGAACACCACCCGTATCCCGAAGGAAGTTCTCCTACCACACTGAGCACGTCGGGACTTGCAAGTTACAAAGGGCGATTGTGTATATCATCTTCATAGACAGAGCGAATAAATAACGAGTTTCTTTCAGAGACCTTTCCGTCTGAAGCAAGTGTAATTTCATCGAAACCAATATTCCAACCACAAAAGAGAATAAGCTTGTCTTTCTCCAAACAGTTTGTTGCTACAAATATGCACACTATTGTGTTAATGGCAGTTCCGATTCTGGAGACCTAATTTACAATCCGGAAGACCGTCAAGTCCCATTCGTCGCAAACAGGCAACTGTCTGAGAAACTTTGATCCACAACACAAATTTCATAAGATGCGTGACATAACAATTTTAGTGGCGCTAACTAATTAAGCAAATAAATCCTCAAAATTTGGCGGCAGACGTCACGTCGACATGAAACTCTTCACAAGGTGAAGGATTTCTGCATGTATGCAAAAATGTCTGGATCCAAGAAAAGACTAAATAAATAGAGAAATTTGGGGAATGAAGAGATATATACTTATTGTACTGTACGTAATGGTGGTAGGTTGAGTAAAGTGATGTGAATGAAAAGAGACGGCAGAAATCTGTAAGGGCATGGCAGAAATGAGAAACGGGTCAACATTTTACTTGGAAAACTGAAGGGTAGAGACATGTTTAGAGAGCTATGTTTAAATAGGAGTATTTAATTAAAATGTAACTAAGAAAACTAATATGTGAAGTTGTAATCTGGATGTAATTGGCCCATGACATGAAAATGCAGTACAATATATGATTCTGTAAGAGATGGACAATATCTCGGACTTGATAAGCGACTGTCAGCTTCTCAGAAAGTTCTATACTTCTAGACTACATGGTGAAAAAAGTGTCTCATATTATTTCCTTAAAAATCATGTCATCTATATAATATGTGTGTTTTGCTGATAGTACTGAACTTAGCCACTTTGACAGAACGCGGCCCCATTCTAACATGCAAGCCACGATATTTGCATCGTACAGGCTCGTGGATTGACATTTCAAGGTAAGCTATTAAGCAACACAAGAAGGTCGAAGACGGCGTGACAATCCGAAGTCATATTCTGACGTCATCTATTGCGTTCTGGCCTTTTCTTCATCCATGTCCCTCCACTTCCAAACATAAGCTAAATTGCCTGTCTTCGAGGAGTACTAACGACATTTACAAAGCAGTTTCTCCTTAGGGAAGGAGAAGGATAACACAAACTTATGCCAAGTTAATTGTCAAGAGAAACCCCCTAAAGTCTAGTATAAGAGTAGAGTGAGACAGCCATGCGGCCTTAGATCCGCGTTTCTAAAAGTAAAATGGAACGCATACCATTGACGTAAAGAAAGTCTCATGCAAGGCATAAAATTTAACTTTATTGTGCGTCGCCTGTTTAGCACTCTGCTTACTATCTGAGAAATTGCTGTTTTAAATCTTGGTTAAAGGACAAACAGTAGCAAATTTTCATCCAGAGGTCATGTCTAGCTAAAAATTTCCTTCGCCACAGGAAATAGGCTACCGTCAGCGAGGCTGACTGTCAATTTCTACGTGAAAATGTTGATATTGTATCTTGAGTTCGCAACAGCATATTCCTACTTCCACTTCTTTTCCAAAATATTAACTCCTATTTAACCTACACGTCGACAAAGTAGCTAAACCCTGAGGACAGCGATGTTATAACACTGCACTGAGACAGTTTCGGTTTCAGTGATGTATGGTAGCGCAAAATTCTTGGAAGCGTTCCAGCACTCCATAACGCCTATGTACCAGTTCGAACTTAGCTTGTGGCAGGAGACACTGTTGCGATATGTGCGAGATCTAGGGTGCTCACAGTGGTACCTATCTTTTGCAACCTTAATATGTTGAGCAATATCAGATTCGGCTACCGTAAATATCGACTTTAAATGTAAATGAATGCCATTTGCTGTTAAGATATGATAAATTTGTCTATAAATCTTATTTTCAGAGTGGTTCAGGTTTTTGTTAAATGTCTCTATTCAGGAATATTACACTACTGAAAACCGAAATTTTGTGCATATAATGCAGTGATAAAAAATTACTTCAAATACAATTAAAAGTCTGAATGAATACTGTGATTTCAGTGCTGGTATGTGCAGTTATAAAATATAACGAATTCTTAATTACACTAAACGTTTAAATACTAACCTCTTCATTTAAGGTCTAACTGCCAATGTACTGAATTGGAAAGCCGTGAATATTTTGACAGAGTAAAGGTAAATCAGTCATGCTCTACCTCGACACCAGATGGGAGTAAACAGTTTCAGGCTAATGTGTTCTCTCTCTACCCCACCCTGTCACCAGACTTGATGACCATCAGATAGGAGGAGGTTATGTGGGTTCCAGAGCTGGTCAGTCCGTAACGGGAAAGACATAAATCTCTTCCCCTATGGAGAATCGACCGGTTGGTTCGTAAAGGCTCCTAAGAGAGACATAATCATTTTAGTCCACAAAACAAACAAGTACTATCGCGACAACACCTCGCTTTTGATCACCTCTCCTAAAGATATCTTTCTACAAGGTAAAAGGGTATAGGTTTGTGTGGAGTTATATCTCCACTCGTTCTTAACGTGGAGTCGAGTGTTCATCTGCATGCCCCGATCACCTTACACCCAGGTAATTAGCCACCTTTACCCTCTAAGTTGGAGGTTACGAGAGCTCCATTACCGGTCTGGATCGCTCTGAGAATACATGTATGTATGTCTCGCCATTTCTGCGAGTCAAACCAGGGTTGTTCGGAGTCCGACTGTTAGTCTCAAAACTGTTATTTTATGGGCTGTAATTTGAAAATTCTAGTCTCCTGCTTGTTACATACATAGACAAGGTAGGTCTTTAATAGCACGTGTGAGGCTTAGGTAAAATTTTAAGCTCGTGGTTCCGTGCATCATAATTCAATGTGAATAAAAAATCCAACAGATGCAACAGTATGCAGATATTTATTCACTGCAAAATTACTCTACGTGTTTAGGTAAAAGTTTTGTTGCGGCTCGAGCTAGATGCGATAAGAAACAGGATGACATTAGCACTCCTAGTGCAGTACCCTAGTGACAGACAGGGAAAGTAAAAGCATGTAACTCTTCCTGGAGTGTTGTACATGAAATTGGATTCACGCAGATTCACTCTTGATAAATTAGTAGTCACTGAACCATTCAAAATTTCTGTACTTTTTTTCGAACCCAAAGAATGCTTCCTCTACTCAAAAGACCCACAATTGCACCAAATGCTGCGCCACATAAAACTGTTAGTATCCTCGTTATAAATTTTTAAGTCAAAATTAAAATATAAAGTCTCTAAAATGATTATTTAAACTTTCGCTTCGCTTCTATGTGGTTTCAGGTTTCGAATGCATGTAGATACAATTTTGCGTGGGAAGATCCAACAGAGATGGAATTCAGTCGTATTGAGATTCCGCTTTTGCTCTTAAAGCGAGGCTTTGGATAGTAAAGGGTGACTTTGTGCTATCTACGGAGCAAGTGTAAATACGTTGAGACATTTCAGTGAGAGGCAGTGAGCAGCTGAGTGGAAGTTTCGCCATTGCTCGTCGCAATACCTATCTCAGTCTGAACGGAGGTGATAAATCAAATCTTTTGCAAATAGGGAAATTGGCCACGGGAATATTTGTAAGCTTCATTGTCGTTTATGGTGATGAAGTTCTTCAAAATTTGTTATTTGCTTCTATTAAAACAATTTAAAAACACTCAGTCGCTAGAATAAGAGAATCCCTGGAGCAGGCCAGCAATATGAAGGAATGTTGCAAATGTACCCTTGTTCGCACAGTAATGATAGTTCGGTATAGGACGATTGCACAAATTGTGAAAAAACTGACATCCAAAACATATCGATGCACAGCAAACGAATATTTATCAATGTTATGAGTGTATGTGCATGCGTGCGATTGTTGCTGAAAAGTTTGAACGGTCAATGCACAAAGCAATCAGCCCATCGGATATTAGTTTTAGAGTTTAGTCTTGGCTATTATGGTACAGGCTTGTCGAAGCTTGGTTTCTCTGAATGGCACAATAATCTGTCACCCCGAAAGGAAAAGTTGCAGATCAAAAAATTCTCAGTAGAAGGTCATGAGCAATGCTCTCTCAGAGAATTTAGTGTAGTGTACCACGAGTTTAACAGGTAGAATATACGGCAAATTTCGTCTTTTATGTGAAAATTCTGAAAACATTGATAGAAATTATTCGGCGGAAACAATTCGAAACAATTGCATTTTGCATCACAACATTGCGCATCTTTAAAACTGCCCATCAATAAACAGTTTTTAGTGAGGAATTAAATTCCAGCCACATCTCAGATCACGCACCGTGCGACTATTGGATATTTCAAAAGATCAGGACTTAGCTAAAAAGCAATAATTTTGTGTCCGCAGATGAAATTCCAAACAACGCTACGGCAGATATCATAGCCTTATTGAAAGTGAGGTTCAAGAATTTCTTCCAGCAACAGCGGGACAGCTGGAACAAGTGCGTATGTGAAGAAGGAAGCATGTCAAGTGTGATTGTTAGGTTAAATAAATACTCTTTCTAATAGACGTTATGTCCTGGAAACTTTTTCGTGCTCCCACTGACTTCCACCTATCTTCAGAAAATGACTATTGCGAACGATGATGATTATGCAAATATAAGTTTTTCCGTAAAACGAAGAACTCTCTTGAAATGAATTATGCAGTGGCATAGGCATTATTTAGGATACCTTCTTTATATAGACCAATATTATTTATAAAGAAATGCGCTCCCAGAAACAAAAATTTTCAGGGTCACGCCGAGTGAAGCTTAAAACCAAAAATTTTTACGTTTTACATGGGACATTGTTCAATTTTGCATTATCATTACACCACCAGTACACAATTTTTCACAAAACCTTGTATCTACCTGAAAATTATAGGCGCCAGAAGAGTGGCATGAAATAAGTTCCGCACAAAGACCCACAGTTATTAAATACCAAATTTAGTCGTCCGATTTTCCGGGTGCCTGGGATTTTTGCATCCTTGCAAAACACCGCCATATTTTTTAAGCTTTGTGTTTTCATAATACTTTTTTTCTTCAATGCCACCACATGTCCTTGTGGACTTCGTGGTCTTCCCTCCTGGGCACGGCAGAAGTGTAACCGACTTTTGAGGTTGGGACGCCCATGAGGCGCGGTTACGTTGTCCCGATGATGTGAGTGGTGATATAGGACGATTTAGTGCCAGGAGGGCCCTTAAACCTAAATTCTACTAAACTACCCATACCATGGTCACCGCGGGAATCCTCTCCTTCAGGGAAATTTCCCACGGTAGAACCGGGAATCGAACCCGGGACCTCATGATTAGTCGGCAGAGACTCTGACCACTAGACCACGAGGCTGGTCTCATAATACTAATATGATGGAAATTTTCCGTAAAGCCATTCAACCCTATTGTGTTACATCACGCCAGAAGCCTTTTAACCAAACCGTCCTAACTCAAGGCCCTGTTATGTATGCCGATCAAAATCCTCAATTCCCAGAACACAGTTGAATTTTTGTTCAATATACTAATTATTCACAACACTTCCTGTTATGCGGGTGTGATGTGCTCTGTTACAGTCTCCACACCTCTATACCCTAATTAGTAACTTACGTACATAATGGACGGATTTGTAACCAATTTGCTATAATGCCATCGGAGGCAATCCACTTTAGTACTGCCATGTGCCCTACCATTGTGCGCACACAAATAACACACTGCTCTTTAATCTGATATTTACAACTGGACAGGTGCTGTGTTGGCCTGGCTCATGAAATGTATCAGTACTCCCTGAGAATGAGCCCTTGACGGCTGAAACATGTAGGAATGCTTTAATGTGAATAGAGTGGTGTTAAAACATAAGTGAATTAGTCGAATTCTTACGTAAAATAAGGAAATTTAAGTTACGACGGAGATACACTTTCAAAATGGTAAGTTATACACTTGTCTGTGTTAGAAATGCTGCTATTGCTCTTAACGTATGGATAAGCTGATAGGCTACTGGCCTACTGTACAGAGTATCACCTAAGAGCGCCCAAGTCTCCATAAATTCTTACAAATTTAGCAGTTTATGTTGTGGGTGTCTTCTTTTATTAAAGTAACTCAACTACGACGCATATTTTTACCTTTACCGCAATTTGTCCTCCCCTGAGGGATGGTGTGCTGTGTACACAGCCGTGAGACAGGTCTCAAGGAATGGTGTACTGTGTGCACAGAACCGAGACAAGTCTCAAGGAATGGTGTGCTGTGTGCACAGCTCAGAGACAAGTCTCAAGGAATGGTGTGTTGTGTACACGGCCCCGAGACAGGTATCAATGAATGGTGTGCTGTGTACACAGCCCCAGCCCGAGACAAGTCTCAATAAATGGTTTGCTGTGTACACAGCCCAAGACATGTCTCAAGGAATGGTGTGCTGTGTGCACAGCCCAGAGACAAGTCTCATGGAATGGTGTGCTGTGTACACAGCCCCGATACAAGTCTCAATGAATGGTGTGCTGTGTACACAGCCCCAAGACATGTCTCAAGGAATGGTGTGCTGTGTGCACAGCCCAGAGACAAGTCTCATGGAATTGTGTGCTGTGTACACAGCCCCGATACAGGTCTCAATGAATGGTGTGCTGTGTACACAGCCTCGAGACATGTCTCAAGAAATGGTGTGCTGTGTGCACAGCCCACAGACAAGTCTCATGGAATGGTGTGCTGTGTACACAGCCCCGATACAAGTCTCAATGAATGGTGTGCTGTGTACACAGCCCCGAGACATGTCTCAATGAATGATGTGCTGTGTACACAACCGCGAGACAAGTCTCAAGGAGTGGAGTAGTGTAAACGAGAAATTTTTCATTTTCATCATTCCTCTTCTTGTTCTCTTTACTCTTATTATATTTATTTTAGTTAAGGGGTAGCTTTAATTTCGGAAATTTACCCTTTGTATTACGGGAATTCTCATTTACATTACACAAGCCAAGGATATTGCTGCTTTCTTCCGGATGCAAAAAGACGGGACACAAAGGCGAGAAAAAGAGGTTGTCAGATTTCTGTGTCATTTGCAGTAGCAAGGACGAGGGCTACATTATTTAGCGCGTAGTCTTCCTTTCTACTGCAATTCTAGGTATAATCTAAGGGGAAACTCGACTTGCTTCTGATTTACATGTAAAGGCTACTCATTTCTCTTCTGCGTTATTCTACTGCATCTCATCATTCCCTGCTTCTTTGTATTTACGTAGCTAACACCACCTTCTTATTTTCCATAACATGTAGTATTCATTTAAAAATAGTTTAAATTTCTCACTGATTTGCTTTCTGGGAAGTGACGCCGTATATTGGGGTAGAAGCGTGTCGACCTTTCAGTGGATTCTACTGGTTTCTTAATCATCGTGGTTAAAGGATGGAGGCTCGAAGATCCGCTGAAACGTCGGTATACTTAATATAGTTCACGTGGTGTCACAGCCCAGAAGGTAAAATGTGTCCCTTCTTGTTTAAATTTGTGGACAGAGTTGTATGAAGCGACGAAGACACCGAACTCAAAAGCTCCGAAACACTTTACCTTTCAGAATATTTTATTTTGACCTGACTGTATGATCGTATACATTTTTGTCCGTCTACACAACCAACGCTGTACGCAAATTCTGGAACACAGCCTTCTTACGAGAGTATTAGTAATATTTTTCTAGCCCATCAGATTATCAACAGACTATCATACTTATTTTCTTAAAAGGTACTTAAAATCGCACACATATTTTACAGCGGTCTTACTGTTAATATTATATGCCGTCAATATAACTAAATTAAACACAATATTAATTTAAAATATAAGAGGGTTTTAAAATAAAATTGTGTAACCATTCCTTGTTGCTTTTTATTATATTTTGCTTTCAACCTCCACTTTATTTCAGTTTATGTAGTCTAATACTTCCGAGGTTAAACGTCGTAATCTACAATTATTCGGCTTTTATGAAGCTCCGACATTCATTGGCCACTTTAAAAGATTCTGCCATTATGCTTCAACTGAACACGTTGAAGTCAACTGACTTGATATAGAATATAGACCGTAGTTGTGCTCCGCCACAGTTTCGAAAACTACTTTCTTCAAAATTTATTAGGCCGAAACAGTAAATACCATATACACCAGCCAGCCAACGTTCAGATGCCGGGCAAACAATAAATATTGTCTTCTGTGCTGTTAGTCGTAAAATAATAAATTCAATGTCGCATAGGGAAGAAAAGCTCTATTTTTGGAGATCTATTTTTAATGTCTGATAAAATCACTAAGGCGCAAGCGGTTTTCCGAATATCTGAATCTTACTGGTGGCCCTGATTTTAAGCTAAAATAATTAACATCCTGAGAGCCATCTAGAACGACAGCGGTTGAGGACAGCCAGCAGTAATAAGTTTGTCTGCGTCAGGTTCATCAAAGAGGTAGACCAGTATACAGGGAAGTGGTGTTTATTTCGGAGACCAAAAGCAAATTTTGTACTGATTCCTTAGTATGAAAGTTATTTCTGTTAGGTAAGTGATCAAAAGAATGTAAAGTATTCCTGACACATCTGACGGCTCTACCAGCAGTGGTAAATGTTACGTAATTGTGTTATAGCTTCTAGGACGTGCCGTTGTGTTGTATGTGGCGGATGGCAGAAGAGGAAATATTATAAATTACTTTCCGAAACTCTTGAATATATAAATATATTTCCAGTAATTTGATTAGTTAAAAAGCGTGTCTCATTCAGCTAGACGTAGAGCCTTACCTACATTCCTCCTACAAAAACTCATGCCCGAAAATTACAAAAATTTCCGTTGTCCCAGATATTTCAATTTGCCTTAATGAATTCAGTACGTGGATGGTATGACACGTATTTAGTTACGAGAACGTTCTTGTTCTGTTGGCTGCTACCATTAATAATTTGGCGGACTGAGGCAACGCTCGCAGTCCTGCAGTCCTTTGTAGTAGTGAAAGACGGCAGAGAATTGTCTGCTGTGCGTTTCAGAGTTCTGCTTCCGTGGTGTGGGTCAGTGTTGTTTTTAAATTTTGAGGTTGCATATTGTGGGCCGAAACTCTTTACCAACTTGACGTCAAATTCTGTTCTTTAACAAGCCGTGTGAATTATATCCTCATGCATAACTTAAGTCACACAACTGACACTTTGAGTTCTTCTTTGTTGTTTAAAGTTCGATTAACATTGTCATTTGTTCCGCGCAAAATTTCAGCCTCATTTGTTCGAAACAATTTTTGGCGAAGATTACGTTTAATAATATTTATTTAATATTCTCCAATTTCCTGACATTTCCTTTGTTGCAAGTAATGGGTTTGGGTGCATTAAAAACTCCGCAATTTATAATTTTTTAAGTCAATAAACCAAAGTTAAAGTCCATATTCTTCAGCGGTTGAAACAACAGCGTGGTACATCGTCGGTTTTAGGACTTCAGATTGGTGACAAGGTTCTATAAACCGAATAACAACCAACATTTCTGAGTTAAAGACGCCGCTATCTGAAACTTAACATTTTAACTTTTAACCTATACGTACGTGAATATTATTAAGCCATATTTTTTCTAGTTTCCATTCTCATACACTCAGTTTGAGAATATATGACAACCTTCAAATGTCCACGCATTCTTTTCTTTCGTTTGTAAATAAACCGTTTCCTTTAGAACTGCATTTTGAAGATTAAATTTTGATACCTGTTCTCCATTTTCCACTTTCAGTGACGTTCCTTGAATATCTGGTACTCATGCATATTATTCCTCAAATTTAATTTATTTCACTGACTTCTGCTCTGGCGGCACTCTTGTGGTCTAAGCAGACTGACCAGGAGTCTCAAGAATATATTTTATTCTGTCCTTGATATTTCTCGTCATATTTTCTTAAAAACTCTTTAGAATGTTTTTCTCACGTTTTTGTAACTTGGGTAGCGGAAACATACACGTACATGTGCCCTTCCAATCGTTAAGCCTAGCAGCGATTCACACTACGGTTTCTATTCTCATTAATAACAGACTGGTAGACGTTGTTCACAGAAGAGCGAAAAGGATTGTAATTTAATATAATTGAAAACAATAAGAGAGAGTCTTCGAAAATAGTGTTTACCACTTTGTTCCGCAATTTTCAGAAAGTAATACACATTCTGTAAAGATTCTGTACAGTATTTCACATATCTGTCATAAGGTTTTGATGGATTTTAAAAATGGAGGACTAAGAAATCAAGTGCAAGATTTAGCACGGAAGAGTTAGAGATAACGTTTTTAATATATTATCATTTTCAACATGAGGAGGAAAATCAGATGACGGAGAAGGGTGAAAAGAAAGCGAGGAGAAAAACGAGGAGAAGGAGAAAGTTTGTTCTATGCACAATGCTGCCAAGTCTTATTTTCGCTCATTGGGTGTGAGTGATATGCTGTCGATTGCAAGAAAATTAATTTCAAGCCAAAACTCGAACAGTAACTAAATGCTACTCTGACTATGTTTAACGACAAACCCCATTTCAACTTGTGCCACGTGTAAATGTCAGTGAATGAAACTGTAACTGTAGTCAGAAATAAAATCACACTTCACATGAGTAAATAAGTTTAAAATCATTTATTTTCCTAACGGTAATATAATTTCGTATTTTAGGCCCGTTGTAAACATCTGTCTCTTGAAAATAGTCGAGACAGATTAATCCGCATGTGTAATCCACAAATTCATACTTTATAGTGCATCCATACAGATACGATTCGTTACAGAAAAGGGAAAAGTATGCAAATCAAAATGTTCCTTCCTCCCCATCAACCCCATTCTCCGTCGGAGACATTGAAAACACTCAAGTACTCGTTGCCACCGGTCTCCTGACACAGTTCAGCGAATCCCAGCGTTAGGGAAATGTTCATTACCTCACAGAACTCTGGTCTGTGAACTTCTACTTGGAGAAATATCGAGGGTCTATTTTAGTTCTCTCTTGAACAGCTCTTGAATCTGGCTGCACGTTACGTAACAGAAACCCCAGTGTTTTATCCCATAGGTTCACTTGTGCTACTGCTGCTAAATATAGGTCACACACAAAGTCTAGTAAATAGTCCCCTGTACACTGGAGGAAGGCGTGTAGGGAAGCAGAACTATAGCGCCACTCATTCTTCATAGTGCCACTAGACAGAGGAAGTGACGAGTTCACAACCAGCCGCTCTACGCCGTCGAAGGAGCCCATTAACAATTGAAGAGAAGTTGGATTTGCCGAAGAATGCGTCTGAACAGATTGCAGAACAGAAATCTCACTTGTCTTTCACGAGAATCAAACCACGCCTCCAGGGATTTCCAGCCTATAGTCCAGCTACTTCAAGACATACACATGAGAAAGGCATTTTTTAAGACTATGTTTATGCCCCTTGTTAGTTTACGATTAAAAATTCGTAATGAAAATACTATATATATCCTATATATACGAGTATAAATTAAAGCATAAGCACTGATAGCCCAATCGAAAAAGTAATATCATCTATTTTTGTGGGGTTAAGTTGCGGGTCGGGAAGTGGATAATGATATTAGCTACCACAGTGACAGCTCCTCTACTATTCAGAATAACCTAGACTCTTTCCACACGTGGAAAAGCAGTTGGAATATGAAAGTTGTAATTCACATTTCCACATACCCGCGGGTAAGAATGTATTGTGTTTTACTGCCGCTTCACCCGTGTCTTTACACGGTAGTGCTTGCGAAAGGTACAATTTTTAAATTTCGTGTCTTAGATTTCCGCAGTATAGTAGCTTCCTATTTAGTACGTCTGCGATATGAACCTGCGTCAATACGTACTCAGATCCAGAAAATTCTAGACACCGTACGTATGTCTATTCTGAATATTTGTACTCTTGAAGAAATATTCTAATAATAAAAGCCAACGAGATGCACTATTTCTGAACTTTATTTTGGTAAAGAACTCTAAGTGTTTCGGACAGATTTACTCTCCAGCATCAGGAGTCTTGATACTGTATTCACAGAAATAGGTATTTTTCATACTCGTTACGTTGAATTTCCTGCAGACAGTCAAGATAACTAGTATGACAAACACCTGTTGCTGTGAAGACAGTATTAAGACTCCTGATGATTCACAGTAAATCTGTCCGAAACATTTAGAATTCTTTACCAAATTAAAGTTTAGAAATAGTGCATCACGTTGGCTTTTATCGTTAAAATATATCACGATGCACGGTCTTCGGATTGTCAGATTCCTTGAAGATACGTTGCTTCGAAACGCTGATATGATTACCTCTTGTTGCACTCTCGTATCTACGAAGATCAGAACATTGGACTTCTAATTTTAACAAAGCTTTTTAACCTCACCCCATTTAGGTACGAAAATATGAAGGTTTATGAAGCTTTTGATTAGCAGTAAGCAGCAATGTATTTGCTTCTTCCGTGGTGTATTTGAAGCCCTCGCTCTTCTGAGATGTTTCGTGGCGTAGGATTGTAGCTGATTACTTAAGTTTCCGAACAATCTACCGGTCCCATACTCAAGAGTCAAGCATTCCAGGAAGAATGCCGGGAGCAGGCGGATGTGTTGTTACATGCAGGATGGTGTGGGCAGAGATTGGTTCACAGAAAAAATAAGGGAATCAGTCGGGTTGCTGGAGCGTGGCTTTTCCACCAAGACTTGGGGAAAAGTGCAGACGGTAGAGATAAGTCAGAAAATATAGAAACGAATGAGGAGGTAGAGCGGCCTGGACACGAGGAAAAATTGGTGCGTTAGATGAGTAAGGGCGAGACACCATATTAAAGCGGGAAAATGGAAGAATGAAGAAACGAAGACAGACGGTGGTGTGCAGAGGAAGAGGGACAAGTGGAGGAACGATGGAAGTGGGGAAGTCGACAGAAATGCAAAAACATGTTCCTGTTTCCAGGCTCCATTTATTTCCACTTCTGACCTGTGAGAAGCCACTTAGTGCTCGATAAACCCTCCTGTGTCGTCTCATATACAACTTCATTTCTTTTTCTCCGCTTTCCAAATGCCATGTGTTCACCTTCATCCAGTTTTCTTCGCCTGTCCCTTTTTCCATTCTTGTTCTTACGTCCGCCCTCGTGTCACCCTTCTTTCTCCACTTTTCCATTTTCATCCCTTCCAAGTCCCGTTCCTCTCTTTTATTTCTTTATTTTTCTTCCTATGTCTTGGTTGTTCCCTTCTTTCTTTCTTTCTTCATTTGTTGATTTTCCGCTTCGTTTTGGTGTCTCTTCTTCCTCACTTGCCTCTTCATTTCTTTCTCAATACCCAAGCAGCTTTCCAGCGTTTCTCGTTCCTTCATTTTTCCGCTTTTTCCTGCGTTTCCCTTCCTCCTGCGCTCTGTATTTTTCCCTTACGCACTGGGGGCAACTTCACAAACGGCAACCGGTTGGCTCCAATACCAAACACCGTCCGTATCGTCCCCTACCTGACAACGGATCTAATTTTTCCAGGCATTATATTTTAGGCTGCTTGGCCCTTGAAGATAGGAACGGTTTGTTGTCCCGAGTCGTCTTATGCAGCTACAAACACAAGGTGCCTATTTTTCCAAAAGAATGAAAGTCTTAGCAGTAAATTATTTTTGCGAATTATGAAATTCTGACAACAGAAGAGAAAAATGTGTCAATCCGTCCGAGAATCTGGTAACGTTTCGTCCGTTGTCTCGTCCGTAAACCAGTCGCTATACCAACTACTCCCTCCAGGCTAAAATTTGTACTGTTCTATCGTCATTAATAAAATATACGAACAATTAGCCAAAAATGATTTTTATGTACGATACAGCTTACAAAATATATTTATACTTTAGTAAATAAGGATCATTTTTAAAATTTGGCTTTACACTTGAAATTTTTCAGGTTCTTTATTCCGCGCGTATCTTTATGTTTCTAGCAGTAGTTATTCATATACTGAAGTTGTTTCGATGTATTCAGAATCGAAATCTTCAGGGTTTATAGCCTGTACATTTCATTGCGTTCTTACTGAGTATAATTTTTCCTGACAATAAGGACTGCAAAGTACGTCAAAATATGTACACACGACGCTGCTATTTGCCGAAAGTCGAATTTATGGGAGTACTATAGATAGAGAGGGCATAAACCAAAAGAAAAGAAATATCTCTCTCTAAATATATTTTTAATAATATTGATTTTTTTTATTCTATAATTATTTATTAATTTTGTATTTTAATAAGTATAAAAAGAGTCTATTGATGTGCTATGTAATGTTAAAAGTTAGTTTGCTCTTTTTTGTAAGCAATATCTATTATTTCATGTCAAAAGTTTCCATTTTACATGTTATACATCTGCGGCGATTTTCGGGAACGCAGAACAGCGTATGAAACTCCTGTCTCTAAACAAAAATAGGCATAAATAAGTAAGCACACGAGAAAAAAACCTTTCCAAAATAGATACAAATATTTTAGTCTGGGCTACAGGGATACATAGTTTCACTGATTATACAGTGTGTCCCACTCGTTACCGAACCCGGCATTTCTTTAATAATTCTAACACCAATGAAGATATTGCAACGAAATTTGAACACGTTCGTTGTGTGAGAAATGAAAAGGAATGTGTCTGTAGTGTGTGTCCGTAGTGCGCCTAATTGTTCATTAGTGGTAAAATAATTAAAGAAATGCCGGTTTCGGTAGGGGGTGGGACACACTGTATTTCTGTCTTGTTACACTATAATCAACAAGGGAAAGCCATTTTCATAGTGTAATTATAAAGTATACACAGTGCTACATGCCAATTCGTATAACATACTCCCACAATACTTTTATCCTGTAATCGTTTTACATATATATATATATATATATATACATACATACATACATACATATTTATAGTCCGAGCGCGCGTGCACACACACGCACACATACACACGTACACACCGATACGTTGTGGGCATTTGATATGTTGCCGATGTTGGATGTTTTGATGACATGCACGTTAATGAACGTCCGGCGTAGGATTACCATTGTAAGCCTTTGCCGTCTACATTACACTATGATTTTATTGTCACTGTAAACTGTACGTCATTCAATATTTTGCGTCTGTTTTTTTCTTTCTCGGGACGACTCATTCTCGGAGGTCTTTTCTATGGGCTTTTATTTTATGTTGAAAACAAGCCATATGCAAGTAGACTCAATTGAGAGCAGCCAAAATAATATTTTCTTCTGCTGTCTACGTCAGAAAACTTAGAAATTTCTCCCGGAAACCATTTACACGCGACAGTTGCGGAGGTTATTCTGGACGTGGCTTCAACAAGCTTTTAGTGGGGACATATGGACTGCGTACTAGTGAAACGTGAAGGTTCATAACCTCTGATATGACTGAATGCTGGTGGACAAGATACTTTGTTATTTTAATCCATCTACAAATTTTAAACCTGTTTTTAAGCCTGTCTTTGCACCGTTCTATCTCCTTCTTGAGCTCCGACAGGACCGTTGCTGAGAAATATTTTTCCAGGGTCGAATATATATGTATGCAGGCATAGGTAGAGTATTTAATTATTTTCAGATCACTTGTTTTAACGATACTATCTCCTGTGTCTTTAGTTGTCATAACTACCTTTCCTAATCCTTTTCTTCAATCCTTCATTAAGTCTTTAAACGCCGAGTTAAATCCCATCTGCCATTTGCTGTCATTATTAGAAGCTCACCATATTCTCCACGTTAGCAGGGTAAGGGTTAAACAGCTTTCGAATCTACACTATCACCCTTTGTAACTTTGTTGTCCCGACGCTCTCAGTCTGGTAGGTGACCCTCTTTCGGGAAACGGGTGTGGTTCACCGAATCACATATAGTTTTAATTATTTCTTTTTTTAATTATTGTTTTATATACTCAATTTATTGTTGATATAAAATAATGGAGCGCTATATCCAGTAAAACTACTAGATCATTTCTAGGAAACTGACACAGTCACTTCTGTATACTCCTACTTACACCACACTCGCACGCGACTGAATTCGCACTGGATTGCTAGCGTTTGTTGTCTGCTGCTAACGTTTTCTCATTTAAATCTCGCCCTCCTACCAATCACCAACGGTCCTGAATATACGTTGACAGATTAACTTACAACGCATGCCATGAACAGTCCGTAACTGACGCCAGCAATCCTAAGGAACAACTATACTAAAAATGATCGGCTACACCAACGACCTTTCTCCTACACAGCCTATATTTTAGGTCCACGTGGAGGTAGCCAGATGATATCTCTCTTTCCAGAGCGCCTACTTTAACAACCCAATATCCAGTGGTGTCTATTATGATCCTAAGTAATATTAATAGCATGTAAGAATGAATTCCCAAAAGTTAGTGTAACACGTGACTTCAGACTTCCGCCGCTAAGGAGATAAGAACTGCACTCCTCTGGGTTATAACCCAGAAGAGTGTAGTTCTCGTTAGTGTAGTGTATAACATGTACTTGTCACTTCCAGGTTCTCTTGTGCTAATAAAGTTCCTATCTGGACCATCTGCGCAGTTCTTTGAAGATATTTTCACACTTCTTATCCGTTAAAATTCAGCAAGAATTTTTTTTATCGTCTCTTATACAAGCTACATATTCAGTTTACCTTAACGCCTGTAGTTTCACTACCGTAATATTACCTAGTGGCAAGGTTCTGGCTTACCTATGAACAATATTCTATATCGCTCCCAGGTCCACATGTGTATTTTTCAGAGAACTTGTGCGTTTCATTACACGTTAAGGGTCGTAATTTTGTTTCTAAGCACATCAAGAAGGCTTATAAGGAAGGGGGACACAACTTTTCTCATTCTCAGCATTGTTACTGTATGGAAATGGGTGGTCAGCTTATCACTCCGACTGCTTTATCCCCCAGTACTCATTTAATAGGAGGCTGGGTGAAATCCCGAGCCGGTCTTGCTTCTTCGGAGAAGAGATGGATTTCTTGCAAGTGTTGGGACTTTCACAACGATTATCAGGTATCCAGTCAATTGCCTAGTTCCATTCCAACTGCAATGTCCCATTTGCTCTTCTAGTAAAAAGCAACATTAATACCCAGGCCTGTCAAGGGGCTGTTGAGTACAGCAACTAACACTTCATTAGGCTACCTGTACTGAACTGTACTTAATAATCTTCCAATTTGAGACAGTATCTCAGCCTACTCAAACTCGTGTGTTTACACCAAATGTTTTCTTTCAAAGAGAGCCGTGTAATTCTTAACGCCATCTTTAACGACGCCACGGCCGTAAGTAAGACTGATCAACAGGAATACGTAGTACAAGAGTCTCATGATACCGTCGCGATGAATGTAAAGAATATTAATTATTTACTGTCCAATAATATGTGAGCGAAATACAGGGGGTTTTGCTAGTAAATTATGACCCCGTGAGAATAGCCTTTGCCCTGTTCCTATGTGCCATGAACCTGGTAAGACGTAAATGGAAAACTGTTAGCTTTGTCACAATTCAGCCCTGCCTTTGTATGTGACGTGCTGCAATTGATCATTATTTATTCACCTAACATTTTACGAAAGCTGCTTTTGAAATCAAATAACTTATTCCCTTTCCTACGTCCGTGGTTAAGTAAGAGAGTATAACGTCATTTGAACTGTAATTCGTCGCTGGGTAACCTTATATTTCCTGCCATATTCGCTCTACAGTAAAGTAAGGCAGCGCACTACCTACGTCCTGCTCAAGAGTTATTTCTGCCAAGCGCTCCGACGCTCACCTTTTTCCATTACTACAAAATCCCTCAACAGTGACAAAGTACAGCGCTGTATAGCTGGACGTGGAGATCCATACTTCAGAGTCGACATGGAGAGAGGACTCGAAATCTGTTATTTTACATAAGTCGGCAGTTTTACTCAGTTTTCTCTAGATTTTCCACCATACATGTTCCATAAATGGGCTTCTATCGGGCGTTTTGTTTTCTGTACCGAAATAAAAACCAATAAAGTGCCAGAACGCCTACAGAATTCACGTCACAACTTGTCGTTTGATATGATTTTATTATACACCTTAGATAAAACTTTTATCTCTTGGTCAGGACATCCTCACGTGTTAAATAACATCTATAACATATAAGATGATGCGAATTAGGAACTGATATATGGAATGGGGAAAAAGTTTTAAGCTGAGTGGAAAAATTTCTTTAGATTTATTGAATCTAAGCTTAAAGAAATATATCACAGTTTTGTAAATTGTGTCACACCATCGTAGTTTTAAAAATAATTTTGTGTAAAATAATCCACATTGCTCAATTTATGATTTGTTTTCTCTTATACACACGTTTTATATATTTATGAGTCTGTTTGTTAGATATTGAGACCTGCAGGGGGTTTTCCTTCCAGGGTAAATATTCATGTATTATTCTTCACCCAAATCAACATTTTTGCAAATGTCTTCTGGACTTCTTTATATCGTGTTTTTCTCTGAGGATTTGTTTCATTTGGCGTCTACATTTCACACGATAAATGAATTAATTTAGAAAACAAATAACTTTCCGAGGTGAGGTACTGCTTTCTGCTGCATTTTGTGACACAATGCCTCCCTACGCTACACTTTGTGTCGTGTTCTAAATTTCCTTCGAACCTCGATTTCTGGTTTAGATAATTATATTTGTTCTCCTACATTTTTACACCACGCGCTTCCTTCATATCTACATCCGGTGCAATAAAAGTACCCTTACACCTTAATATATTAATATTATCATAGCCGTATTAATAACATTCTGTCTGTGCTTTCTGTCCTTTTATTTCATCTCTTCCAGGTGACTTGAGGAAGAGGGTCCTTCTTGATGAGGGGCTGATTGCTGATTGCTCAGCTGCTCATAAAGTTTATTTTATTTTTGGTATCCGTACTTCCAGTACTATATTCAAGAAAAAGAGCCTTTGGATGCTATCCTGACAGATAAATCTATCCCACGAATCTCATCGTTGCACCGTGCATTTCCTAAAATCACTTCAACTATTAACAAACAAATGCATCTCTATAACTTTCATTTAAAACGCTTTAAAACACTTAAAACCACGCCGACATGTTTCAATCTTTTTAGATCATCATCAGGGAATTTCGTCGTTCCTTGCTAAAGTTATTAAATATTCACGATTTAGTTCGTTTTTGTAAATAAGGTGTTGTGGCAGCATATCATGGTGTGTGGGAATCTGTTGTAGAGAATGTAGTTGGCTAGGTGTTCGTCGTATACGACGCACACCTAGCCAACTACACTCTCTACAACAGATTTCCACACAACATGATATGCTGCCACAACAACATGTTTACAAATTTGAACTAAATCGTGAATATGTAATAACGTTAGCAAGGAACGACGAAACTCCCTGATGATGATTTGAAAAGATCGAAACAAGTCGGAGTGGTTTTAAGTGTTTTAAAGTGTTTTAAGTGAAAGTTATATAGGTGCATTTGTTGGTTAATAGTTGAAGTAAATCTATCCCACATTTATATAACCACATTTATATAACCTCTTCCTTTCAGACCTAGTCTAACACAATTTATTCACATAATTCCTAGGTTTCCAAGCGGTCCTCTTTTTTCAGATTTATCTGCCAGAATTGTTTGTGCAATGCTATTCCATAATATACGTGCTACATTCCCCGTCATTTCATTCTCCGTGTGTCCATAGTCACAATAGAATTTGTGAAATGCATAAATTATAAAACTTGTCATTATGAAACTCTCTCGATTCTCCTACAGTTTCTTTTCTTTTTACTCCAGATACCCTTCTCAAGACTTTTTCTCCTGACACTCTGCATTTACGAGGCCAGGTAAAAACTACCTGGACATGCTGTACATCTAAAAGTACTAAAGTACGGACCAACCCCCTTTAATGTCGACCCATTCTCCTTGGACACACTTCTTCTTGCAAGTCGTCCACTGCTGAAAACATCTCGATACCTTACGCTTTATCGTTTCCTTATGTTAAAATGATTTAAATTTCAAGGTGCTCTTAATTTGAATGAACAGGTCAGAGTTGCATGGGGTCTGGAGAGTACGATGATTGTCATAACAATGGAGTTCTATCTACATAAAGATTGCTGCAAAAGTTGGAATTAGTGCGCCAGTGCTTTGTAGTAATTAATTTCTCACACAAGAAACTGTCAATTTTGTGGTCCTTTACAGTGAACGGCATTACGAACACTCTTAGAAGACTTAAATAAAAGTGCCGGTTTACATTTTGGCCTTGTGGGCGTCTTCGTAGCAAATATCTCGCACAATCTCGCTCGAAAAAATTGTTAAGTACCACTTTGATTTTGCAACGAACTTGGCGGGCTTTCTTGGGTTCTTATGACAGCTATGCTTTCTTCCCACTCTGGTGATTGTTGTTTAGTCTCGGGCTCGTTAGATGCGCCATGTTACAATGTTTTAAGGAAAGTTTCGCTCACTTTTACTTATCAGAACGATCTTCCCTTTGACACATATCTCCTATAATACGCATCTCTATCCTCTTAGCAGGGTGTGTATTAACTACATGCAGCTAAATATACACACCTCTTTAACTGTTTTAACAGCTTAAATTTTATCCGTTTTTAACATTATATAATCCAACTTTTTCACGACCATCAGGAGAACTTAAAACATTCATTGTGGCATCAAAGGATTTACTTATACATTAGGGCCTCATGTTCATTGTGTCAGTATTCTTGTGAAGATTCCCTGATGTATAGCGACAGAAACATGTAGATAATTAATAGTACATGATAATTAATATTTCAATAGTGTGAAATTTTTCTACCCTATAAATTTGAAGAACAAATTTCTTGCCCATCCCGGGATTTGAAAAGCGGACCATCCAGCCCTTATTTAGTCGCTAAAATGAACACGCTATTCCGTCTCCGATATAAGTCGAGGTACTGCCCACATATTCTATGTTCGCCTCTGGCCATCGCAAAGTGTTTGAGTACGTAATGGAAGTGTGAGAATGTAACACACACAACTCTGATGACAGATAAGGAAGAAAACTTCTAATGATGTACAGGGACATTTTACAAAATATTAGTAGTAAGTTATCATGAGACTTGGTAATATAATTTTCCTGCTGTGCAGTTTGACTTACAGTTGGTAACAGATTATCTGCTGCTGTTTTGAATGTCTTCATTGTAGTTTACGTAATAGTGTGCGTATTTGGGCCTTTAATTTTCGTTTATCTACGTTTGTATGCAGTTACATCTTCTCTTGTTCGACTGTGGCAAGGTGTATATTTTATTTTATTTTATTTATTTTATGTACACCATATATCAGAACCGAGTTCTTTGTCGTATGTTCAACCGCACACATAATTCTTAGTAAAAAATGTCATTTTATAAAGTGTCTCTAATTTCACACCCGTCGTTCCCTTTTCCGCTTGACTTTGTTGAACAGTTCTTTAAATGCTGCGGTTTTAATATTTTATTTTTGATTTACAGTCTAATAAATTTGCGCGATATCAAAGCTTTGTGTTAATGTAAGTAAGTTTAAATTGAATACTTTTTCGAAGTGACAGGAAAACATGACGTCAGAATTGGGAGTTCACCTGCAGATTCAGAACCATATGCGGGAGTTTAAAAGGGGTTAAAAAAGTAATATCTTTGTGGGTACTACTTTACATTTCGCAGTGCTTCAAAATGGTAAATTAGAGAGAGTGCTGTTAGCATCTTTACCTTCTCTCACCACCGCCCAACCCCAACAGCACCACCACTAGACCTCACTCCATCTCCCCAGAACTTCGTCTCCATCAACATCACTTTGTGTAACAAGGCACTCACGCATTCGTCTGAAGGTATCCCTGCTTTATACAAAGGACCTGTACAATTACATTTAGCCAATAAGATAAGGCACACAGACCTAATTAATTATCTTTCTCGTATATCAGTACGCTTTATCTAATGATAAAGCCAAACTCGTTAATCTCATATTATAATTCGTGATGGCAAAATAATGATAATTTAAAATTAGACATTTGGACTATCGAGTTATTTGGATGTGTCACTGCAGGCTTTATATAATTTAATAATTTATCTTAATTAATTAATTTAATTACAAACATGTAACTTACTTCACAAATGGAATCCAAACCCGTGACTCAAAATTTGCTAGGCTCAAGGCGCTTCGCATCCTACTTTGCCATTAATTTCGTTAACTAGCTTATATTCCAATGAATGCTATGGGTCAACCTGCTGGCATATTTTGAAGCCTATGAAGGATGACCGAACAATGGGCTGAAGTGGTTAACGAGTATCTGTTTCGGATTAACAATGATTAGCGACAATCGAGGAAAATCTAGTCAAAACTTTCAAATTAATTTTATATCGCATCTTTTGAATTCTCGTACATGAACACAAAAGTGGTTCCTTACTTTGATAGAGTAAAACAATACAAACTACTGCAATTTTAGTTTATTATTTTCCAATGAATAAAGAACTATAAATAACTGCACAATCATTTACTCACCACATTCACTGCGACTTTTTCGGTCGGTGATTGTGGCCATCATCGGGTGGTGCTACAATTGTATTATAAAAGGGAAGAACTGAGACAGATGTCTCCAGTGAATGTGAAGAATATGAGAAAATACAAATATTTATAGTGTTATATTAATCGGAAAATTAATAAACTAACTTTGAACAAATACAATGGGTTGATCTTATCCAAAAAAAAAAAAACGTTTCGAATGTAAAGCTCCTAAGAACAATTTTGGAAAGAGAGTAACGTAATTGAGCAATTCAGTGAGTAACCTCATAATTTATGCAGATCGTTTGATTGCTATCATGAACTAAACGGTAATAGGGTGACATATAGAACATAAAACAGTAAATTACGATTATTACAGAAATTTATTATAGAAATTATAGAAATGTATGTGGATCCTCTTGAAAAGTATCAATTTAGTAGGCTGAACGTGATATATGATGTTAGTATTGTGATGGATCCTATTCAAAATTATTGTGAAAGTGCGTCGTGGTTATAAAAACCCAGCATGTTTCCCAGTAGCAGATATATAAAAATAGGTTTCGTATTTGTCCCTGTCTAATAACAGGCTTTTATTTAACACATCCTTATTAGACAAATAAATTATCGTATCAATGGAACACAGATTTCAGAAACACCATTATTTGTGCAACAGTAGGTTCATCGTTTGTCAGTTTTAGAGCAGACCTCTTGATTCTCTGACCACACACAATGTGACGTTCAACGCCGTGTTGCTTTCAGGGCTACTGTAGGTCGAGAAAGGGGAATGGGACATCCATGCATATTTAATTACTGCGGCCCCCCCCCCCTCCTCAGACTTAACATAACATCCAACCTCCATATGGAGTCTATAGAGTGCTGAAAATGCTTTCATTTCCCTTGAAAATGATTAATTTTCATCTACAGAAGGCAACGGGAGGGACACCAACGGGAGGGGCACTCAACGACTACGAACATCCGTAGAAATAATCGAACGTGTCCTAACGCAATGTTTAAACGAAAGCTCTCTTACGAAAAAAAAGAAATATCTTTGGTTAAGTAACCACTAGTACTCTAAAATGAAAAGATGAAAAGCTATTTTATAAGAAACATGATTATGCAGTACATTCACATAAAACACGGCATCTTTCTTCTGAACCTGATCTTGAGAAGTCACCAGCACTTAGATGCGAAATAAAGTATTACGTCAAAATGGAGCTACAAAGCAAAACTTTTAGGGTGATATTAATACTAGCTTATGATTTCTACATGACACAAAAATACCAGCCATAGCATCTGTTTAAAATAACCAATAACCAAAACGAAGCAAAAAATTTACTTATTGCTTAAATGGGCATAATTAATACATGTTTAGGTTTATTTTATTTTTATGGTTCCGTGCATCGCTGATCTATATTAATAATTGTCCAACGAGATGCAACACAAAGCGGTCTATTTATTATTCTGCAAGTTCACTCTACAACGTGGGCAAGCTAGCTTGGCCACATTGTAGAGGAGGTAGCTGCACAAAAAAAAAGATGACCAGTACTGGAGGCTGTAGTCACAGTTTTGTGTACTCATGATGATGGGTGTGGTTGACACCCGGAACATATAGAGTGAACTTGCAGAATAATAAATAGACTGCTTTGTTTTGCATCTCGTTGGACAATTATTAATACAGATAATTAATACATATTCTAGATGGTCAAGAATTATATGAATAATATTGCCGGGAGGAAAACTATTCCAAATTAGGTATTTCGCATATAGGATTTATCTGCTTATTAAAATGAGGATGTGGTATACCATATGGAACTCAACTAGCATATCACACTATCAACACATCACCTAAAAGCCGGATTAAAACTCGCCACATTATTGCATCAGTCTTCACCATGCGCAGACCAGATATTTTTAACTCCCAATATTTTAAAAGTTATCCATTTTTATCCTATATATATATGACTTACATAATTTTATCCGAAATTATTATTTTAATTTTTAAGTCATGATGGTGACACAGTTAACCAAATTTGTACTTTTGTATTCTTGTCATAATAATATCACCCTGAAGATGACCGATATGCAGGCCGAAACTTCTTGATCAAAACATTATGAATAAAGTACGTAATAAATATTGATGTGCATTTGTTGGTTCTTTATATATTTTCCACCTGATTGATGCAAGGAAGATGGAACGTACTTTAATATGTATGTCTGTGCTTACTATGGTAATAAAACTATTTATTGTTTAAAATTTTCTCCGTGATCGATCTTTTAGAATTCGTACACTTTTTGGTGTAAGGTCTGTTCTAGAACGTGGTAGCTTATATATGGCTAAGAGGAAGGTATTGCGAGCAGTGCTTATGTCAATGTGCCTACAGGATTAGAGAAGTCTTAGAAACTTGAAATAACATGGCAAAAGCCCACAGAAAATTGCGTAACTGGCTTGGAATGATGCAGCTTGCGGATCTGAAGAGGCAGGCGTATAAGAAACGGGAGTTCACACAAGAGAAGAATAAATAAGTGTGGATAGAAAACTAGAAATTATTGGTTATTGGAAACTAAGACTTACGAGAAGAAACTTTAAAGATAAGAAACGCTGAGAAGGCTTTATGTAAGGATAAAACAAAAGCGAGTGTAGGTTGAAGAGGAATAAAAACAGACAGAGTGTGTTAGGAAGTTAGGATGTACGGCTTTAAGGTATAAATTAGAAGATAACAGTAAGGGTTTGCGAGAAAGCAAATATAATTTTACTTCAAATTATTTTCCGAAGATTGAATTACTATGCTAATTTTAAAGTGCATAAATTTATATAAAAACTAAAGAATCAACTAACCAACCACATGGGAAAAAAACCCCTTCTTGAAGAGTTAATAGTTCTTCAAATAATCAAAAAATTTTCCAAATGTTATCAAAACTTAAAATTTATTACAGCCTTCACAATATATATCCTATTCTCCTTTTCTTGAGGGAGATAAATCTAGTCCACAGCCTCCCAACATATCGCTCATTTGCGAAAAGAGTGTCACAACTCAAAATTTGACATTTTTGAGTTATTGGTATAGAGAGAAACGTTTACAGATGCACTCTTAACAGGTATAGTTTTATAACGCAATTTGCAAAACTCGCCGTTGGAGAGCAGTTGTCGTCGTTTTACTCACAGAAAATTATAGCGCTTCAAAATCTTTAAAAGCTTCTCCCGAAAAATCACAAATTTGGAGTTGTGACAATCTTGTCGGAAATGAGTGATATTACAATAATATATATTTTAATATTATCCTCTCCTTATTCTCACAGGTGTTCGAAATTTTTATTCTCTCGCTCCTCCTATCAAATCACTTTATGATCTCTCGTCTTTTCCATATGTTCTACAATCCCGGCCCATCCAATTTCTTCTTGATTTTATCACCCGAGTAACATTTTGTGAGGAGTGCAAACTATGAAGTTCCGTATTGTGTAAATTCACCCAATCTTCTGTTACCTGTTCCCTCTTAGGCCAAAATGTCTTCCTCTACACCGCCTATTCGAACATCTTCAAACTACATTCTTCCCTCATTGTGAGATACCAAGTTTTAAGCCCATGTAAAACAACAAACACAATAATAGTGTTGCATATTTCAATCTTCAAATTTTTATAATCCAAACAGAAAGATAAAAGATTAAGCACCGAAAGATAGCAAGCATTGCCTGATTTCAGTCTGCTCTTAATTTATTAATGAATGCAATTCTGTTGTTTTGGTTGTTTCCAAATATTTGAACTTTACCACATTTTCAAAGGATTGATTACCTACGGTTATACAAGGAAAAGAAGGTGTCTTAAATTGATTCGAGATGAGTGAACAATTAATCACGTTGTACTAATTTAGTTTAACGCTTTGTCCCCATTTTAAAAATAGAGCAGCAAGTCAATTATCTCTATCTGTAGAATTTGTCATTTACTTCTGTTAACTCCAGGTAAATTGGCACAAAACACAAACGGTAAGGTAAAATGCACACTTGAACAGACACTGAGGCTCTGTACAGGTCGTACGGTCCATAGGGGAAGTAGAGGTATAGCTCTACTCTTTCTTGGCCGCGGCACCAGAAGGGGGTGAGGGGTCAGCTTCACGCACCGGCCGCTCTTTACCCCGGTAAAGACTCGGTACCCATTGTACAGGAGGCTGGGTGGGCCCCAGGGCCGGTCTGGACAGGTGCGGAAAATCTCGCCCCCACCGGTATTCGAACCCCGGACCGTCCAGCCCGTAGCCAGTCGCAATGCCTACTACGCTACCCGGCCCACAGAGTGGCATAAGATCTCTGTAATATTTTGGGCTAAGACTAATATCCTGAGGAAAGAAGAAAAGGGAGTGATAGATAATTCCTTAATTTACGGTGACTTATTTACAACGTTAGTCTCGCTTTTCGGTTGTGGCGCGCTGTAAAATAGACTGTGTTGCAGAAGTAATGTAGGAACAAACTGTCCAATTTTAGTACCGAAGAAAAACGTACAAGATTTTCATAAGTATTTATTTTTCCTGTCAAACCATTCTGGATTTACCGAGTTCGCCCACACCAGAAAATAAGTTGTCAGGATTATCATATCGTATTTGTGTGCATGGAAAAATTATACTTTATTTAACCTACAATAATATGTGTCATAAAATTAATTTTTATGTAATGAGTCTCATGTAAGTCTATATTTTATTAGGGTCGAACAGAAATTTTTCATAATTTATGGAAAATCAGCCATGGTAAAATAACCTGTGTTTGAAGTAACAGGTAAAAGATCTGTCAAGGGTTGTAATTTCAAATCAATGTACCTAAGGAAATAGGGTGAAATTTATGTGTTGTTATTTTCTTGCACACTATAGATCAACTTTTCAGCACCTCTAACTCTAAAGAAGTTTCGGGGTCTATAAAAGATGCGGAATTTCTTGGGAGAAGTGAACAACTATAAGTTGTTAGTACGGGTTGTGTCCTGTATAGGGAGTTATTTAAGCTGCGGTTTGAGCTAGTCTTACCACTTAACAGTAGGAAAACCTTGTTTGATACCAGTCAAATGACTGATGTTGTCTCGTTACAGTGTCTTCCAAGTCAGACTTTGTTGTATAGTCTCTGAATTGCCAAGCAGGAAAACACATTTATTTTCCTTGTAAAATAATTTTTTGGCAGTTGTTTCTCATGCAAGCAGGCGAAGAACACTGGGTGTACACAGGTGTAGAATGATATTAGTTAACGGAAAAACGTATTATGTAAACCTTGTTATTAACTCTGAGTAAATGACCAACTTGATGCATAGTTAAGTTATATAAAAGTTTATTATTATAATCCTCTACACGTTTCGAGCAACACTGTGCTCATCACCAGGAGGTCGAATTGTATTAATGCAGCATCTGGTATAGCACTTTCTGTAAGTGACCGTCCGATCACTTACAGAAAGTGCTATACCAGATGATGCATTAATACAATTCGACCTCCTGGTGATGAGCACAGTGTTGCTCGAAACATGTAGAGAATTATAATAATAAACTTTTATATGACTTAACTGTGCATCAAGTTGGTCATTTATCCGGAGTTGTACCAGGAAGCATGTTCAGCAAAATATAAAATTGTTATTAACTCTCACATTCAACACCGGTCATGCTTTAGTCCGTTATTTTTTAAGACATGCAGATTGTGCTGTAATTTAATGTGCAAACCCCGCAGCGGCCTTCTATTCTGGACGTAGTTTAACAATTTTTCACATCCGTTGCAGAAACAGGGATGAAAGACTGTGCGACAATATAACTGAAACCAAAACAGATTTGCTATTGTCGGACTACTTCGAAGATCTGTTAGATATCGCATTCGCCGCTCTTGTCTTCTATAACCACACCTTCAACATTTATTCTGCTTCTGCTGTGGCGCGACTACTTCCGATTTCCACCAGATCACCTGAGGTCGTCCATTGCAACGGCTGTCATTTCGTTATCTGGTCAATCAGCCGGAGGTAACCAAGCGCTGAAAACTGCAAACAATGATTTTTAAGCCTGTCATCTATTGTGGACATATAACAGATATTCGATTTCACGTTAATTCATTATCAGTATAGATCTTGATTCTGGCTATGACGTTGACTGTGTAGGAATAGATGTGTTCCAGCCTGTCCAATGAATAATACTGTACTTCACTTCAAGGCGAAGATTGCAATATTCTCCAAACTTTAGCCAATATATACTATACTGAGGTGCCTTCATCCAAAAATAAGACGCACATTAATGTATAACGCAGTTCTGATACAGAGCGATACAATTTTCTGTGTATCATTTGGACCACAACTAACATGTAACACGCTCAGACTCTCAGTATTATAACTTTGTTCTTACGCTATTGTTACGGTGTACCTTATTTCGGTGTTCTAATTATAGTCTTCATCTGACAGCGTAAGGCAGAACAAAGAGATGGGTGTCGAGATAATACGTGTTGCCCGTAAGTGAAAATGGGTGGAGTCCAAGAATCAGTGTCTGCCTGCACTGGTACAAAACATGTTCAAAAATACTGCTCAATTTTCACTAAAATTCCCTTCCGTTCCCAATTCGCATTTTCCCTACAAACTTTCATCACAGGCATCTGTCATCTTATCTTCCTCCAGAAAAAAAAACCACAACGTTCGTAGTACACAAAAAAATCCATTCTCAGAAGGGATACATTCTTTGTAGTTCGGGGTTATTGCTCGACGCTTTGGAACTTTTGAAAAATTATACGTTGTAACTGTAAAAAATACAGATATTTGTAATATATTAACACCAAATCAGAACTGTACAAAACGCACGCATGACTAACAATCAATGGAAGGCAGCACAAAATCAGTGTGTCCCAAGGGAAATATGTGGTTGAGTGTTTAAATTACCCGCAAGGTAGCATTTCGATTGACTGTCTAACATCAGTTTCGACGCATGTTTCATATGTTATTCTTTCGTCTTCCAATGTCACTTTTAAATCAGACAAAAGCAAGTTTTCCTTAATCCTTACCTGAAAAGCATTTAGAAATTATAACCGTCTTTTTAACTGATTTTACACCATAAACCGCCTAATTTGGAACAACGTCTATAAGTATGTTGGGCCGAATTTTTTTTCTCAGGCTTTTCCAGCAAACGTCGTGATAATACATCAAATAACGTCACGCCATTTCTAATTTATTAGATGTTATATAATTTGACGTTTTGACAGTTTTTTGTTTAAATTATAAGCCATGAATAAATAATATACTGCTTTAGTTTACTCTTATTCATCAGTGGTAAAGACGCTGGAATATCCTCATAAAGCATGTTCTGTACTTGGTTCAAAGCAAGCAATCCGAATGCGCAAATGACGTGCCCAGTAAACCACGAGAAAGTTATCTGTCACAATTAGTGGATTCTAGCTCTCAAGAGTCGAATCTGACAATAAGCAGTTTCATCAAACAATATACAGCTTAGTAAGAGAAGTTTGGGATGACACAGCAGTGGGTAGCAGATGTAGCGACTGACACTGTTCTAGCTGGATTCATGCACTGGCTAACTTAGAATATATACATTGTGTTTGCAACAAGAAACTTAAAGGCAGAACAAGAAGGAACGTGATTCCAACTTTGCATCCCCCCCCCCCCCCCTCTCCCCCCTTTCGGTTCATTATCCCCGCACTTTT